>SKEP01001030.1_pt1 | contig 15548 bp, 8 predicted proteins | sample 4826901 | NCBI WGS metagenome assembly SKEP01 (sample SAMN11008806, study PRJNA524170) | human gut metagenome | biome: Human fecal sample; material: Feces; isolation source: fecal sample from pouch patient p4, p43, p49, p54, p55 | host: Homo sapiens | place: Israel: Tel-Aviv | collected 2014-03-20
GTGTTGATGGCGCGCGCGTCGATCTCGCCGAGCTGCGCGACCTGCTGCTGCAGGCCTTCGTGCGCCTCGTCGGCGTTGCGGGCGGCGCCCTCGCCGGAGCCGAAGTAGAAGTGGGTGAGCCAGTCGCGGCCGGATTCCTCGCCGTGGGCGATGCGGTCAAGGCCGTTTTCCATCTCTGCGGTGAACTGGTAGTCGACCAGCTTGGGGAAGTTCGTTTCCAGCAGCTTGGTCACGGAGAATGCCAGCCAGCTGGGGATCAGCGCACGGCCACGCTCATACACATAGCCGCGATCCATAATCGTGGAGATGATGCTGGCATAGGTGGACGGGCGGCCGATCTCCTTGGCTTCCAACGTCTTGACCAGCGTGGCTTCGGTGTATCGAGCCGGAGGCTGGGTTTCGTGGCCATCCGGCTCGATGTCGGAAGCCTCGACCCGCTGGCCCACCTCCATCGGCGGTAGGGAAGCATTGGATTCGGAGGCATCGGACTTGGTCGCCTTGGCACCCGACTTATCGGCGGCCGCCGCGTCGGCCGCGGCGGGTTTGGGCTTGCGGCCCTCGCCGGTGGCCTTCATAAAGCCAGGAAATTCGATGACTGTGCCGGATGCCTGGAATACAGCCTCACCATCGGCGGGGCCAGCCGGCGCAGACAGGCGCACGGTGGCGGTCGATCCGGTGGCGTCGGCCATCTGGCATGCCAGCGTGCGCTGCCAGATCAGCGTGTACAGGCGCAGTTGGTCAATGGGCAGCTTGGAGGCCAGCTCATCGGGGTCATGGAATCGGGATCCCGCCGGGCGAATACACTCGTGGGCTTCCTGCGCGCCAGCGGTTTTGGTGGCGTACTGCTTGGGCTCGGCGGAGAGGAACTTGTCGCCGAAATGGTAGGAGACGGCGTTGCGGGCGGCGGTGATGGCCTCCTGCGAAAGCGTCACCGAATCGGTTCGCATGTATGTGATGTAGCCGTTCTCGTACAAGCTCTGTGCTGCACGCATCACTGCGCGAGACCCCATCCCGAGGCGATTTCCCGCGGTCTGCTGCAGGGTGGAGGTGGTGAACGGCGGCTGCGGACGGCGGCGGTACGGCTTGGTCTCCATCGACATCACGGTGAAGTCGGCATTCTTCAGCGCCTCGGCCACGGCGGTGGCTGAAGCCTCATCAAGCTGGCGAACGCTGCCCGCAAAACCATCGGGAGTCAGCTGGCCATCCGAGCCGAAGTCCTTGGATCCGGCGAGTCGCTTGCCGCCCAACGAGATCATGCGGGCCGCGAACTCGGCGCGCTCGCCCAAAGCGTCAGGCGCGGCCAGCGTGGCGACGACATCCCAGTAAGGCGCACGCTTGAACGCCATACGCTCGCGCTCGCGCTCCACAATCAATCGGGTGGCCACGGACTGCACGCGGCCGGCGGACAGGCCCGGCCCCACCTTGCGCCACAGCACTGGGGACAGCTCGTAGCCGTAGAGTCGGTCGAGAATACGGCGGGTCTCCTGAGCGTCGACCATATGGCTGTCGACATCGCGCGTTTTGCTCAGCGAGGCGTTGATGGCGTCCTTGGTGATCTCGTGGAACACCATGCGCTTGACCGGCACCTTGGGCTTGAGCGTCTGCACCAGATGCCATGCGATGGCCTCACCCTCGCGATCCTCATCAGTCGCCAGATAGAGCTCGTCGGCGCCTTTCAGGGCGGATTTCAGCTCGCTTACCGTGCGCTTCTTATCGCCGTCCACGATGTAGTAGGGCTTGAACCCATCGTTGACGTCCACGCCGAACTTGCCGAACTTGGGTTTATCGGCCGCGGGCACCTGGCTGGGTTGCGCAAGGTCGCGAATATGGCCGACCGATGCCATGACGGTGTATCCCTTGCCCAGATAGTCACCGATTTTGTGGGCCTTGGTCGGGGACTCCACAATCACGAGCTTGGTAGCCATGCCCTACTCCTTATTCATTGTGTGAAACGCGCGGTGTTTCTGGCGTCATAATACTCACGACTCATGGTCAACTGCCAAATTTACGGCCACAACGCGCCATAAATCACCGTTGTGGAGGCGCTGGAGGCGCGCCGATGAGGCCCAATCGACTCAGCGGTGCGGCAGTGATGTGCCGCAAAGCCAGCAGCAGGCCGAAGGTGAGCGCGGCAACACCGGCAACGCCCACGATGGCGCTGACGATCGAACCCGACACCGCCCAGCTCGCGCTGATATTCAGGCCCGGAACCACCTGCCAGATCACGTATGCGCTGTATGCCAGCAGTAGGAGGCCGCCGGTGATCAGCACGCTGCCAACGATCTGCACGCTTACGGAAGAGACGCGGCTGCCCGGCTCGTCCATGCCGGACGTCCGGGTGAAGACCAACACGATCAGCGCCAGACCGGCCACCAGCAGTATTGACATCGCCACGTCCGAGGGGCGGTGCCATTGGCCGTATATCACGGATACGCCGACGGCCCAAGACCAAATCACGCCGATAATGCCCGCCAGCGCGCGCGCCACACGAGGCACGGCGAGCAGCAGAATCACCGCACAGGCGGCGGCCAGCATCGTGTGACCGGAAGGCGCGGAATTGGCTGCGGGAGAATCAGTATTGATGATGAACGGACGCGGCAGCACCCCTTTGATTCGGGTGACGGCCAGGCACACCGCGGCGAACACGACGATCTGCCCGACGAGCCACCAACGACGACGCACCAATGCCGAGACGACGCCAATCACCGCAAGCAGACAACTGATGGCGATGACCAGCCATGATTGGGCGACCAGCGACATCAGGCCGCCGACCGCGCCGGGCACGCCGGTCACGAGGTTCTTCCACACCAGTTCGTCATACGACTGGCCGTCTTCGGTGAACACGCACACCCACCAGATGCCGAATCCCGCCGCGATCAGCAGCAGGCCGAACACGGCGCACAGCACGCGACTGGAGATACGCGGGCGCACAGCCAACGGGTCGAGTTTGGCCAGTCCACGGTCGACCTCGCCGGAATCAAGCGGATCGAGATCATCAAGCCCAAGCAACGGTTCGCGAGCCGGCGAGCCAAGCCCGGCCAGAGGATCGATGACGTTTGGGGACGTGCCTGCCGCAGCGGAGCCCGATCCCAACGCGGCGAACGGGTCACTTGCATTATCGGCGGCGGAGCGCGCATCAGAGGCGCCTCCCACCATACTGGCCGGCGCATGCGGATCACGAATTACAGGATTCTGTGCGTCATTCATATTCACGACTGTACGGCCGCGCCCCGGACAGTGCGCCGCATCGCCGCGCGCTCAGGGCCAAATCCGCACAAAAGAAAAACCTCCACGTACCCGGCAGAGGCCACTTACCCTTGCTGCATTCCTGCCCTGGGGGAGTTGGGTGACATACCGCCACGCGGAGGCTGTGTCAAGCTTAAGAAAATGGGTGGACGAGCGACGGGAAGCCCTTTTTATTAGGCATTGCCGCGTGCCGGCCGGCGCTGCGCCCACGGCTTTCAGCCAATATCCATGCAAGTCGCAGAATAGTGCCCAATTGTAAGAGTTCCGGGAAAATCGCGCTTGGTGTTCGCCCTGAGAGCGTTCACGTCAAACGTTTGTTCAAGGCCAGCAGTTACGGTGGAATCATGGCTTCATATAAACGTCGTGCACATTCGTCAGACCGCGGCCCCGCGCTCCGTAAGCCTCGCGCCACGCAGAGCAAGACTGCAGGCACCACGAAAACAAGCTCTACTCGCGGCCCTCGCGGCAAGAACAACACGAGCCGCAAGCCGGCCAACACCCATCGCGCATCCAGCCATAAAAGGAATGGCGGCCACCGTGTGCTCAAGTGGGTATTGGGCATATTCTTTGGCCTTATCGGACTCGGCTTGGCAATCGGTATCGGCGTGTTCGCATACCTGTATGCCACCACCGAGGTGCCCCAGCCCGAGAAGTTCGCCTTGGCGGAGAAGACCACCGTCTATTACGCCGACGGCACCACGCCGATTGGCTCATACGCCGAGCAGAACCGCGAGATCATCTCTTGCGAGGGGCTGCCGGACTATGTGGGCAACGCCATCGTGGCCTCCGAGAACCGCACGTTCTACACGGATAAAGGCCTGGATCTCAAGGGCATCGCCCGCGCGTTCATCAACAACGTGACCAAGGGCACCCGTCAGGGTGGCTCGACCATCACCCAGCAGTATGCCGAACGCTACTACATGGGCGAAACCACCTCCTACGTGGGCAAGGCCCGCGAGGCCATCATAGCCATCAAAATCGCGCAGACCGAATCCAAGGATGAAGTGCTGTGCAACTACATGAATACGATTTACCTAGGCCGCAATTCCTACGGCATCCAGGCCGCCGCCAAGTCGTATTTCAACAAGGACGCCAAGGATCTGACGCTGTCTGAAGCCGCGATGATCGCCGGCATCATCCCCTCCCCCTCCACGTGGGATCCGGCCGACAACCCCGATATGGCCAAGGCCCGATTCAAGCGCGTGCTGAACATCATGCAGGAAGACGGCTACATCACCGCCAAGGATCACAAGGCCGCCGAATTCCCGCAGACCGCCGACGTGACGCAGCAGAACGAATACGCCGGCCCCAACGGATACCTGCTGGATATGGTGCGGCGTGAGCTGGTGGCTTCCAAGACGTTCACCAAGGAAGATCTTGACACCGGCGGATATAAGATCGTTACCACCATTGACAAGGCCAAGCAGGATGCGATGCAGTCCGTGGGAGACACGCGCGCGGACGGCATGCCGGAGAGCATTCAGGTGGGCGGCATCGCCGTGGAACAGAAGACCGGCGCCGTGGTCTCGGTCTACGCCGGCTCGGATTACCTCTCGCAGCAGCTCAACAACGCCGATCAGGCCATGTTCGAGCCGGGTTCCACGATGAAGCCGTTCGCGCTGCTGGGCGCCGCGCAGTCCGGCGTGAACTTCGATACGATGTTCAACGGCAACTCGCACCAGCATTTCTCCGGCATCACCGCCGAGGTCAACAACGCCCTGAACATCAACTGGGGCAACATCAACCTGTACCAGGCCACCGCCAACTCGGTGAACACGGTGTTCATGAACGTCAACGAACACCTTACGCCGCAGCGCACGGCGAAAATCGCGCATGAAGCGGGCATCGAGGGAGAGATCGACACCAGCTCCATGTATAACGTGCTGGGCATCAACGCGCTGACCGTGTGGGATCTGGCGCAGGGGCATTCGACCATCGCCAACAATGGCGTGAAGAACACCCTGCACATGGTGAACAAGGTGCTGAGCTCCGATAATAAGGACCTCTACAACGCACCTAACGAGAACAAGCAGGTGTTCGACGCCAACGATTGCGCGCTGGTGCAGAAGGCCATGCAGGGCACCACCACCTACGGCACCGCCGCTGGCGTGTCCAGCGCGCTGGGCGGCCGCCAAGTGGCCGGCAAGTCCGGTACCGCCAACGATGAGCTGGCGGCATCGTTCGTGGGTTACACGCCCAGCCTGTTGAACGTATGGGCCATTTGGAATCCGGATGCGGACGGCAACCCGCAGGTTGTGCCGGCATTCGGCGGCTACGGCGTCACCTCCACCGGCTACCCGGCGCACCTATTCGAGGAATACATGACTCAGGCGCTGCAGGGCACCGCCGTTGAGCAGTTCACCACGCCTAAGGACAGCGGCAAGATTGGTGGCTCCGACGGCACGTGGGGCTTGGGCGGCGGCCAGAGATCCTCTTCTTCCACCACCGATGACGAAGAGGCCAAGAAGCAGGCCGAGGAAGAAGCCAAGCGGAAGGCCGAGGAAGAAGCCAAGAAGCAGGCTGATGCCGAGGCCCAGCAGAAGCAGGAATTCGCCCAACAGTGCCTTGCCAACCCGAGCTATTCCACCGAATGCCCGAATTATCCGGGTACCAGCAGTGGCGGGGACGGCGACACCGGCGACACGACCCCCACTCCCGACGACGAGCAGAAGCCCAAGCCCGACCCGCAGCAGCCGTAATTCCAGCAGCAGTAAGAGCCGCAGCACAGCTCCCTCTGATGGCAGCAACGGCTCCCTCTGATGAGGGAGCCGTTAGCGAAGCTGACTGAGGGAGAGACCCAATAGTATTGGCTCCCCTCAGAGAGGGGAGCCAATACTATATGTGCGACTCAGCGGCCTCAGCGGTTGCGCTGGGAACGGTTGATGGCGGAGATAATCGCCTTCAGCGCGCTGGTGGTAATGGACGAGTCAATGCCCACGCCCCACACGATCTGCGCGTCGTCAGCCTCACCGACCTGGCATTCCACATAGGAGGCGGCCATGGCGTCGGTACCCACGGACATGGTGTGCTCCACATAGTCCATAATCGAGGCGTCCACGCCGAAGTTGGAGATGGCGTTGAGGAAGGCGGCGATCGGACCGTTGCCGATGCCGGACACCTCGCGCTCCACGGGCTGCTCGCCCCCAACGTTCACGCCGCGGTCGAGCAGGCGAGCCTTGAGCACGGTGTCGGAACCGTCCTCACCGGAGCTGACGGACACCTTGAGCAGCTTCAGGCGGCCCCAAGGCGCAAGCGAAGCGTCGTGGGTATCGCCCACAACCACGCCGGCGGCGGTCATGCCAGACTGTTCGACCGGCAGGTACTCATCCTTGAACAAGCGCCAGATGTCCTCGTCCTTGACTTCCTTCTTGGTGGTGTCGGCGAAGTTCTGAACGATCTTGTCGAATTCGATCTGCAGGCGCTTCGGCAGGTCAAGGTTGTGGTTGGTCTTGAGCAGGTATGCCATGCCGCCCTTGCCGGACTGCGAGTTGACGCGGATGATGGCCTCGTAGGTGCGGCCGATGTCCTTCGGATCGATCGGCAGGTAGGGCACGAGCCAGACGAAGCTGTCGAGATCGGCGCCGGCGCGCTCGGCGGCCACCTGACGGGCCTCGAGACCCTTCTTGATGGCGTCCTGATGCGAGCCGGAGAACGCGGTGAACACGAAGTTGCCGGCGTACGGATGGCGCTCGGAAATCTTGATCTGGTTGCAGTACTCAACCGTCTTGCGGATCTCAGGTACGTTGGACAGGTCGAGTTGCGGGTCGATGCCCTGGGTGAGCCAGTTGAGGCCCAGCGTGACCAGGTCAACGTTGCCGGTGCGCTCACCGTTGCCCAGCAGGCAGCCTTCCACGCGGTCGGCGCCGGCCAGCACGGCCAGCTCGGTGGCGGCCACGCCCATGCCTTCGTCGTTGTGCGGGTGGAGGGAGAGCACCACGGAATCACGGTCGTCGAGGTGGGTGGAGACGTACTCCACTTCGTCGGCGAACACGTTCGGCGTGGTCATTTCCACGGTGGCGGGCAGATTGATGATCATCGGATGCTCGGGGGTGGGCTTGATGACGCCGATCACGGCGTTGCACACCTCGACGGCGTACTCCGGCTCGGTTCCGGTGAAGGATTCCGGCGAGTACTCGTAGTACAGGTCGATGCCCTTGGCCTCGGATTCGAGGTCCTTGCATAGTTCAGCGGCATCGGTGGCGAGTTTCTTGATCTCTTCCTTGTTCTTCTTGAACACCACTTCGCGCTGCAGCACGGACACGGAGTTGTAGAAGTGCACGATGGCGCGCTTGGCGCCCTTGAGCGCCTCGTAGGTGCGGCGGATGAGGTGCTCGCGGCACTGGGTGAGCACCACGATAGTCACATCGTCCGGGATGAGCTCGCGCTCGATGAGCATGCGGATGAAGTCGAAATCGGTTTCGGATGCGGACGGGAAGCCCACCTCGATCTCCTTGAATCCCATGGAGACGAGCAGGTTCCAGAAGCGCAGCTTGCGCTCGGAATCCATCGGGTTGACGAGGGCCTGGTTGCCGTCGCGAAGATCGACGGAGCACCAGCGCGGTGCGCGCTGCAGTCGCTTACCCGGCCACGTGCGCTCCGGGTAATCAAACGGGATCTGCTCGCTGTATGAGGCGTACTTGTTGTACGGCATACGGCTGGGCTTCTGCGAATCGCCGATGAATCGTGCCGGAGGCAGCAGCGGGTCGTTGTTCCCCCCATTGGACGCCGCGGCCACGGCCGCGAGATCAAACACGGACGATTGATCCTGACCCATTACTCCTCCTTTGCTTGGAATCGGCGCGCCCCTTCGGCCGGCGGGAATGCCGGGCAGTCGACGCGCTCCTCTATCACTGCGTTACATATCCGTAACGAACTTCCATCGTACCGTTCCAGCATCCCAACGCCGCGCCCATGCCACATAGCGGTTACGCGGCGGCGTGCCGGCGTCACAGATCCCAATCGCCATACCGGGCGGTTGGATTGCGGATGGGTTAAAGTGGGCCGTATGACGACTTTGCGCTTCCGTGGGGACGGACATGGGGACGGCACCTTCCGGGTGCTGCAGATGGCGGACGTGCAGGACGGGCCGGACGTGGATCCGGACACCGTGGCGCTCATCGAGGCGGCGATCCGCGAGGCCAAACCCGATCTGGTGGTGTTCACCGGCGATCAGATCCGCGGGTACGATCCGGCGTGGATGCGCACGTTCCTGCGCCGGCGCGGGGAGCGGCCCGGCGACCACGTGCGCGAGGTGACGCGGTTCGAGGCGTGGTGGCGCCGCACGTTCGACGGGGCGCGGCTGCCCGATCCGCCCGAGTCCGAGGTGCCGGACGACGCCGTGGACGCGCTGCTCGACGACGCGCGCGCCAAGGTGCGCCGGTGCTTCGCCGGATTCCTCGGGCCGGTCGTGCGCGCGGGCGTCCCGTTCGCCGCCACCTACGGCAACCACGACTTCCAGTGCGGCATCCTCGCCGGCGAACAAGACGGCATCTACCGCGAGTTCCCCGGCTGCCTCAACCCGCGCGACCCCGGGGAGCACGGCGCGGACGGTGACAACCCGCTCGTCTGCGAGCCCGGCACGTTCGCGCTGCCCGTCGAGGCGTCCGACAGGTCGGGCCGCGTGGCCATGAGCGTCGTGATGGTCAATTCAGGCGACTACGCCACCGAGCGGCTCTCCCCCGACGACACCGTATTCGGCGAGCCGTCGTCGCACCTCGCGCCCGCCGAATACGCGCGCGACCCGCGCGGGCTCGATCTGGCCGACTCGGACGGCTATGGCACGCCCACCCCGCAGGCCCTGGCGTGGCTCGGCGACGTGCAGCGCTCTCTGGCCGAACGCAACGGCGACGGGCGGCCCGTGCCCGCGATCGCGTTCCAGCACATCCCGCCGCAGGAGTTCTACCAGTGCCTCAAGGAGGTGCCGCCCCTCACGCCCAACGCCGTCGAGGGCGCGCGCACGTTCGCCGGTCGCTGCTACGTGCTGGACCGCTCGGTGTGCCGGCCGGGTTCGATCCTCGGCGAATCGATCGGATGCGCAGACGTGAACTGCGGCGAGGTGGCGGCATTGCGCGACGCGGGCGGCTACTTCGCGCTCTACTGCGGCCACGACCACAAGAACGCGTTCGTGGGTCACGTGGACGGGCTCGACCTCGGCTATGCCCCCACCTGCGGCTTCGCCTCGTACGGCCCCAAGTCGCGCCTGCGCGGCATCCGCCTGTTCGAATTCCGCGAATCCGACCCGTCCGCCTACGCCACGCGCATGCTCACCTACGGCGACCTCGTGGAGCGCTACGGCCACAATGAGGCGCGCGTCTTCATCGGCGACCACCTGGTGGTGGACGGCCCCACCCTGCGCGACCAGCTGCGCCGACCGGGCGTCTTCGCCACCCTCGCGCTGCTCGCCGGCATGGCAGTCTCCGCGGTGGCGTCCGCGGTGGGCTCCGCGGTGAAAGCCGCGACCGCCCGCAAGCGCCAATAAGTGCCCGCACGCCTCCATATGCACCCACATGAACCCGCATGCATCCGCAAAATGGAAAAACGTGGCAGCAGCGGGTGCAAAACCCGCGCAAAACGTGACAAATCCACAGGGAAAACAAGGAAAAACGATACGAACATGGCCCTGGAACCCGCGAAAAACGTGGCAGCGTGAGGAATGTCAGTCGTGAAACGCCCGGAATTCCGGCCATTTCACGACGTGGCGGCCGGTACGCACCAGAGCCGCCATAGAAACGTGATCGCCGGGATATATGGAATGCCTGAACCAGCGGCCGCGTGATACATTCGCTTGCGCATTTTTTGTACATCGCATGTACAAAAAATACAGATCGTGAAGTGCGACACTAGGAATCTCCCCGCAAATTCGCACGACGTCGTCTCCTTACGACGGCCGCGGCGCACAACCGGCCGTGCCATCTCCATAGTGTGCAGAACTTTTTCGCCTTTGCGGACACCTATCCACGACTTCCCGAATCTGCTGCACACTCCGCAGATAGCCCACAGCCATGCGAAACTCTGCATGGAAAAAGACCACCGAACGGCCCGCATGCCGCCACCATGCGTATGATACGATGGAAGTTGTCAGATGCCTGATGACTCAATGCGGAGTTATCGCAACAACAAGTCAAGGAACCTCGGAGCATGCCATACGCGTCACGGCCAACCGGACCATTCAACCATGCTCAATACCGGTAAAGTCAGCGCTATGGTAAAAAACGACCCAAACCCGGACAAGCCTTTTCGTTTCGCACTATTGTAGACAGAAAAGCCGTTTGAGAACTGCACAATCATTGATCACGACAACGGCGTCACCAACTTGAGGACGAACAAGACAAGGAGCACATCATGAGCAACCTATCCGACTCGGCCGTACTTGAACCGCCAGCTTCAACGGAAGCACCAAACGCGGAATCATTCACCCCTCAGGGAGAGTACAGCCAACGGGAACTGGCTTTGCTGGCCCGACTGTCGTTGAAGGTCACGCCCGCAGTCTCCGCTCGCAGTCGCTGTGACGAGACGATGGACGCGATCAAGTCCTACATCCTGCGCGAGCACCTGCAATCCGGCGACGTGATGCCCACTGAAACACAGCTGTGCGACACGATCGGAGCCTCCCGCTCCTCCGTGCGCGAGGCCGTGCGCAAGCTCGAAGCGCTCAACATCGTCAAAGTGGAACACGGCAAGGGCACCTTCGTGGGCTCTTTGTCCTTGGATCCGATGGTGGAAACGCTCGCATTCCGATCCATGGTGTCTGTCGGCAAGAATTTCACAGACCTGCAGGATGTCGTAGAGCTGCGCAGGTTTCTGGACTTGGGATGCGCCGGCGAAGTGGTCGTATCGCTTGCCGGCAGCGAACAACCGCGTCTCATGGAGCTTGCCGAGTCCATGACCAATACCGCCAAGGAAGGCAAGACCTTCCTCGCATTGGACATTGACTTCCATATGGGGATTCTCGATTCTCTGGACAACACAATCGTCAAGCAGATGGTCCGTTCCCTGTGGCTCGTGCACATGGCGGTTCTTCCCCAACTGGGTCTGCCGGTGTCCAGCGAGCTCGACCGTACCGCAGAGGCCCACAAGCGCATGTTGAACGCGGCCCTCGCCGGTAATGTCGAGGAATACCGGAAAGCCGTCATCGACCACTACGAGCCGATCGAGTCCATCCTAAAGCAACGCATTCAGGGAGGTACCGAGTGAAGTTGGGTAATCGTGATGCGGAGCGGGCGGAAGGCCGTCAGCCCCGCATCACTCCGCCGCAGCTATAAATGCGTCGGTATTCCATAACGCCGCCACAGGCAATGCCCAAAGATTACCCGGCCATTTCATCACGCGGCCACCCGTATACACAAGGTAGCCCCGGTAAAACCGCTGGTCGTTGGCCAACGCCGCCAGCCCTTTGAAATCCTCACGGGTTACCCGGGAGGAGGACTTGACCTCGACGCCGACAATGCGATCCCGGCTTACCATGACGAGATCGACCTCCTTGGGACCGGAGCCTGATTCGCGCCAATAGAAGCAATCGGGATGAATGCGGGACCACTGCACAGATGGCAGAATCTGGTTGACGACGAACGACTCGAGGAGATTGCCGTAATCCACCGGGTTGACCATGGGATCGCGGCCCTTGGAAAGCATGGTTTGTACGCTCAGCGACGTATCCACCGGATGGATTTTGGCACGAGCGAAGGTCTGACGGTTAGGCGCGGTACGCAGATTCGGCAACGCGCTCACCAGAAACCGCCGCATGAAGATGCCCACATAACGGTCTACAGTACGCCGGTCGAGGGCAAGCTGCTCACCCAAAGCACTGGCATTCAGAATGCCTCCGGGCATGCACAGAAGCCTCGTGAGTATATTTTCGGCGATGGCCGCGTCAAGTTTCTCATCGGGCAGAATGGTGTCGCCGAGCACGGCACGGATGTCATCCGCCACAAGTCTTTCTCGTTCCCAATCCGCATATTCGGCATATTGCGACGAGTATTCGGGGAAGCCTCCGGCGGCCATGAGATCGTAAAGCTTCTGACGGGCGATCGGCTCGTCGAAGGAGACGTCCGGCTCTCCATCCCATAAATCGTCCACCAGGCTGGTGTCAACGCCGTGCATCTCACGTTGAGTCAGGGGGCTCATGGTGAAATGCTGCGCTCGACGGGCCAGAGGATCCTGGCCGTCCAATCCACCTCGGTTGATGAGCGCGCTGCCGGTGAGGATGAACTGCGTATGGCCGGCGGGCAGCGCATCGACGATTTCCTTCACGGCGAGCGGCAGATCGCGGATGCGCTGCGCCTCATCGATGATCACCGGTAGGTTCAAGGACTCCAGCCATCCATGCAGATCGGTTTTCGCCAGTTCGTATGCGTTGGCATCCGCAAGGGTTTCATACGAAAAGCCGACGCCGACGAGTTGGCGCTGGGCCATCATCGTCTTGCCTACGGCGCGAGCCCCTTCCAGGATCACGGCCTTGCGTCGAGCATGCAGGATGGATTCAGCCAGAGGCCGGGCAATGTAATCGGACATGCAATTATTGTACATTCGATGTACAAAAAAATGTACATCGAATGTACAAAAAAATGTACATGCGGCGTACAAAGACGTCTTCCAGAGTTGCCAGGAAGACGCCTTTGTACGCACGGTCACGTATAGCCGAGAATCACTCCTCCGCAGCCGACTTCACTCCGAACCAGCTCAGCGGCAGATGCGTGAAGTACACTCCGGCCGTTTCCCGCTCCCAAGACAGGCCAATGGCCCCATCCGGCAGCACCGACATGCACTGGTAGACATAGTGATAGGGATTGAAGCACCGATTGCGCGCCCACGTGCGGCCGCCATCCTCACTCAGCCGCAGCACACCGCAGCCACGGTAGGGACGCATCAGGCTGGCATTGGCGAAAACGATCCGGTCGGATGCGCAGCCGGGCTCCTCGCCGGCTTTGGACGGGACCGTCACCGCATTGGGCTGGCTGAAGATGTCCGGCAGATCGGGATCGAACTCAACGGTTTCCCATGTATCACCACCATCATGGCTAACGGCCTTGCCGACCCTGCCCAGATGATGTTGATTGCGGAACAGGCACAGCACATCGCCGTTGGCCCGTTCCACGAACACCGATTCGTGCGTGGTGGCATCGTCATCGCGCACGTCCCGTTCGTCCACGACCTTGCCGTTGACTACGCGCCCCTCGTTGATGGCTTTGCCTCTGCGCCACGCCTGGCCACCATCATCGGAGATCAGCGCGCCGCCTGCGTTGAACTTGGGGCTCGTGCCGGTGCAATAGTACGGGATGAGCAGTCGCCCCCGATGTTTGCCGGCGCTCAGCTGGATGCCGTTGCCGGGCGACGTGCCCAGAAAACCCATCCATCCTTCCTTGACCATATGGTTGATGTGCCTGGGCTTGGACCATGTTTCGCCATCATCGTCCGAATGCACTTCCACCAGATAGCTGGTACGCGCGGCCAGCAGGCTTTCATGCGGGTCGACGCCCTCCTTGAGATAGATGTTGCCCGCGGACTCACCATCGCGTGTGACGTTGCCATCCTCATCCACACGGTATGACGTGGCTTCTCCGTCCAAGGACGTTACCGCACCATCAGGTTGGAGCAGGTATTCCGCCCCCTCGCCATCGTGCAGGATGAGCCGCCCCCGGGCATCCAACCCCAAGCCCTTTTCAACGTTGGCGAAGCCTCGACCGCCCGGAAAATGGTCAATGACGACCGTCACACGGCCTGTCTCACGATCACAGACGATGCATGAGTCGATGACGCTCGCGCCATCCAGCCCATCACCGGGAAAGGCGATGACGGTTTGCAGCGGCAGCCACGTCTGTCCGCTATCCAAGGAGCGGCGGACAACGAAATGGATCTCATTGGGGGCATCGTTGGAGATGACCACACGTTGGTCGGCACCGGCAATCGTCACACCGGAGGGCGTAGTCACCAAAGACGGGATGCGGTAGCTTGCGGATCCTTCATATCCTTTGTCGAACAACGCGGTATCGGTGGTGGGCGGCACGTCGGAGATTTTGCGAATCTGCCCTTCTCCCAGAGGATACAGGAACAGACCGCCGCCGCGAACTTCGCCGCACAACCGCACACCGGCCGTGTCCTCGCCGATCGACACGTAGCTCAGCCCCTCGAGATCACCGAAGAACACCTGACCGGGCTGATGCGTTTCCATGTTGCCATCAACATAGATGTCCACCGCACCGCGGAATGCGCGGATGACCAGATCATGCCACCCGCCATCGTTCCAATCGCCGTGGGCGCGATACTCACACCACTGTCCTTTGACGAAAGCGCGGTACACAAAGCCGTCATCGTCAATGTCCACGTTCATGATCTGGCGATCGTCATCGCGCGCCGCAAGAATCGTGCCGAACTGTCCGACGCCACGTACGCGGAACTGCGCGTAGATCGTGCCGTCGGTCACGCCGTGCAGCGTCTTCACATCCTTGTCCGCCAAATAGGCCGCGGCAAACTCAATATCCGGCTGCGGCACGGGAACGCTGCCCTGAATACGCTCCGAAGTCCAAGCCTCCGAGAAGCATTCCAGCCGCTCAACGCCGATATGCGCTTCATTGGCGCAGTGGAAGACGCCAGCCTGCGCATACTTCGACGGGCAAATGTTGGTCGCGCAGGCGAAGGCCTGATAGCCATCCAGATAGATTCGCGTGCCAAAATCGCCGAAGGTGATATGAAGGTCGTGGACACCGCCGAACTGCACGCCGTAGGTGTCTTCGACGTCCAGCACAATATGGTCTTCGGGCGCTTCGACGACCAGCGACCCGCGGGAAACCGTGACCGCCAGCGCGACGCGTTCGGCGTTTCGCGCTTCCAGCAGCATGCCGTCCGTGGCGACGTGGAACGCCGCATGCAGCGTTCCCCCCTGTTCCGGAAGCAGCGCACTGTTCCATGTCTGGTGGATTTGATTGGGAATATGCGACATGGGAGTACCTTTCGTATTACGTTTCCTGTTTAACTATCCTGCATCGTTGCAAGCAATCCAGCGGGCGGACCGTCCGGTCAAACCGTCCGGCCCAGCCCGCTCAGCTCACGCGGCGGCCGGCGCACCAGACGTGCTTCACCGCCAGCGTGCCCGGGTCGGTGATCAGCAGGTCGGCGGCGCGGCCGGGGGCGACGAGGCCCAGCGGCGCGCCGGCGACCGGGTTCGGCCGGTCGAAGCCGAACGCGCCGTCCGCCGCGCCTTCCACGGCCGCCGTCACGCGAGCGACGACCTGTTCACGAGTTTCGGTCATATTGCCTTCCTTCAGATGTAACGCCGTGGTCCCGGTCCCAACGAAGGGAACCGGGAC
>SKEP01001031.1_pt1 | contig 15537 bp, 8 predicted proteins | sample 4826901 | NCBI WGS metagenome assembly SKEP01 (sample SAMN11008806, study PRJNA524170) | human gut metagenome | biome: Human fecal sample; material: Feces; isolation source: fecal sample from pouch patient p4, p43, p49, p54, p55 | host: Homo sapiens | place: Israel: Tel-Aviv | collected 2014-03-20
GTATAAATGGCAGCTGTATGACTTATACGATAAGGCGTTTCCAGAGCAGGAAAAAAAGCCACTCCAGGTTATGGAACAGCTGGTTGCTGATGGAAAGATGGAAATGCTTGCATTGGTCGATGAGGATGAATTTGCAGGTCTGGCGATCAATCTGATCGATGAAGAGCAGAATCGGGCGCTTCTGGACTATTATGCAATCGCACCTGAGAAACGAAATGGTGGTTATGGAAGCAAAGGGCTGGAAGTGCTTCTGGAACGCTTTAAAAATTATAAATATATTTTTGAGATTGAAACACAGAATGAAAAAGCGGAGAATGCAGAAGAACGTAAGAGAAGAAAAGCATTTTATCTGCGAAATGGTCTTAAAGAGACTGGTCTGTTTGTAAATGTTTATGATACAGATTTTGAACTTCTCACGCCGGACGGAGAGTTGACTTTCTGGGAATATGTGGATTTTCTCAGAGAAGTTATGTACGAAGAATATGTGGAAATTCTTCGGCCTACACTGATTGCGATGAAGAAGAAATAATAAATAACAAAAGAAGTTGAGGACAGGGAACGTGGGAGAAAAAGTGATATTAGTTTATCTGGTAGTATGTTTTTTTGTATTTCTGGCAGGATTTGTAGATTCGATTGCCGGCGGTGGGGGACTGATCTCTCTTCCGGCATATATGATCGCCGGATTGCCGGTACATACTGCGATTGCAACAAATAAAATGAGCAGCTTCATGGGGACTTCTGTTGCAACTTACCATTATATGAAAAAGGGCTTTATGAAGTGGAAAATATGTATTCCGGCAATTTTTGGTGCGATTGCCGGGTCCTGGATGGGGTCTCATCTTGCATTACTCATTTCAGACAGAGTTCTCAAAATAGCAATGGTGATCGTTTTGCCGGTAATCTTATTTTATGTTCTCAGAAGCAAAGCACTGCAGGGGAATGACGAAAATACTACAGATGCAGTCAATGGAATGCTGATCTTTAAATGCATTCTGATCGCAGTGGTAATCGGTATTTATGACGGAATTTATGGACCGGGAACAGGCACGTTCCTGATGCTTCTTTTTACAGGATTCTGCCATATGACACTGAATGATGCAGCGGGAACAACGAAGGCAATCAATCTTACAACCAATATTACGGCACTGGTTGTGTTTTTGATCAATGGTAAGGTACTCCTGCCACTGGGAATTGCTGCGGGCTGCTGTAATATGGCAGGAAACTATCTTGGAAGTCACAGTTTTACATCAAATGGTCATAAGATCGTGAAACCGGTCATGATCGTCGTGATCGTAATTTTCTTTATCAAAGTAGTAACAGAATTGGTTTAATAGTGAAAGCCAGGGTTTAATAGCCCTGGCTTTTGATGTATTCGTAGGTTCGCTGACAGTTATTGTGATCGATATAAGCAAAATATTCTTTGCGCATTTCGGCGTATTTCTGTTTTTCCTGAAAGCCGTTTTCAGCATAATCTTTGATCAGATGAACGAGATCTTCCTGCTCTGTGCAACGGTCGCCGAACAGATCATTTTCCATATTGAGGTAACTTCCATTAGTCCTGTTATAGTCGTCCACATCAAATTGATAGAACAGAACGGGTTTTCCCTGATAATAAACATCCCAGCAGGCACTGGAGTAATCCGTGATCATCATGGAACACCGCATGAGAAGCTGGTTCAGAGGCATGGAATCAAAGGAATACAGCTCAATCTGAGAGTCTTCGGAATGGAAAGTGCTGATAAATTCCTGTAGTTTCGGATGAATATAAAACAGCAGTTTCAGTTCATGTGCTTTCAGATAATCCTGAAGTTCCTGATTGCTCAGGAGAGAAGCATAATGTTGATAATAACTGCTCTGTTGGAAAATTTCATCATTCTGACCTTCCAGCCAGGAACGCCAGGTTGGCATAAGCAGAATGACAGGATGAGCAGGATCTGAAGTATCCCTGAGACCATCCCAGCGGGCAAGTCCGGTTACCGGAACTTTATCCGGGTTATATCCCATGCGGTTTACGATAATATTCTTTTCGAATTCTGATGATGCAGTAAAATAATCAACGGAAGACGAAGAGTCAACGCTGAAAAGACTATCAACGTTTTTGAGAGCCAAAACACCATGCTGCAGAAAATATAATTTTTGTTTGTTGAGTGTTCGGGTCACAGGGTTTGGCATAGGCTTCCATGCATAGGCGTGGTGTCTTCCATCCGGAGAGATTAGAAGATCAGCGCACAGCAGATACAGGATATGGCGAAAACTCAAGGCAGGAATGATGTTTTTTCGATATTGCTGCATATAATCCCACTGAGGAGATTTTTTATCCAGTATAAAAAATACATTGTCTTTCTTATTTTTCATACAGTATTCAAAAAAATAAAAACCGTTTTCCTGAGCTGTGATGCAGAATTTCTCATACACAAGCCACATGTGTTTTTCCTTCAGAGAACGACCAAATAGTTTTGCAATACCAAAGGCTGTCAGCTCTTTGATTCTGAAAGTCAGATGATCCTGTTTCTGCCAGCGGCGGCAGCGCAGAAGAAAGCTGTGAGAAGCGCCTCCCATAGGAAAGAAAAGAGTTTCTTCATTTCGCACAAAATGTCTGCCGAGAAGCAGAGAAAGGCGTACGCGGCTAGTGAAAACAGGAGTGTAAGTGTCATTAGAATCCTGGATTGTCAGCTTCCAGTCACCATCATAGTTTTCAAGTTTATCTGTGTTGATTGGACAAACCAGACTTTTTCCAACAGGATAGAAGGCAACTGGATGACAGAAGTTCAGCCAGGCATTCTGAAAGCGAAGCTCACCCTGAAGTGTTTCGGGTTTTTTAGGACAATTCAAAAACAGAAGAATCTGAGAATGTCTGATTTTAATCTTGGTAATAGAAATCTGTTTTTCCATAAAAACTCCTTGAAGAATTTGATAATAATAAAATTATACAGAAGTATACATTTATTTGCAAGGAAATCGCAAATGCTTCTGACTGCACTTCATTGACAAAAACCTTGAGTCTGAGATAGAATGGTTACTGTTCACAGATGTTATGGAATGATGAAAGTATATAAAATCAGGAAGGAAAATGGAATGGAACAAACCATTAAATTTACGAAAAAAAACACGTTGGCGGTGAAGGGAATCGCGATTTCTTTCCTGCTGTGTTATCATTGCTTTTCGCAGACTGCCAGAATGGGTGGGGCAGAAGTGAGTTTTTGGCCGCTTCCACAGAATCTAGCAATGCTGATCAGCTTATGCATGGTGCACTGCGTAGGGATGTTTGCATTTTTGTCCGTATATGGGCTGACACTCTCTATGAAGTCAAAATATCCGGAATATGATTTTGATGGTCATACAGCAACTTTGTTTGTTTTAAAAAGATATGTAAAGCTTGTATTAACGTTTTTAGTTCCATTTGTATTTTGTGTGGGCGTGACTTTTGTTACAGATACCTTCCGTTATCCGGCCGGAATGTTTGCTAATATTATCAGTATCATTATGGATTTCTTTGGTGTGGGTCATATGTTTGGGGGCAGAATGCTGGTTAGTACCTGGTGGTATTTGAGCCTTGAGGTGCTGCTGATCTTTTTCCTTCCGGTAGCGCTTCAAATCTACAGAAAATACAGCTGGCTTATTGTGATGCTGTTCCTTCTTCCGGGCAGTTTCCTGATAGAAAAGCATGTACATCTGACAAAATATCTTTTTATCGTACCGCTTGCGATATGTTTTGCTGATCAACAGGTCTTTGAGAGACTGAAAAGCTGGAAACCGCTTAAGAGCCAGGCGTTGAGCAAATTTTTAAAATTTGTTGTCAGTACAGGTATGATTCTGGCATTATTGATGCTCTGGAACAGTCGTTGGGCGTTGGAACGTTTTGAATTTATGCTGAATGGTCTTATTCCGGTTGCAATCATTTACTGGGCTTACGAATTTTTGCTGGATATTCCCGGACTTCATCAGTTGCTGGAATTTCTTGGAAAATACTCAGCAACAGTATTCTATATCCATACCTTTATAAGAACATTATGGCTGAGAGATTTTACTTATTCACTTGGACATGCAGCAGTGATCTGGCTGTTCCTGATGGGAAGCAGTATTCTGATTGCGGTATTTCTTGATGTTGTGAAGAAACTCATTCATTACGAGAAAATTTCAAATGTAGTCATAGATGGTTTTATAGGATGGGCTGACAGAACTTTATGGTGAGAATACTACCAAAAATGCAGTATCATAAGAGAGTATAGAAACTCTGCAATATGATGCTGCATTTTGTTTTATAACTGTGAGAGAATTGAATTGTTAAAGCTTTTCCTTAATCTCTTCACAGATATGGCGGCTGTGTTGATTATCCTTGAACTGAAGATATTCGTGACGTTTTAGTTCATACTCTGGTTTCAGACGGAAGTCGTTTAAAACGGTTTCCTTCAGAAGTTCCATAAGCTGCTCCTCGGTTTCGGCACGGTCTCCAAACAGTTCCGTTTTCATATCTATGTAACTGCCGTGAGCTTCGTTATATTTATCAAGGTCAAATTGATAAAACAAAGTTGGTTTATCCTGATATAAGACATCCCAGCATACACTGGAGTAATCTGTGATAAGCATACGGCATCTCATGAGCATTTCATTGACAGCAACTTCTCCAAAAGAGATCAGATGGATACGATCGCTGACTGCCTTAAAGTTATCGGAGTATTCCTGGAATTTAGCATGCAGATAAAAATTGACCTGTAAATCATATTTTTCCAAAAGCTGACTAAAATGACTGGAATTCAAAAGAGCCATATAGTGGCGGAAGTAATCACTTTCCTCAAAATCTTTATCCGGAACGGAATCCAGCCAGCTTCGCCAGGTTGGCATGATCAGTATCTCACGATTTCCGTTAGAAGTATCCTCAAGAACATCCCAACGGGGAAGACCTGTATTGATAACTTCGTCTGGCTCATAGCCAAAATTATCAACGATCGTCTGTTTTTCCTGATTGGTGGATACTACAAAGAGGTCGCAGCCGCCACGCATACCTTTGCTGTAAAAGGCATCAACTCTTTTCAGGGCGATAACGCCGTGCTGAAGAAAGACGAATTTCTTCTTGCGCAGATAGCGGTTGAAAATACTGTGACGACACTGCATTGCATAGGTGTGGTATCTGGAGTCAGAGCTGACAATCAGATCAGCAGCCTGTGTATAGATCATGTGTCGGATGGACATAAAATTGATCACATTCTTTTTGTAAGGATCTACTTTATAATGATCAGGAGAATCTTTTGATATTATATAGTAGATTTTTTTATGCAGATAAGCTTCTTCGTTTTCGTCCATGCAGTGTTTGAAGAAGTAATATCCATTATCCTGAGCCATGGAAGCAAATTTTTCACTAACCAGGCAGATGTGTTTTTTGTTCCAGTAGGATTTTGCGAGGCGATAAAGGAATATTGCAGTAAATTCCTTGAAAATGATATCGAGTCCGTCGTAGTTCCCTTTATTTCGGTAAACAAAAGCAAGTGTTTTCTTTCCGGTATAGTAAGGATAGAAGAAAAATCCATTGTCAGTCTTGTAGGAACCATTGTAAAGGAATTTCTGGAACATACGTTGTTTTGTATCCATTGATATGGAAATGTGGTTTGTCTTGTTGTTGCCCTGGTTGTATAGGAGAACGTTGACATCCCAGTAGAGACTTTTCCAGTCAACTTTATTTAGATCAAGTGAAATCTTTATACGAAGAAGATTTCCGCGTTTGTTGGTGCTTAGAGTGGTGAAGTCGTAAGTAACTGCATCCTCTGCAAGTTTGTTTCTGAAAGACAGCTCGGTTTTTACATATTCATGATACCCGGTTTCCAGGTCGTAACAAATTTTTAATTTGCCGCCGTTCATTTTCAGGCTGCGCAGAGAACAGTAATGAGTCTGGGCCAGATATTTGTTGCGGCTGCAGAGATGAATACAGAGATTATCTTTGGAATCAGCACTGAGTACGCCAATGTACTCTGTTGGGCGGATGGCGGAATCCTCATCAAAATAGATTTCCTCAGTAAAGAGATGAAAGTTGTTCCACGGAGCAGCTTTCTGACTCTTATCCTTTAATAGAAAAAGTTCGGCTTTCTGATCATGGACTCCGAGAATATAAATTCGAAATTCTTTGCTGCGTCTGAACTCAAAATGAGATCTTAAAGAAGAAAGGTTCAGAATCAGTGAGGTATCAGATATGGAAAAGTCCAATGGTGCAGGCTCAGAAAACTCTGTTTCCTTTATTATAATAGAAAGATCTTCGTAATTATCGAAAGAAAAGTCCTTAACTGTCAATATAGCTTTATCCGCTGAAATAGAAGAGACTTCCACAGAAACAGTTCCGTTCGGATTCTTGTGATTCAAAGATGAAAGTGTTTGGTTATCTGGTATCATAATTCCTCCAAGGTAAATAAGTATTGTAATTATATTCTGTTAAACTTTAAAAGGATATACATTTTTAACAAGTAATACAATCATAACATAATCTTAATAAATTTTAAATATTTTCTGTAAAAGTAAATTTACTTTTTGGTTATATTAAAGATGCAGAAAAAGTTAAAAAAGGTATTGACACACGTGGAAAAGTGTGATATTTTAATACAGAACGCTGCCGAAGACAGTAGGTGCCGAAAGGCATAAGGATTAAAACGCCTACCGAGGACTAAGTATTCTATTTAAGATTACAGAGACCTTACTGTCATGCAGTAAGGCTTTTTTTATGTTTTGACGCGGCGGTATATCAAAATCTATAAGGAGGTGTACCATTTATGGCAAAAGTAGAACTGAAACAACCAATCGTAGATGAAATCGCAAACAGCATTAAAGACGCACAGGCAGTAGTACTTGTTAACTACAGTGGTCTTACAGTTGAACAGGATACAATTCTGCGTAAGGAGTTAAGAGAAGCTGGTGTTCAGTATAAAGTATACAAAAATACTATGATGAACCGTGCTTTTGCAGGAACAGCATGTGAAAGCCTTTGCCCACATCTGGAAGGAACAAACGCTCTGGCTATTTCCGCAACAGATGCTACAGCACCGGCAAGAATCCTTGCTAAATATGCAAAACAGTTCCCAGCTCTTGAGCTGATCGCAGGTGTAGTTGAAGGTAACTACAACGATCAGGCTGGAATCCAGGCACTGTCCCAGGTTCCGTCCAGAGAAGAACTTCTTGGAAAACTTCTTGGAAGTATCCAGTCTCCTATCACAAACTTCGCTCGTGTGCTTAATCAGATCGCAGAGGCACAGGGTGGCGCTGATACAGAGGCAGCCGCTGAGTAAATCCCAGCATTATTAAAACAAATCTTAAAAAATGGAGGAAAATTAAAATGGCAAAATTAACAACAGAAGAATTTATTGCAGCAATCAAAGAATTATCTGTATTAGAATTAAATGAACTCGTAAAAGCTTGCGAAGAAGAATTCGGTGTATCCGCAGCAGCAGGTGTTGTAGTAGCAGCAGCTGGAGCAGCTGGAGAAGCAGCTGAAGAAAAAGATGAGTTCGACGTAGAACTTACAGAAGTTGGACCGAACAAAGTAAAAGTTATCAAAGTTGTTCGTGAAGTTACCGGTCTTGGACTGAAAGAAGCTAAAGCAGTAGTTGACGGTGCTCCGAAAGCTCTTAAAGAAGGCGCATCCAAAGCAGAAGCTGAAGACATCAAAACAAAACTTGAAGCAGAAGGCGCTAAGGTTACACTTAAATAATTCTGTTAAAGATGAGAATTGGATGGAGACACCCTGCGGTGTCTCCATATTTTTTTGGATAAATTTACAAAAAACTGGTTGACAGGCAGAGACCGCTATGCTATAGTGAAGAATGCTATATTATGGCAAGGATATGCCTGTTTATCTCAAACCGTAAACAGGAGCATGTTGTAAAATAAATAAAAAAACAGGGGTGAAACGTCAATGGAAAAAAACAGAATTCGTTCTGTAAAAACTGGAAAAAGCATGCGCATGAGCTACCAGAGACAAAAAGAAGTTCTGGAAATGCCGAATTTGATTGAAGTCCAGAAAGATTCCTATAAGTGGTTTCTCGATGAGGGCCTCAAAGAAGTGTTTGATGATATTTCTCCGATCGCGGATTATGGCGGAAAGTTTAGCCTGGAATTCATCGATTTCACGTATGACGCTAAAGATGCAAAATATACCATCGCACAGTGTAAAGAACGTGACGTAACTTACGCGGCACCTTTGAAGGTTCGCGTGCGACTGATCAATAAAGAAACAGAGGAAATCAACGAACACGAGATCTTCATGGGAGATCTTCCGTTAATGACAGAAACAGGTACTTTTGTTATTAATGGTGCTGAGCGTGTTATCGTCAGCCAGTTGGTACGTTCCCCTGGAATTTATTACGCAATTGCACATGATAAACTTGGTAAGAGACTGTTTTCCAGTACTGTTATTCCGAACAGAGGTGCATGGCTGGAATATGAAACAGATTCCAATGATGTATTCTATGTACGTGTGGACAGAACCCGTAAGGTTCCGATCACTGTGCTGATTCGTGCCCTTGGTATCGGCACCAATGCAGAAATCGTAGAATTATTCGGTGAAGAGCCGAAGATCCTTGCAAGTTTTACCAAGGATACATCTACCAATTATCAGGAAGGTCTTCTTGAACTGTATAAGAAGATCCGTCCGGGTGAGCCTCTTGCAGTAGAGAGTGCAGAGAGTCTTATCATGGCTATGTTCTTCGATCCGAGAAGATATGACCTTGCCAAGGTCGGCCGTTATAAATTTAATAAGAAACTTCATTTTAATAAACGTATTGTAGGACATAAGCTCGGAGAAGCTGTTGTTGATCCGTCTACAGGAGAAATCCTTGCAGAGGAAGGCACAAACGTAACAATCGAGCTTGCAGACAAGATTCAGAATGCAGCAGTACCATTTGTATGGATTCAGGGTGAAGAACGTAAGATCAAAGTTCTTTCCAGCATGATGGTTGATATTACAGCTCATGTAGATCTTGACTGTGATCCAAAAGAACTGGGTGTTACAGAATTAGTATACTATCCGGTGCTTGAAAAAATCCTGGAAGAAAATGATAATCTCGAAGACATCAAAGCCGCTATTAAGAGAGATATCCATGATCTTATTCCGAAGCATATTACCAAAGAAGATATTTTGGCTTCCATTAACTACAATATGCATCTGGAATATGGCATCGGAAATGATGACGATATCGACCATCTGGGTAACCGTCGTATCCGTTCTGTTGGTGAACTCCTTCAGAATCAGTATCGTATCGGTCTTTCCAGACTGGAAAGAGTTGTACGTGAACGTATGACAACTCAGGACACAGAGAGTATTTCTCCACAGTCCCTGATCAATATCAAACCGGTAACAGCAGCAGTTAAGGAGTTCTTTGGTTCATCTCAGCTGTCACAGTTCATGGATCAGAATAACCCTCTTGGTGAGCTGACACATAAGAGACGTCTTTCTGCACTGGGACCTGGCGGTCTGTCACGAGACAGAGCCGGATTCGAGGTACGAGATGTCCACTATTCTCATTATGGACGTATGTGCCCTGTTGAGACTCCTGAAGGTCCTAACATCGGTCTGATCAACTCCCTTGCATCTTATGCAAGAATCAATGAGTATGGATTTATTGAGGCTCCTTATCGTAAAATCGATAAAACAGATCCGTCAAATCCGATCGTAACAGATGATGTTGTATATATGACAGCTGATGAGGAAGATAACTATCATGTAGCTCAGGCAAATGAGCCATTGGATGAAGAGGGACATTTTCTCCACAAAAACGTATCCGGTCGATTCCGTGAAGAGACTCAGGAATATGAGAAACGTATGTTTGATTACATGGACGTATCACCTAAGATGGTATTTTCTGTAGCGACAGCGCTGATTCCTTTCCTTCAGAACGATGATGCTAACCGTGCGCTGATGGGATCCAACATGCAGCGTCAGGCAGTACCGCTTCTTACAACAGAAGCTCCTGTAGTAGGAACTGGTATGGAAACAAAAGCGGCTGTTGACTCAGGTGTATGCGTTCTGGCTAAGAAGTCCGGTACCGTTCTTCGTTCCACATCTACAGATATCAGTATCAAGAATGATGATGGAACAAAAGATGATTATCATCTTACAAAATTCCTCCGCAGTAACCAGAGTAACTGCTACAACCAGAAGCCGATCGTATTCCAGGGTGAACATGTAGAAGCAGGACAGGTTATCGCAGATGGTCCGTCTACTGCAAATGGTGAGCTTGCTCTTGGTAAGAACCCGCTGATCGGATTCATGACATGGGAAGGTTACAACTATGAGGATGCTGTTCTGTTAAGTGAGAGACTGGTACAGAACGATGTCTATACTTCTGTTCATATTGAAGAATATGAAGCAGAAGCACGTGATACAAAACTTGGACCGGAAGAGATCACAAGAGATGTTCCGGGTGTCGGTGATGACGCACTGAAAGATCTGGATGAGCGTGGTATTATCCGTATCGGTGCAGAGGTTCGTGCCGGCGATATTCTTGTTGGTAAAGTTACTCCTAAGGGAGAAACAGAGCTGACAGCAGAAGAACGTCTTCTGCGTGCAATCTTTGGTGAGAAAGCAAGAGAAGTTCGTGATACTTCCCTTAAAGTTCCTCACGGAGAATATGGTATTATCGTAGATGCCAAAGTATTTACAAGAGAGAATGGCGATGAGCTGTCTCCTGGAGTAAATCAGGCAGTACGTATTTATATTGCTCAGAAACGTAAGATTTCTGTTGGTGACAAGATGGCTGGTCGTCATGGTAACAAGGGTGTTGTTTCCCGTGTACTTCCTGTTGAGGATATGCCATTCCTGCCGAACGGACGTCCACTGGATATCGTACTGAACCCACTGGGTGTACCTTCACGTATGAATATCGGTCAGGTCCTTGAAATCCACTTAAGTCTTGCTGCCAAAGCACTTGGATTCAACGTTTCCACACCGGTATTTGATGGTGCGAGTGAAATTGATATCCAGGATACTCTGGAACTGGCAAATGATTATGTAAATATTGAAGATTTTGAAGAATTCCGTGCAAAATATCAGGATACACTTGCACCTGATGTTATGGAATATCTGGATGAACACAAAGATCACAGAGAATTGTGGAAAGGTGTTCCGATTTCCAGAGATGGTAAAGTACAGCTCCGTGACGGACGTACAGGTGAATACTTCGACGGTCGTGTAACAATCGGACACATGCATTACCTGAAACTGCATCATCTGGTTGATGATAAGATCCATGCGCGTTCTACAGGTCCTTACTCACTTGTTACACAGCAGCCTCTGGGTGGTAAAGCTCAGTTTGGTGGACAGCGTTTCGGTGAGATGGAGGTTTGGGCTCTGGAGGCATATGGTGCTTCGTATACACTGCAGGAAATCCTGACAGTTAAGTCCGATGACGTTGTTGGACGTGTTAAGACTTATGAAGCAATCATCAAGGGCGACAATATTCCTGAACCAGGTATCCCTGAGTCCTTCAAAGTTCTTCTGAAAGAACTTCAGTCTCTGGGTCTGGATGTCAAAGTCCTCAGAGATGACAATACAGAAGTACATCTGCTGGAAACAGTAGATTATGGTGATACAGACCTTCGTTCTGTAATCGAAGGTGACAGCAGACATCACAGAGAAGAAGAGTCCTTCGGAAAACATGGTTACACCAAACAGGAATTCGAAGGTGAAGAACTTGTAGATGTTGAAGAGGATGAGGAAGACGATGATGATTTCATTGACTTCGACGAGTCCTACGATGATGAAGACAACGAGTAGAAAGGGGAAAGAATACATGGCAGAATCAACCACATCAAATGAAACATATCAGCCAATGACTTTCGATGCCATCAAGATCGGACTGGCGTCCCCTGAGAAGATCAGAGAGTGGTCCAGAGGTGAGGTAACGAAACCGGAAACCATCAACTACCGTACTCTGAAACCGGAGAAGGACGGACTTTTCTGTGAAAGAATTTTCGGGCCAAGTAAGGACTGGGAGTGCCATTGTGGTAAATATAAAAAAATCCGTTATAAAGGTGTTGTCTGCGACCGATGCGGTGTAGAAGTTACAAAAGCATCTGTCAGAAGAGAACGTATGGGACATATCGAGCTTGCTGCTCCGGTATCCCATATCTGGTATTTCAAGGGTATTCCGTCCCGTATGGGACTGATCCTTGATCTGTCGCCGAGAACATTGGAAAAAGTTTTATACTTTGCTAACTATATCGTACTGGATCCGGCTGATTCCGGACTTCAGTACAAGCAGGTACTTACAGAGAAAGAGTATCAGGATGCTCGTGAAGCATATGGATATAATTTCCGTGTAGGTATGGGAGCAGAATCCATTATGGAACTGCTCAAAGCAATTGATCTTGAAAAAGACGCTGCTGAACTGAAAGCTGAACTTGTTGATGCAACCGGACAGAAACGTGCCAGAATCATCAAGAGACTGGAAGTTGTAGAGTCTTTCCGCGAATCAGGAAACCGACCTGAGTGGATGATCATGACTGCAATTCCGGTTATTCCGCCGGATCTGCGTCCTATGGTACAGCTGGATGGTGGACGTTTTGCAACATCTGACCTGAATGATCTGTACAGAAGAATTATCAACCGTAACAATCGTCTGAAACGTCTTCTGGAGCTGGGTGCGCCGGACATCATCGTCCGCAATGAGAAACGTATGCTTCAGGAAGCTGTAGATGCTCTGATTGATAACGGCCGTCGTGGCCGTCCGGTAACAGGCCCTGGAAACAGAGCCCTGAAATCCCTTTCCGACATGTTGAAAGGTAAATCCGGACGTTTCCGTCAGAACCTGCTCGGTAAACGAGTTGACTACTCCGGACGTTCTGTTATCGTCGTTGGACCGGAACTGAAAATCTATCAGTGTGGTCTTCCGAAAGAAATGGCAATCGAACTGTTCAAACCTTTCGTAATGAAAGAGCTGGTTGCAAACGGAACTTCTCATAACATCAAGAATGCTAAGAAGATGGTCGAAAAACTTCAGCCGGAAGTCTGGGATGTCCTCGAAGATGTTATCAAAGAACATCCGGTTATGCTGAACCGTGCACCTACACTGCATCGTCTGGGTATCCAGGCGTTTGAGCCGATTCTTGTAGAAGGTAAAGCTATCAAGCTTCATCCACTTGTTTGTACTGCGTTCAACGCTGACTTCGATGGTGACCAGATGGCTGTTCATCTTCCACTTTCTCAGGAAGCTCAGGCAGAGTGCCGTTTCCTTCTGCTCTCACCGAACAACCTTCTGAAACCTTCAGATGGTGGACCGGTAGCCGTTCCTTCACAGGATATGGTCCTTGGTATCTACTACCTGACACAGGAGAGACCTGGAAATCCGGGAGAAGGTAAGTTCTTCAAGAGCGTTAATGAAGCAATTCTTGCTTATGAAAATAAGGTTATTACTCTTCAGTCCAGAATTAAGGTTCGTATCACAAAGACAATGCCTGATGGAACAGAAATGACTGGTATTGTAGAGTCTACACTTGGACGTTTCCTGTTTAATGAAATCCTTCCTCAGGATCTTGGATTCGTAGACAGAAGCATTCCGGGTAATGAACTTCTTCTGGAAGTTGATTTCCTGGTTGGTAAGAAACAGCTGAAGAAAATTCTGGAAAAAGTTATTAATACACACGGAGCTACCAAGACAGCAGAAGTTCTTGATGCTATCAAGGCTACAGGTTACAAGTACTCTACACGTGCAGCGATGACCGTATCCATTTCTGATATGACTGTGCCGCCTCAGAAACCTGAGATGATCCAGAATGCGCAGAATATCGTAGACAAAATCACAAAGAACTATAAGCGTGGTCTTATTACTGAAGAAGAGCGTTACAAAGAAGTTGTTGAAACATGGAAGAAGACTGATGATGAGCTTACAAAAGCACTTCTGGATGGTCTTGATAAATATAACAATATCTTTATGATGGCTGACTCCGGTGCCCGTGGTTCTGATAAACAGATCAAACAGCTTGCAGGTATGCGTGGTCTGATGGCCGATACAACTGGTCATACGATCGAGCTTCCTATCAAGTCAAACTTCCGTGAAGGTCTTGAAGTACTGGAATACTTCATGTCTGCACATGGTGCTCGTAAAGGTATGTCCGATACAGCACTTCGTACAGCCGACTCTGGATACCTGACCAGACGAATGGTTGATGTATCTCAGGAACTGATCGTTCGTGAGACAGACTGCTGCGAAAACAGACCGGAAATCTCTGGTATGTATGTCAAAGGCTTCATGGATGGAAAAGAAGAAATCGAAAACCTTCAGGAACGTATCACAGGTCGTTTTGCATGTGAGACTATCACAAATAAAGATGGTGAAGTTCTTGTTAAGGCAAACCATATGATCACCCCAAGACGTGCTGCACGTATCATGAGTGAAGGTGTAAGCAAAACTGGTGGACCGATCGAAGAAGTCAAGATCCGTACAATTCTGACCTGTAAGTGTAAGGTTGGTGTCTGCGCAAAATGTTATGGTGCAAACATGGCAACTGGTGAAGCTGTTCAGGTTGGTGAGGCTGTTGGTATTATTGCTGCGCAGTCTATCGGTGAGCCTGGTACACAGCTGACTATGCGTACATTCCATAGTGGTGGTGTAGCCGGTGGAGATATCACTCAGGGTCTTCCTCGAGTTGAGGAGCTTTTTGAGGCAAGAAAACCGAAAGGTCTTGCTATTATCACAGAAATTCCTGGTGTTGCTGTCATCAACGACACAAAGAAAAAACGTGAGATCATTGTAACAAATCCGGAGAACGGAGATTCCAAGACATATCTGATCCCTTATGGATCTCGTATCAAGATTGCAGACGGACAGGTTCTTGAAGCTGGTGATGAACTTACAGAAGGTAGTGTAAATCCACATGATATCCTGAGAATTAAAGGTGTTCGTGCTGTTCAGGATTACATGATCCGTGAAGTTCAGAGAGTATATCGTCTCCAGGGTGTAGAAATCAGTGATAAGCATATCGAGGTTCTGGTTCGTCAGATGCTGAAGAAGATTCGTATCGAAGACAATGGAGATACAGAATTCCTTCCGGGAACACTTGTAGATGTTCTTGAATTTGAGGAAGTTAATGAAAACCTTGAGAAAGAAGGAAAGAAACCGGCAGAAGGAAAGCAGGTAATGCTTGGTATTACCAAAGCTTCTCTGGCAACAGATTCCTTCCTGTCAGCGGCATCCTTCCAGGAAACAACAAAAGTCCTGACAGAGGCTGCAATCAAAGGTAAGGTTGACCACCTGGTTGGTCTGAAGGAAAACGTTATCATTGGTAAACTGATTCCAGCAGGTACAGGTCTGAAACGTTACAGAGATATCCAGTTGGATACAGGCATGCCGGAAGAGGCACCGACAGTGGATGAAGAAACTGCAGAAAGCCTTCCGGAAGACGAAGAAACGATCACACTGGAAGAACCTGTTGATGCTGCAGATGATGAAATCATCAATGCAGAAGAAAACACTGACGATACAGAGGAATAATTAATTATTGTTCACAGACATCCCCTGACCATTTTGGTGGTCGGGGGTTTTTTATATGGAAAAATATAAATAT
>SKEP01001038.1_pt1 | contig 15525 bp, 10 predicted proteins | sample 4826901 | NCBI WGS metagenome assembly SKEP01 (sample SAMN11008806, study PRJNA524170) | human gut metagenome | biome: Human fecal sample; material: Feces; isolation source: fecal sample from pouch patient p4, p43, p49, p54, p55 | host: Homo sapiens | place: Israel: Tel-Aviv | collected 2014-03-20
AGTCGGTCTGAATGGGCATACCGACCAGACGATCCCTAGGGAAAGGAGCCGTCATGGAGAACAAGTCTTCTAACGGTTGGAAGTTCTTCGCGCTGCTGTTCGGCGGATTGCTCGCCGCGCTTGTTGGCCTGTACATCTACAAGCAGCAGAACCCGGATTACGATCCGTGGGAGGAGCCGTGGGAGAACAGCTCCTCGCCGGTCGACCTAGGTCTGAATAAGGCCGAGGATGAGGCCGATGACGAGGCGAAAGCCGCCCCGGCCGAAGCCTGATAGGGCGGTCTTTCAACGCAAGAAGCCCCGCAACCGATGGATGTCGGTTGCGGGGCTTCTTATGCTCCGGCGGCCGTCAGGCCAGAGGAGCAGTGTGCCAGATACGCGGAGCCGTTAAGCGGGAAGCCCGGTGGGCTTCCCGTAGGCGACGCCGAGCGGCGACAGCCGCGAGGTAGAAACCAGCACGTAGCTGGCGCGCCGCTCCGGCGGCCGTCAGGCCAGAGGAGCAGCGTGCCAGATACGTTCCAAATAGTCTTCCATGGAGCGGTCGGAGCTGAAGTAGCCGGAGTTGGCCACGTTGAGCAGGGCCTTGCGGTTCCATTCGAGCTCATCAGCGTAGAGGGCCTCGATCTCGGACTGGATGTCCATGTAGGCGGAGAAGTCGGCCAAGGTCATGAACCAGTCCTTGGTCAGCCAGTCGGCCACGAGCGGGGAGTAGGCGTTGCGGTCGCCGTTGGAGAAGGTGCCGTCGGCCACCATATCGATGGCGTGCTTCAGGCGCGGGTCGGCCTCGTAGTAGGAGGCGGGATTGTAGCCCTCGGCGTACTTCTTCTCGACCTCGTCGACGGTCATGCCGAACAGGAAGAAGTTCTCGGCGCCGACGCGCTCACGGATCTCGACGTTCGCGCCATCGAGCGTACCGACGGTCATCGCGCCGTTGAGGGCGAACTTCATGTTGCCGGTACCCGAGGCCTCCTTGCCGGCCTGCGAGATCTGCTCGTCGAGGTCGGTGGCGGGAATCAGGTGCTGGGCGAGGCGCACATTGTAGTTCCACGGGAAGTACACGGCCAGCTTGCCCTTGACGTCCGGATCGTTGTTGACCACGCGGGAGACGTTGTTGATGAGCTGGATGGTCATCTTGGCCAGGTAGTAGCCCGGGGCGGCCTTGGCACCGAAGAACACGGTGCGCGGGGTGACGTCCTCGGCCTTGACCTTGCCGGACTTGATGTCGGCGTAGGTGGAGATGACGGACAGGATCTTCAGGGACTGGCGCTTGTACTCGTGCAGGCGCTTAACCATGGTGTTGAACATGGTGTTCGGGTCGAGCTCGAAGCCGTACTCGCGCTTGGCGTAGGCGGCGAAGTCGACCTTGTTGGCCTTCTTGACGGCGGCGAACTTCTTGACGAATTCATCGTCCTTGGCCAGCGGCTCGAGGCCCTTGAGCATCTCCAGGTCGGAGAGCCACTTGTCGGTGCCGAGGCCCTCGGTGATGAGGTCGGACAGGCGCGGGTTGGCGAGCTTGACGAAGCGACGCGGAGTCACGCCGTTGGTCACGTTGGTGAACTTGTCCGGGTAGACGTCGGAGAAGTTCTTGAGGGTGACGTCCTTCAGGAGCTGGGAGTGCAGCTCGGCCACGCCGTTGACGTGGGAGCCGCCGTAGGTGGCCAAGTAGGCCATGCGCACGGCGTCGCCAGTGTAGATGGCCATGTCCTTGATGGTGTTCTTGTCGACGCCCTTGGACTTGAGCTCGTCCTCGAACTGCGCGTTGATCTTCTCGATGATCTCAAGGTGACGCGGCAGCAGCTCGCCGATCAGGCTGGCCGGCCAGACCTCAAGGGCCTCCGGCAGCAGGGTGTGGCAGGTGTAGTTGAAGGTCTTGGTGGTGATGGACCACGCGGTATCCCAGTCGTAGCCGTACTCATCGATGAGGATGCGCATGAGCTCGGGGATGCCGATCACCGGGTGGGTGTCGTTGAGCTGGAAGACGATCTTGTTCGGGAAAGTCGTCAGATCCGGCTTGTCCTGGCCCGGGTAGAAGACGCGGATGGCGTCGTGCAGGGAGGCGGAGACGAAGAAGTACTGCTGCTCAAGGCGCAGTTCCTTGCCGACCTTGGTGGAGTCTTCCGGGTAGAGAATCTTGGAGATGTTCTCGGCCTTGACCTGCGGGGTCACGGCTTCCATGTACTCGGAGCGGTTGAAGGCGAGCAGATCGAACTCGTCGTAGCTCTTGGCGCTCCACAGGCGCAGGGTGTTCACGCGGCCGGACTTGTAGCCGGGGACCAGGTAGTCCACCGGCACGGCGCGCACGGACCATGCGGGCTGCCAGGTCTTGGTGCCGTCGGCGTTCTCGACGACCTTGCCGCCGAAGGAAACCTTCTGGTCGCGGTTGTAGTCGATGTGGCCCCACGGCTCTTCGTTGGCCAGCCAGTAGTCCGGGGTTTCGACCTGCTTGCCGTCCTTGTCGAACTCCTGCTTGAAGATGCCGTACTTGTACTGGATGCCGTAGCCGAAGGCCGGCACGCCCAGCGAGGCGAGGGAGTCGATGAAGCAGGCGGCCAGACGGCCGAGGCCGCCGTTGCCGAGGCCCGGCTCGTATTCGGCGTCGACGACGTCCTGGACCTTGAAGCCGAGGGCTTCCACGGCCTTGTCGAACTGCTCGGTCAGACCGGCGTTGAGCAGCGCGTTGCGCAGCTGCTTACCCATCAGGAATTCTGCGGACAGGTAGCCGACGGCCTTGGTGTTGCCGTTCACGGTGTCGGCCTGGGTCTTGAACCAGGAGTCGGCAAGGTGGTTGCGCACGGCCTTGGATGCGGCGACATACACGTCAGCAGGGGTAGCCTGCTCGGTGGTGACGTTCTGAGTGTATTTCAGTTGTTCACGAATCTCGTCGGCGAATTGTTCCGCCGTGACAGGAGACTTCGGTGCGGTGATTTCGGTCATTCTGACTTTCCTTCCGGGATAAGTGCCCGTGTTTATTATGCCGCGCGATAGGTATCGTCGCACAAACGTAAGCATGAACTCTCCGTAACGACGATGGCGGAGCGTTCTTGCATACGTTCTCATTTAGAGCGTAGCACATGCCCCGATATTCCGCATCACACCGTATGCCATCGTTTGCATTATGGAAGATCTTCCGGCTCCGGTGCCATGATGGGATACATGGCAGTAATTCTTGAAAAAGACCTGAAACGCGGGCATGACGCGCTGGTGCAATGGCGTGCCGCGGCCCGGGAGCTGGCGGACAACACACCACATCGTCTGACCGTCTCCCCTGTCTTGCCACGCCCGGTGTGGGCGATGGCCGTGCGCTACTCGCTGTTTCTGCTGGAGCGGCGCGCACCCGGCCCTGGCGTGGAGGTGCGTGTCGCGCCGTGGGGGGCGGTCAAAATCTTGGACGGCCCGGAATCGGACCCGCATAACCTGACCCCGCCGGACGTCATCGAGCTGGACCCGGAAGTCTGGCTGCGGCTGGCCTGCGGCATCACCACATGGGCAGAGGAAAAGGACGCCGGCCACATCAGCGCGGTCGGCGAGCGCGACGACCTGAGCGACCTGCTGCCGCTGTGAGGCGCGAAGCGTAAGTAAGCCACCAGCGGCGGCACCATCAGCCATAACCACAAATCCCCTTGTGCTCAACCAAGCACAAGGGGATTATTACGAGAAGACCGGCGTTCAGCTCTTCTTGGGCTTGAGCGCGGAAGGCATGGGCATCGGAATCGGCTTGCGCGGGGCCGGCTTCGGTGCGGCAGGCGCGGAGGCCGGGAACTCGCCGCTGGTCGCCTTTGCGGCGGCTTCGGCAGCCCACTTGGCGTACTCGTCGAGGTCATCCTCCTGCGTAGCGGGAGCTGCCTCGGCGGCACCGGAAGCGTGGTCATCAGCAGCGGAATCCACATCCTTGTCCGCATACTGGTCATCGATGTCGGCGAACGGGTCAGGAGAGCCCATTCCCGGCTCCTGCTCGCTCAGCTCTTTTGCCAGCTCATCGTAGTCGGTATCGGTGGTCAGGTACTTGAGCTTTCGGGCAATTTTCTGCTGTTTTGCTTTTTGACGTCCGCGGCCCATCTGACCCCCTGCGATTACTGTGCTGTTCGATTCATCAACAATAGAGAGTACCACTAATAGTGGCTTGTTCGTTGTCGGCTCACACTTTTACCATAAAAAGCGTTTATTTAGGGCATATTCAAAGGATTTTCGCATGACCGACGAGCAGCAACTGACAGCGGCAGGCAATGAGATGAGCGCGAGCTTCCTCGCGGCCAAAAAGCGTTCGGACGAAACGCTCGCCAAGCTGGAGGCCAAGCCGTCGTCCTTCACCATGTTGACCGGCGACCGCCCGACCGGCCGGCTGCACCTCGGCCACTACTTCGGCTCGATCCGTGAGCGTGTCGCCATGCAGGAGCGCGGCGTCAACACGAACATCATCATCGCCGACTACCAGGTGATCACCGACCGCGACACCACCGAGCACATCCAAGACAACGTGCTGAACCTGGTGCTCGACTACATGGCCGCCGGCATCGATCCGAACAAGACCATGATGTTCACCCACTCCGCCGTGCCGGCCGAGAACCAGCTACTGCTGCCGTTCCTGTCCTTGGTCACCGAGGCCGAGCTGCACCGCAACCCGACCGTGAAGTCCGAGATGGAGGCGTCCGGCCACGCGCTGACCGGTCTGCTGCTCACCTACCCGGTGCATCAGGCGTGCGACATCCTCTTCTGCAAGGCCAATGTCGTGCCGATCGGCAAGGACAACCTGCCGCACGTGGAAATCACGCGCACCATCGCCCGCCGTTTCAACGAGCGTTACGCCAAGAAGAACCCGGTGTTCCCGGAGCCGGCCGCCATTCTGTCTGAGGCACCGGAGATTCCGGGTCTCGACGGCCGCAAGATGAGCAAGTCGTACGGCAACTCCATCATGCTGGGCGCCACCGCCGAGGAAACCGCCAAGCTCATCAAGAAGAGCCCGACCGATTCCGAGCGCCGCATCACCTTCGACCCGGTTGCCCGCCCGCAGGTCTCCGCCCTGCTGACCACCGCCGGCCTGGTGACCGGCCGCGACCCGAAGGACATCGCCGAGGAGATCGGTGATTCCGGCGCCGGCGCGCTCAAGGCATACGTCATCGAATCAGTCAACGAGTTCCTGGCCCCGCACCGCGAGCGCCGCGCCGAGCTGGCCAAGGACATGGATTCCATTCGTGACATCCTGCACGACGGCAACAAGCGCGCCAACGCCATCGCCGAGGAGACCCTCGACCAGGTGCGCGAGGCCATGGGCATGAAGTACTGATTTTCCCGCCGCTCGTAGCAAGACGCCGTGTCAGCCCCAACTGGGCAACTGACACGGCGTTTTTGTATTGCGGCGTCTGCTGTGTCCTATCTTCACTTCGAGGGGCGGATTTCTTGTTTTTCCGTGCAACGCGGCTATCAAGACGGACCTCTGTTCACTTCATGCCGATGGCTTGCATCAATACGTACGCTCCCCGCACAGCAATGTCATTACGACGTGTTGCGGCATAGCGCGCATGGCTTCCGGAGTATCGGCGGCGTATGGGTCGGCGTCCAGCAACACCACATCGGCCGGGTCGCCGGATGCAAGGCGGTCACGGCCAGTGGCGGTCGAGGCTGCCAGCGAGGTATGCACATCGAGGCACTGCTCGGGCTGGAACGGCTCGCGGTCAGAGCTTTCGGTGCCGAGCACGGCGGCGGAAATGGCCAGCCACGGGTCCAGCGGGGCCACGGGCGCATCCGAGCCCATGCGCAGCGTGGTACCGGCGTCGTGGAGGGCCCTGAACGGATAAGGGATGCCGGCCGGGTTGGCCCAGAAACGGGTGATGACGTCGCGGTCATCCATGGCGTGCTGCGGCTGGATGCTGGCCGTGAGCCCCAGCTCGGCGAAACGCGGGATATCGACGGGTTTGAGCATCTGCGCATGCTCGATCGATCCATGTGCGTGCGTGGCGGCGACTGCGTTGAGCGCAATGGTGTTCGCTTCGTCGCCAATGGCGTGGCAGGCAATGTCGAAGCCATGCTCGGTGGCTAGGCGCATATAGTCTTCGATTTGCTGCGGCGTGTAGCTCAGCGTGCCATACGTCAGCGGCTCGATGCCCGAATACGGCGTGGAGCAGTAGGCGGAGCGGGTGTTGAGCGATCCGTCCGAGATGAGCTTCATGGCGCCCACATGGCCAAGCCCGGCGCTGCCCGGCAATTCCTTGCCGGTATGCCAACCCGCGTCAATGGCGGCTCGCAACCGCTCGGGGTATACACCGGCGTCCACGCGCAAACCGTTAATGCCAGCCGCGAAACGATTGATCCATGTATCGATGTTTTCGGCCATTTCATAATCGCGGATGCCCACCACGCCCTTGCTTGCGGCGTCCTGTTCGGCCTCGCGCAGCAGACGGTCAGTCTCTTCAGCAGCGCCCGGCGCCTTGTCGAAGGCGGTGTAGGCGTTGAACCATTCGAGTTCACCGACCAGACCGGATTCGTCCACATGTACGCCAAGCCTGCGGGCCGCGGCGGAATTCACCCATCCGCAGTGCATGTCCGCGCTGGAGAGGGCCACCGGCTGTTCGCCGGTCACGGCGTCAATTGCGGCCAGTGTGGGCTGCTCGTCGTCGGCCCACAGCGAGTGACGGAATCGCATGCCCACCACGAAGGCATCTGGGTCAAGCGTGCCGGCGGCGCGGCGCTCATCCAGATGACGGCGCAACATGTCCATCGCTTCGGCGGCGGAACGGGCATTGATGAGGTCCAGTCGGCCCAGCGTCTTAGCCCATTGCGTGAAGTGCGTGTGGCAGTCCCACAGGCCGGGAATAACCCACAGGCCGTCGGCGTCGATGGTGGTTTCGTCAGCAGGTGCGGAGGCCGACGTTGGGATTGAGACGCCGCCAGAAGCAATGGCATTCGTCGCGTATGCCAACGATGTCGTATGCGCCTTAGTCTGCATCGTGCCGTCCGAAGCCGAGACCGTTCCAGCAGGGCCGACAGACGCAACAACCCCATCGCGAAGCACCACATCCACGCGGTCCTGAGACCCCGGAACACCGGCATTGACAATACGCACCAAGCTACTCATACCCGCCATCATGCCACCTTTGCATGAACGCCATGGAGATTCGTTCAAGCTGAATCGCGCCGTCGGCGGCGATTCCCGCTGGCTGCCTGCAAACCCCTACGTTCCATGTAATTGCGGGATGGCCTGCAACTGCGATGAACACCCATAGTTTATCCACCGACTTATCCACATTTATCCACCGAAAAATTGGGGCGGTAGACAAGGCCGGTAGCCGGACTCTACACTGCGAGGACAAAGCGAACATCACGAAGGGGTGATCATCATGGGTAGCTCAACGGCATTGACCGAGCTGACAATGCAGAAGTACCAACGAATGCAGACGTGCGCAGATGTTCAACGACGAAGCGCATGGCGCCCACCCTATGCCCTGACAACAGCGTTGGAGCTTTTGTCAATTGAAGTACCCCGCATATCAAGCAAACACAGAGGCCTTGCAACTACAACCATTGTTGCGGTTCCACACGCCAATGACAAACGGCACATTGTGGGGGTCAAAGTGGTTGTATGGCCTTTTCCACTAGACACGGTCATAATCGAGGGACAATTCACATGCACTTCACCAGCTTGCACATGGGCCATGTTCTCCACGTATCTCGAACTTGAAGAACTCATCGTTCTCGCTGATTCCATGATGCGACGAGATCGAAGGCTCTGCAGAACAACCATCGACGCCCTTTCTCTGTATCTCGATGAGGCCGAGGCCCAGGTGCGAGCCGACAAAGAGAATGGCACCAATTCGTATTTGTTCCGCGGGTATAACAAATGCCGTCGCGCCCTACTTTTGGCGCGCGCGGGCACAGATTCCTCCATGGAAACACGAACTCGTTTGGTTCTCTTGAAATACGGTCTGAATTGCCCGCAGGTGAATTATCCAATATTCGTAGGAAACAACACCAGACCCATATATCTCGATCTTGCATACCCTGAATTCAAGATATGTATCGAATACGAAGGCTCTCATCATGCCGGGCAATGGCTGAATGACGCGAGACGCCGCCAGATGATCGAAGATGCTGGCTGGAAGTACATTCAAGTCACCAAATTAGATATTGGCGACGAAGCGGGAGAAGAGGCCCTTGCCCGAAGAGTTGCCGAAAGGATACAGGAGGTTACGGGCAAAACGGTCCAGCTCACGATGCGGCAAACTACCCAGCAAATTAGCGATGTCCGAAAGCTACGCCGTATTCCACTGTACAAACGGCTGAAATTCGAGCCTCTGCTGCCAATTATTCCGACGGCGCAGGAATAATAAGCCCGGTAGAGTCAGTCCGCACCGTCCGCACCGCGCTACGGTATTCAAAACCCATTTCAAGGGGCTGATTTGGCCTCCGCCGGAGGTCTACTTCCGTTTCAAGGGGCTGATCATCCGGTAGACCACGTGTATCAATGCCCTTACGTCAACGCCATTCCGCCGTTTTGGAGCCGCGTCTACTCAGGCATCAGCCCCTTGAAACGGAAGTAGATCTCTCCAGAACGTCAAATCAGCCCCTCGAAGTCCGTTTTGGCCTCAATGGTTCCTGCCGAACCACAAAAAAGCCACTCCTCTGCCATACGAGCCGACCGCACAGCAGGCACGTGTCATTTGCCGCTGCGGACCTCGGACTCCATGGCTTCCATGGGCTCGTCGACGAGCACGGTGCCGGACGGCAGGGTGCCGGGCAGCGGATCGTCCATGTAGTGGTCGAATTCGTAGAGCATGCGCTTGTTCGGCTTGGCGGTCAGCAACGAAACCACCACGATGAACAGCAGCGAAATGATGAACGCCGGCAGCAGCTCATAGATGGCGAATACGCCGCCCAAGGGCTTGACGAGGTTGTGCCAGAGCAGCACGGCCGCCGTGCCGGACAGCATGCCGGCCACGGCGCCGGCCTTGTTGGCGCGCCGCCAGTATAGCGAGCACCGCATCAACGGGCCGCTTGAGGCCCCAAGCCCGGCCCACGCGTAAGACACCACCTGGAAGATCGACGAGTTCTGGTCGTATGCCACCAGAATGCCGAACAGGAACATGACCACCAGCGTGACCCTGGCCACAATCATGACCTGCTTGTCGGTGGCCTTGCGGTGCAGCAGCCCGCGGAAGATGTTCTCGCCCATGGCCGAAGCGCCGATGATCAGATACGAGGAGCTGGAGCTCATCGAGGCCGCGAAAATGCCGGAGACCACCACGCCGCACATGAAGCTCGGCAGCAGGGTCTGCGCCAGCACGATGAAGATGGTTTCCGCATCGGTGGAGGTCAGCAGTTCGGTGGGCATCATCGCACGCCCCACCAAGCCGATGCACACTGCGCAACCCAGCGAAATCACGCACCAGGAGGTGGCGATGATTCGGGACTTGCGCACTTCTTCCACGCTGCGGATGGACAGGAAGCGCACCAGCACCTGCGGCATACCGAAGTAACCCAGGCCCCACGCCAGCATGGAGATGATGGTGATGATGCCGTAGTCGGAGGGCGCGCCGAACACGGCTTTGCCCGCCTCGACGAGCTGCTGGCCGGTGGCCGGGTCCAGCTTGGGCGCGGCCACCTGCGTGCCGGACAGGTAGCCGGGGATGGCACGCAGGAATTCCACGGTGTTGTCGATGCCGCCCGCGCTGGCCACGGTGCCGATGAACACCACCGCGAGCGCGAAGAACATGAGCATGCCTTGAATGAAGTCGGTCATCACCACGGACAAGTAGCCGCCCACCACGGTGTAGACGAACACGACCACCGCGCCGATGATCATCATGACGTGGTAGTCGAAACCGAACAACGTGGCGAACAGCTTGCCCACGGTCACGAAGCAGCTGCCCACGTACACGCTGAAGAACACCAGGATGATCACGGCCGCGATGGTGGAGACCACGCCCTTCTTGTCATGGAAACGCTTGGCGAAGAAGTCAGGAATGGTGATGGCATCGCCGGCCACTACCGAGTAGCGGCGCAGTCGCCGGGCCACAAGCTTCCAGTTGAGATAGGTGCCGAGCGCCAGGCCGATGGCGGTCCACATCGGGTCGGCCGCGCCGGTGAAGTAGGCCAGGCCCGGCAGGCCCATCAGCAGCCAGCCGCTCATGTCGGAGGCTTCGGCGCTCAGGGCCGTGAGCCACGTCCCCACGCCGCGCCCGCCCGCAAAGTATTCCTTGGAGGAGGAGTTGGAGCGTTTGGAGTAGATGAATCCGATGGACAGCATGGCCGCAAAATAGATGACCATGGCCAGCAGAATCCAGAAATCGTTGGCCAACTGCGACACCTCCCCAATCATGACGCCAAGCGGCTACCGCCATGGCAGAACTATGTGCTGATATGCGTGCTGATATGCGATTGACGCCGGAGCGGCGTCATACAGACCGTCACAGCCGTGAATACGGCCGCAACGCACTTCGCCTGATGGTAGTGAATACAAGGGCTCAAGCACCTTCCACCGTTTCCATACTGAGACGCTGTTTTATCCGAGCTCCCCTCACCTGAGGGGAGCCAAGATGACGGTCAGATGTCGTAGCGCCAGGACTTGTCGGTCACCACGCGGGCCATCGCCAAACCGATCGGCAGACAGATAATCACCATGAACGCACGGAACGCCCAGTCCAGCGCATTCATGGTCTGGAAGCTGCCGAGGTACCACATGGCACGGTACATATACAGACCGGGCACCATGATCACGATCGACGGCACGGTCAGGCAGATGCGCGGGTAGCCGAGGTGCGGCGGTAGCCAGCCACGTCGCACGGATGAACGCCACGCCGATGCCAGAATGCCCGCCAGGAACGCGCCGATGAAGGTAGCCATCTCGGGTGCCACGTTGAAGTCTTGCAATTCCAAGCGCAGCGTGTCCGTGATCGCACCGATCAGGGCGGCGGCCAGGCACATGCGCTGCGGCGAATTGAACAGCACGGAGAAGCCCCACACGCCGACGAACGCCGCCACGAACCGCAGCAATCCGTTGACCCACGGGTCAAGCCCCAGCGGTTCAAAGCCTTCCGGGTGCAGGTGCACCATCACGGCCACGGCCCAGCCTGCCAGCGTGGCCATCAGGATGATGCACAGCACGTACGCCACGCGCTGGATGCCCGAGGGGAAGTCGATTTTCGCCATGTCGAGTCCGCCGGTGATGAGCGGGAAACCGGGGATCACGAACAGCATGGCGCCAATGTAGGCCGTATCGTGCGAGAGCGCGACTGGGTCGAAAATGCCGATGAGTCGCAGGGTGCCGGTGCAGGCGAGCGCCGCCGCGGCCACGCACACAAAGGTGACGAAGAACTGGTTCAGATGGTATGCAAACAGCCGGCGACGCATCCACTGGCCAAGGCCCGCGCCCACGAACGCACCGATCATGTCGTATGGGCCACCGCCGAGCAGGAACACGAAGGCCGCGCAGGCCAGGGCGGAGGCCAGACCGGAGAACCACGGCTTGTACAGCGGCTTGCGGCGCTCAATCAGATCGAGTCGCTCGTGCGCCTGCCGCACGGTGATACCGCCCTTGGCCTTCTCTTCGTCGGAGCGCTCGTTGAAGTGTTCGGCGTATTCCTTGGGCACGCGATTCTTGCGCTTCGTACTGCTTGCAGCAGGGCTTTCGGCGGTTGCGCCGTTCGCCGCCGCGCCCTCAGCGCCCGCCTCGGCATTCGCCGCGTTCGCCGATTCAACCGACTCATTGGAGTCACCGGTAAACACTTCGGCATCGTCGTAGGCCTTCTCTTCGGCCGCTTTGTCTTCGACCGGAGTGACTTCCGCGCGGGCCGCCAAAAGTCGGTGGGCTTCTTCATTGTCATCGTCCAAGGACTTGGCCACGGAGGTCACGAGTACCTTGGTTTTCGACGCAAGATCCAGCGCCTCGTCCACGCTGCCGTTGGCCGCCTCAGCCTCGACCTTGGCACGTTCGCGCAGGCGCTTGGCCAGATCGGCCGAATACTGCGAAGCGTCACGTTCGTCCAAATGCTTGACCACGCCATCGGACAGTTGCGAATCGACGTGATACATCGACCCCTTGCCGAGATTCACGGAGAACCAGTCGGCGAAATGTTCCAGCAGCCAGATACGTTCGGTGTTCACGCCGGTACTCGGCAAATCCACGACTTCGGTGATGCGGTTACGACCGTCCGTGCAGGTGGCCTCGATATCCGTCAGGTTCACATCGGCGCGTACGTGCACGCCCAGCGGGTAGGCGATGCGGTGCATCATTTCACGCACGCGGAAGGAGCCGGTGCCGGCTCCCAGGTCCAACATGCCGACTCGTACAATCACGCTGGCTTTGGCGGCGATACCGGCGTCCACCACCGGTTTTTCCCAATCGCGTGCAATATCTTCCATGTCCAGCGGAATGGAGTGGGTGTGGAATTTACGTACAGCCGTTGCGCCTTTCGCTTCGGGCGCACTTTTTTTCTTCTGTTCGCTCACATCCCTCATTACTACTCCCTGCCTTCCCCGCCAGCAATCGTAAGGCGCTCAAATCTTCCGCGAATCGGACAGTGTCTCATATGCTGTCCGATATTCGGTCTCTATAGGTGGACAACTTGGCGCACTATATGGACTTCGTAACGTAAATAGCGATTTCGCGGGGATACACTATTGCCCACACAACAACCACGTTGAATATGGGCTGTGGGCTCGCAACGACTGGTCTCAACAACTGCGGAGGAGCCGCAGACGACCAGTAGACCGAGCAACCTGTTATTCGGCAAAGGAGGTTATATGGCAACACCTGAAGAACAGATCACTCCCGCTGACGCCGCCATCGTCACTACCGGGACCGGCCGAAAGGGCCCGGAGGAGCATGATCTTCCCGAAAGCCTGAAGTACGACATGGATCTGTGTCTTGAGATCCTGCGTAACGTACTGGGCGAATACAACCCCGAACTGCTGTCTACGTTCGACACCGTGCGTCATTACGCGGTGGAGGCCAGCGCCGAGCATTTCGCCGAGCTGAAGGATCCGAACCCCGACCAGGATGGCCTGAAGGAGGCCGTGAACGTCATCGACAACATGACGTTGCACGACGCCCAGCTGCTGGCCCGCGCGTTCGCCACGTATTTCCATCTGGCAAACCTGTCCGAGGAGAACTACCGCGTTTCCGTGCTCCACGAGCGCGAGAACAACGTGCCCGTTGACCAGGCGGTCGACCCGATCAACGAGCTCACCGTCGCTTACCACCAGCTCATCAATGAGACTGGCCCGGCCAAGGCCAAGGAACTGCTCAACCAGCTCGAATTCCACCCCGTCTTCACGGCGCACCCCACTGAGGCCCGTCGTAAGGCCGTGGAAGGCAAGATTCGCCGCGTTTCCGAATTGCTTGAGGAGTACAAGCGCCTCGGCGGCTCGGATAAGAAGGAATGCCTGCGCCGTCTCTACAACGAGATCGACGCCCTGTTCCGCACTTCTCCAATCGCGCTGAAGAAGCCGACCCCGGTTGAGGAAGCGGACACAATTCTCGACATCTTCGACAACACGCTGTTCAACACCATCCCCAAGGTTTACCGTCGCTTCGACGACTGGGTCCTGGGCGATAAGGCCGGTCTCGTCGAGCCCGCTTGCCCCGCGTTCTTCCACCCGGGCAGCTGGATCGGCTCCGACCGCGACGGTAACCCGAACGTCACCGCCAAGGTGAGCCGCGCCGTGGCCCGCAAGTTCTCCGATCACGTGATCGCCGCCCTTGAGCAAGCCACCCGCACCGTCGGCCGCAACCTCACGATGGAAGCCGAGACCACGCCGCCGAGCGCCGAGCTCAAGAACCTCTGGAGCCACCAGAAGGAAATGAGCGAGCGTCTGACCGACAAGGCCGCCCTGATCTCCACCAAGGAGATGCACCGCGCGGTCATGCTGGTGATGGCCGACCGTCTGCACTACACCATCGAACGCGATGCCGACCTCATGTACCACTCCTGCGACAACTTCCTCGCCGACCTCAAGGTGGTCCAGCGTTCGCTGGCCGCCGCCGGCGCCAAGCGTTCCGCTTACGGCCCGCTGCAGGATCTGATCTGGCAGACCGAGACCTTCGGCTTCCACATGGTGGAGATGGAGTTCCGTCAGCACTCCGTGGTGCACGCCCGCGCCCTTGCGGATATCCGCGAGCACGGCCTGCATGGCGAGCGCGGCGAACTGCAGCCGATGACGCACGAGGTGCTCGACACCTTCCGCGCCCTCGGCGCCATCCAGAAGCGCAACGGCCTCAAGGCCGCCCGCCGCTACATCATCTCCTTCACCAAGAGCGCCCAGAACATCAAGGATGTCTACGAGCTCAACCGCTTGGCCTTCTCTCACCCGGAGGACGTGCCCACCATCGACGTGATCCCGCTGTTCGAGCAGCTTGAGGATCTGCAGAACTCGGTGGATGTGCTCGAGGAAATGATCAAGATCCCCGAGGTCCAGGCTCGTCTGAAGGCCACCGGCAACAAGCTCGAGGTCATGCTCGGCTACTCCGACTCCTCGAAGGACGCCGGCCCGACCTCCGCCACGCTGGCCCTGCACTCCGCTCAGGAGCGCATCGCCAAGTGGGCTGAGTCGCACGACATCGACCTGACCCTGTTCCATGGCCGCGGCGGCGCCGTCGGTCGTGGCGGCGGCCCCGCCAACCGCGCGGTGCTCGCCCAGCCGGTCGGTTCCGTCAAGTGCCGCTTCAAGCTCACCGAGCAGGGCGAGGTCATCTTCGCCCGCTACGGCAACCCGGTGCTGGCCATCCGCCACGTCGAGTCCGTGGCTGCGGCGACCTTGCTGCAGTCCGCGCCGAGCGTGGAGAAGCGCAACACCGAGATGACCGAGAAGTACGCCGATATGGCCGCTCAGCTCGACGAGGCCGCGCACAACCGCTTCCTCGACCTGTTGAACACCGATGGCTTCGCCCCGTGGTTCTCGATCGTCACGCCGCTGACCGAAATCGGCCTGCTGCCGATCGGCTCCCGCCCGGCCAAGCGTGGCCTCGGCGCCAAGTCGCTCGACGACCTGCGTACGATTCCGTGGATCTTCTCCTGGGCTCAGGCCCGCATCAACCTGGCCGCCTGGTACGGTCTCGGCACCGCATGCGAGAAGTTCGGCGATCTGGAGACCATGCGCAAGGCGTATGAGGAATGGCCGCTGTTCTCCACCTTCATCGACAACATCGAGATGTCCATCGCCAAGACGGACGAGCGCATCGCCAAGATGTACCTCGCCCTCGGCGACCGCGAGGACCTCAACAAGAAGGTACTCGAGGAGATGGAGCTCACCCGCAAGTGGGTTCTGGCCATCGTGGGCGACAAGTGGCCGCTGCAGCACCGTCACGTGCTCGGCCAGGCCATCCGCATCCGCTCCCCGTACGTGGACGCGCTGTCCGTCACTCAGGTGCTGGCGCTCAAGTCGCTGCGCAAGAAGGTGGACAAGGAGGAGCTCTCGCAAAGCCAGCAGGCAGGGTTCATCTATCTGATCCTCTGCACCGTTTCAGGTGTCGCCGCTGGCCTGCAGAACACAGGCTGACGTTTTGGCCGGTGTTGGGGCGCGCGGGCGGCCCCACCCC
>SKEP01001053.1_pt1 | contig 15355 bp, 15 predicted proteins | sample 4826901 | NCBI WGS metagenome assembly SKEP01 (sample SAMN11008806, study PRJNA524170) | human gut metagenome | biome: Human fecal sample; material: Feces; isolation source: fecal sample from pouch patient p4, p43, p49, p54, p55 | host: Homo sapiens | place: Israel: Tel-Aviv | collected 2014-03-20
ACGGCATTCCATGATGAGACGGTATTGTTCTTCAGCAGGTATTCTTTTGCTTCTCATGAGCACACCTCCATAACTTGAATAGAGTAAAATGCTCGCATCTATCATTTCTAGCAAGAGAAAATGAAGTGAAATGCTTGCATTCTCTAATGATTATTATGAATTGATTTTTAGGGCAACACAATCCGTCGAATTATTTTGCGCTTACTGTTCATTTACCGTCATCTCTATCTTCTGGTCAGACAGTCATTGAAAAATGCACAGCAGGAAGCAGAATTCCAGTCTCTTCAAAAGCAGGAACAGCTACAGAAAGAACAGGAACAACTTTTTATCTCCAGGCGTCAGGAAACACTGGCATTCCAGCAGGCCACGATCCAAAATCTTGAGACACTTCAGGCTTATCTGAAGTCAGGTGAATATGATAAGATCCACAACTACCTTCCTGCTATTACAGACAACTTTCAGAAAGAACGTTTCCACCCGATCTGTCATGATAGCCTGATCAATGCAATCCTTGCGGATAAAAGATTTCTGGCTCTGCAGAAAAATATCAGAATCAGCTATGAGATCCTTCTTCCGGAGAAGTCGTGCATTTCTTCTTCTGAACTGAGCAGTATATTTTTTAATCTCCTGGACAATGGCCTGGAGAGCTGCTGTACCTGCGGACTTCCGGATTCGTTCATTTCCATAACCTCACGCATGTCGGCTGGATTTCTTACCATACATATGCGAAACAGCAAAGATCCGACACAGAATTTTGACCACCAAACCTCCAAATCAGATATCATAAACCACGGCTTCGGTCTGTCTATCATCGAAGACATCTGTGCAAAAAATGACGGCAGCTGCCAGTGGATGGATCATGGAGATACCTTTGATTCGGTTGTTATGCTGCGGTATCAGTAATTATCATGTTCAAAAGTCTCTATCTTTGCATCAGCATATGTAAAAAGATTATCTATTTGATGTCTTGGTATTTTGTTATCTGCATTAGGATTCAGAAACACAGATGTGTGACAATTGTCATCGCTTACATCGATGAATGCTATTGCAGAAATCTTCCTAGCAGCAGTAGCCACCGATACATCATTTCGTGCCTTTCCATCATAATCCTTTATTTTTCTCTCTTCCATTTTAGTCAAATTCATAAAAATCCTTCGGCAAAATGCACGAAATGCCCAAAATTTAAAATCCTTATCAGCATTTGAAAAAATTGGTGCCAGTTTCTTGTCATACGGACAAAAAAGTATATATGGCGAATTAATACAAAACTGAGATGCATGATACATAAAATAGAATTCATTATTTTCTGCCCACTTGTAATAGTCAAATTTCGATGCCACCATATATACAGATGGATTTTTACAATTCCACAAACGAAATTCCAGGCCAAACTTGGGATCTCGATATAGAAAATCTGTATATATTTTGTTTTTTTCATTCATAATACAAGCTATCAATTCGTCAGTTTTTTCTAAAAAATGTGACTGCAAGTCCTTAGTTGATATATTCCCTGCGCCACTAATAGTTAAATAATAATCTTCTGGTATCTTAGCCTGAATTTTTCTTCTCAAAGTTTCAATATGCGGTACGGATAAACCAAATTGTTTAATATCAAAAATTATATTATCATCTATTTTTCCGTCGGCATAATACCCCTTATCAGATGCTTTGAAACAATCCTGCTGTCTGACATGAACTTGTGGAGTATAACAGATACCCCTGTGTTTTTCTAACCATGCGTATACAAGTGCTTCATATACTTTTCCGTTTTCACTATTGGGTTTTCGAAGAACATCTACTATCAGACTTTTTTGTATTTCAGGGGAAATTCGTCTTTTCCAGGAAAGAAAAAGTCCATGCAACATCTCAATTTGCGGTTCAAGTAATCTAATTGGATCATTCAATATTCTTTTTTCTTCGTCACCCACAAATAGACATTCTTCTCTCAATTTATCATAAAATTCTAATGCCGTAAGCATTCAATCACCTCGTTATCGTTGCTAACTTATCTCTCAATGGTTCCTTCTCCTGGCAGACAGCCATTACACAGTTCACCTTTTCCACCCAAATTATCAAAAACAGTTCCGCACATACTACATACATGAACATCATTTTCACAGCCACAGTAACAGCATTTACCTATAGGATAAAAAGACTCCATTATCGAAACTCCATAATTCCCGCATTCCTCACATGGAAAATCAGCAACCGGATGAGCAGCTCCATTTTTTTCTGCTTCATACTTCAGCTCATTTAATTCGATTGGCAAAGAATTAAGATTATTGTTAATATAAGCAACAAGTTTTTTAACAAAATCTTTAACATCTGAATCATCATAAACCGAATCACAGTCTACCTGTATTCTGAATTCATCATCTTCAGATCCTTCCCCATTTATATATCTTACTGAAGCCCGAAACAATTCACCACCATCTTTCTGACATGAAAGAATCATCTCACTTGATGAACCCATATCATCATCAATATAAACATTTGCTATAATATCAATAGATGCTTCTTCATCAGCATTACTTTTAACAGAAAACATGTGGGTTATTCCATCATCAGACAATTCTTCCAAATCTCCAATCTCATAACATGGATCAAAATGAAATTGCTTCATTACAGCTTCATAAATATCGTTTACCGTTTCTGAAAATTTGTCCAATATCTCATCTTTATCAAGAACATCAATTCCTGTTTCATCACTTACTCTCGTTCGCCAAAATTCTCTCTCATCATATAGAAAACTTTCTTCCTCTGCCTCTCTGGTTAACAGTATTTCATCTGATAACTCAGCATTTCTGAACTTTTCCTCACCATTATCCAAATCTTTTTGAATTTCATCCAACTCTGATAAAATAATGCTATATGCATTAAATGAAATCAGTTTATTATGTGCTATATGATTTCTGCTGCTGATAAAATTATGTACATCTGCTCTGAATTTCTCTGAATCATCAAAATACTGTGCAAATATATCATTCCATATATTCGCTTTTTTCTTTCTCTTCTTCAAAATATAATCTTTAATACTATCATGTCCTACTTTTTTCCGGAACATATTTTCTAACGTCTTTAAATCATTTCTGGTTATTACCGTATTTTCTTCGTAAACATTTTCATTAAAAACAATGTCAAAAAGTGATTCCAATGTCAAAGACAATAAATCTGTATTAATATCCTCCATCTCTGGTACTTTCTGGATAAAATCTTCTGCTTTTTTCTTGGCCGATTCATAATATTTTTCCAATCCAACGCAACACAACCATTCGGCTCCCAGATGGAATGTGAGCACTCTGTTGACAAAAGATCTGATTTGGTTTTCTTTTTCAAAAAAATGAGAATATAGCTCTGCGCATAATACTTCAGAAGGTTCATCGATCAACCATATGCAATATGTCCAGTCTTTCTTTAATCTCTTCTTCAGTTCAATTTTTAATCGCTCAAGCAACCTGTCATAACAATTCTCTATCCTCGCATAACTATATTCTGGAGTAATATCAACTTGAATCGTGGTTGCTTTCCCGGAAAAAGAATCAATCGTTAACGTTACCGTATATTTAGCCTTCTCCACAAGCAACTCATAAACTTCATTACTGATTCTGTCAAGGCACCCTTTATAGTTTACCTCTTTAATTTCTGGAATAATAACCTTTACATCATCTATTACCGACTGACAATATTCTTGGGTATGGTCGTGATCTACTGTTACCATTTTAATTTCGTCAAACATGTCACTATCCATTTCTTCCCTTTTCTCATGAAGTAAAGCATAATCATTTATTCTGTTTAGCATAAACCTAATGTGATTCATTCTATATCATCTCCTCAAAACCTGAACATCTTGTCAAATTTGCCGAATCAAATCTCAAAATGCTTTTCTCTGTCTCAATTATACTACTATACATCTGATGTCTCATCTTTCTTTTATCTACATTTTTCGACATCTATATAAATATCTCGTTTATCATCCCCCCAATATATACTATTCTTTATTTATTATAATCAAATCGTGTTATATATCATTTTTTTATAAGAGAATCTCACCTTTAAATCAGATTCTCTCTTTATTTATCAGACCATAAAATTTTATAACACTTTTCGCCCAGGAAATATATGCACAACTCCCAACTACTATACCGAATACATTGCATAACACATCCGTTCCCTGCGCCACATCTGTTCCAATAATAAACTGCCATGTCTCTATCAGTACCGAAAGAATTCCTCCTAACAAAATCGACCAGCATCCGGCAAGCACAAATCAAACATAAACATTCAATATTTTAATTCATACTCCTTCCAAATACTTTTGGCATTTATAAATCTATTATATATACATCATATCCCAAATTCCACTTTTAGCTCATCTACAACATCATATGGAAAACTCTCTGCACAGCCTTCATCTTCCAGCAAAATATTAATAATCTTACCTGCCAGTTCTATTCCATTCTTACTGTGAAGATGTTCTGCAACTTTTACTGCATTCCCTAAGTCTCTTGCCACCCATACCTGATCATATATTTCAAGCTGTGAGATAATCTTACCCACTTGATAAGAAAACTCCATTTCATTCATATCATCCGGACTTTCCATAACCCGGTAAATCTGCTGCAGTCTGTTCAATATCTGTTGAGCATTTAAATCCAGAGGTACATAAATACGAACGTTATCATCAGGTAAAACGCCACCATTAATGCGAGTCTTTCCGGCGAGTGCTTTTTGATGCTGTTCTTTCGTATCATAGTAACAAGCTGTGTCCGCAATTTCGAGTTCATTTATATAAAGGACTTTCTCTGGAATTGGATGGATATCTAAATTGTGATGCATGTGAATTCCCTCCGTAACATAAGTAATCTGTATGTTTTACTGATCGTTCCAAGAACTGTATACTATGCTCTTCTGTATCACGAGTATATCACAAGTTTCCAAGCAAATCAGCTCTATAGTGCTCCTTTCTGATATTTTCTTGAAATTATCCTTAAAACTATAATCTCTTTTTTCAATGTGTCAACATGAAATCTGATTCGGTTAAAACAAACATTTCTTCATATATCAAACATACTTAACTGGCATTCCCTGCAAGATGACACCTTTCGATCATTCACTTTATCCTCCGTAAGTATCTCTCCCGAAAGCAGAGGTGATCCCGGATTATGCAGATTAAAGTTCTTTGTAACTGTTGTCTGACTGTAATTCGCATAACAATAGACACAATAATTTTTGCATGTATTATACATACCAATATCAATGCTGGAAAAACATCCACATTCTTTACGCTGATTCTTATCTTTGTCTGTTGTCAGCTTACATCCCAGCAATTGTTCGAACAAAGAATTATCAATACAGTGCCCATGCTGTACTCCATACTCTTCCAGATCTATTTCTTCAGAACAGGATTCCAGTATGATTCCATATTTTTTTGCGATTGCAGAGAGCTGCTCTGCTATTTCTTTCATCTCTTTGGGTTCCAGCGGCAGCAGACCCAATGATTTTGTATTATTACGTGTATTTCTGTAAAGATCCAGGAAACTTATGACACACTTTTTCGTATATCCCTGCAGTCTTCTTGCTATATACTCAAAAGTTTTCTTATGACATTCCATAGAATATTTCTCCGAAAGAAAAATGGGATCGTATCTCCAGATTACTCTTTCCGATCCGAGCATCTTTGAAAGCTTCTGAAAGGCTGGAATTATTACCTCTTTCTTGCTTGGAAGATTCTTTTCTACATCATTCCCATAAGCCGTGATCGTAAACTGAAAGTAATAAGTATATTCCTTCAGCTCATCCAGTCTGTCCAGCATAGGAAGCGGATTTTTTGTCCAGAAAACAATCCCATCCACTACATCCGGTCTTAATGAAATACGGCTGATCTGGTGAATATTCATAGGATTGCGTACACATACATATCCCTCTTTGAGCCTGTTGAAAAACCACTCTGAATAATACGCCGGAATATCCGTCCTTCTACTTGCACTTATGATCACTTATTCCACCTCCAATAGCAACTGTATGGTTGACTGAACCCCTGCTCGCGCATGATATCTGGTCTGTATCTCAGGCGGAATACTGAATACGGAATATTTTATACCATAAGGTTCGCCGATTTCCTGCCATTCATTTAATGTACCCGGGTCAAAAAATCTGAAGTTACATCCTGTAATTTTTAACCTTCTTCTCAGGATAGCAGTTTCAAAATATTTAAAATAATCTCTGCCGCGTTTGTTGCTGTTAACATCATTGATCACAAACAGCAATTTATTACCAGCCCCTTTTTTGATTACAATTTTATCTACGACCAGCTGAATCAGCTCGTCTATTCGCCTGATCTGTCCTGAATTATAAAGATACGAAATCAGATAGCTTATGACAATAATATTGGTGTCGGTAATCCCTTTTTCTTTAAAAACAGAAAATACATCTTTATAAAAAGGAATATTGAATCCTATGTTATTTACATCTGCATACCTTTTAATAGCGGTATGTATGTCGCTCCATTTGTAATTAATATCTATACCACAATAAAAAACCGGAGCCTCTATATTATTCTGATGTATAAAATATTCGAATCCCATCAGGTCAGCACAGCCACCGCAGCCCAATGACAAAATATGAAAATATGGGAAATCCTTCAGAAAATCCTTCTCCGACTGAAATGCACAAAACAATTCAGTAGCATACAGGTAAGAATACTGACAGACGTAATGATACAACATCTTCGGGCAGTCATATAATGTTTTTGAATTTTCCGGTGCCTTGTTCGGAAAATGAATATGATACAGACAGTTATAACAGCTTCCACTGCACTTCCCTGACGGGTGTGTGCAGGTTACATTCCCACAGTGATCTCCATACGCCATATATCTTTCATTACAATATTGAACCAGTGTTTCAAGAAGCATAAAATCTCCTTTCCCAACGCAAGTGTTCTTTTTCTCATGGTTCTTTACAACCATTATTTTTTATCATAACTCTGATCATATTTTAATACAACATCTTTGAATCGACATTTTTCGATAATCGCAGAAAGATCGTAAGCGCTTAATTTGGGGATAACTATATCTGCATTTATTATAAATTCTGTCTGATTCTTTCTACATTATATCCCAAATTCCACTTTTAGCTCATTCAAAACATCATACGGAAAACACTCCGCACAACTTTCATCTTCCAACAAAACATTAATGATCTTACCAAACTCTTTGTCCGTAAAGAAAACGAAGTCTGCATCTTTCGCAGGAAGTTTTTCTCTTCCTCCAAAGCCATATACCGGAAATTCTAAGGCCATCAATTCTGTTGGATAGCCCAAAGCCTTTGCTAATGGAGCAATAAACTTCGAACTCACTTCTGCTTCAGACTGACTCTCAGATTTAAAATATTCATCTATTACATTTTGAATCAAAGATAAATCTTCCAAATTTCTTATTCCTCGTATAAAAAGTTTATAGTTGATAGTTATAATTAAATCAATTTATATATATCCATGATAGAATTGCCCTAGTTTCACTCAGGTACTGTTACCGCATCAATCCGGCTATAGATGTAGTGGAAAAAATTTCAAAAAAGAGCTTCTGTTTCCAGAAACTCCTTAATTAATATTTTTTATTATCCTACTCCTCCAGTTGAGAGTCATCTATTTTTATAGAAATATAATTTTCCTTTTTTTCAATAGAAACTAAAACGTTATTTCCCTCACTGAATCCAGTTTCAGCCCCGCATAATACTTCCCTTCTTTTTCCATAAATCATACTACTTTTACAACAGTTCGTCAATTATACAGAATACTTATTCATTCATCAAATACCGAATTTTGCAATTGTTTCCCTTGATATATTCCGTTTTGTAAGGACAGCCGGTACAGTCTGTGCTTCTGTAAAAAGTTTTTATACTGACAAGTTGTGTCTCATGAGGTCTGACACCGAGTATTGCAACCCTCATTTGGTCTGACCCCTAGGGTTTTCTTAATAATACTTATTTCTTAACATATTAAGAATTTCTTCCTCAACAACGTCACCATTTTCATCTATAAGTCCCAGTTTTTGCAAATTATATATGCCTTTTGGCGAAAAACGATTAGTATTATGTGTTCGTAACAAGTTCTCAAGCATACTCCTCGTTGGAATTCTTACATTTTCAGTTACATCTTCCGCTTCAGAAATTCTTCGCCTTAATACCCTTGCTTCTCTTTCAGCCCTAAATTGATTTCTTCTCAATCGCTCTATCTGATCATCTTTTTCCTGAAGCTCTTTTTTATATTTATTTCTCTCTTCTTCACTCAGATTGGCTTTATCCATCAGATCATTAATAATACTATCTTTATCAATTTTTCTATCTTTAATTTCTTTACTGGCTTCAGAACTGACCCTGTCTAAATGAGATACTTTTTCGTTAAGACTATTTAATTTTTCTCCAAATCTTTCCTCGATTTTCCCTAAAGTAACTGAAATATCTTTCATAAATTCATATGATGAATTATAAAAATTTGTACTCGTTTCATCTGCCTTAAAATAGAAAAAAATTGATATAAAAATAGAAAAAAAAGCTAAAAGTGTTGAAAGAATACTATCCAGTGAAAAATTACTTTTCAAAATAGAATAGCACAATATAGCAATAAAGATAATACTTCCAATACCCCCAACAATGCATATCGTTATCTTTATAGGGTTTATTTTCTTCTTTTCTTTTTCTAATTGAAGCATTTTATTTAAAATTTCTATATAATCACTTGTTTCCGTATCTTTTTCTTCATCGTCAAACATATGAATTTTCCCCAATTTTTTTAGTGTACTATATTCTTTTCATCGTTCATGGTTTTAGGCAATAAATGCTCCCGTATAAATTCCAAATTACAATGTAGGACCATTTAATTTAAGCATTTCTTTTTTTCCTAAAGAAGTAAGTATAATATAAACTTCCTTTTTCTCAACCTCTTCCTTAATCAAGTCATCATATGTGTATGCTGCAAAGACAGTATAGTGCAGAATATGCTTCGGTGTGTAGATGATGATTTCTCTGTGCTGGTCAAAGAAGTCTCTGTCACGGAAATTATGGAGTGTGGCAAACATGCTTCCGTCTTTCATATTGTGGCCATACAGTACTGTATTGGGGTCTGAGAAGTCTTTGGCATTCTGCATCTCTGTGTAGATTGCACCGGCGTACAGATCTTCTTTGTCGATTCCTCTGTGGATATAGAAGGTATCGTCTGTGCTGCTCTGCACAATAGGATAATCAATATTGGTTCCGTCTATTTTTATCCATGCATAGATATCTTCGTTCTCTTTTTGGAGAGATGCGAAGTCTATGGGGATGTCTACCGGGACTTCTGTTGGTGTAGGAACCGGAGTTTCGGTGGCTTCTGCAGGGGTTGGCGTTGTTTCTTTTTCTGTTGTTTCTGTTTTATCTGACTGCTCTGCAGTCTTTTTTGCTTCTTCGTATAGTTCTTCTGCATGTTTCTGGTTCTGGCGATAGTGCAGGATGTAGCCTCCGGATATGAGGCATCCGGTCAGAGCGATCGCGCAGAGAACTGCCCATGTCTTTTTTTTCATTTTTGTTTACCTGATATGTTCCTTCGTTAGTATGTGTGTTTGAATGTCGAATTATATGGGATCCGACGTCTTTTTTACCATAGCATAAATATGGGGATTCGTAAATCAGTAATACGATATATTTTATCTGGAATCATTGTTGTACAGTTTTATTTCCATTACGCTATCATAACTGTTAGAAATCCTATTCCCATTACTATTGCAATATATTTAGTTGCAATATCAAACTTTGCTATTCTAAATCCTTCATCTATTTCTCTTCCCAGAAAATCAATTCTCTCGTTACTGATCGTAGTTGTCTTAGGACAATAAATAATGTTCGTTGCCTGACAGTCAAATTCATTTTTACATTCTGCCAACCACGCAGTTGTCTTTATAGACAATGTTGACAAAATCACTTTTTGAATATCTTGACAATGCATTTTACATTTTTGTTCATTTTGGTTAAAAGAATTTTTTTCCTCTACCTTTGTTGTAATTTTTTCCATCAACCCATTTAACGTTTTTCCCACACTGCTAATCTGTGTATCAAAAGAGAAAAACAAGAAAATCCCGCTTTCCAGAGCAGAATTTTCCTGTTTTCTTTGATTTCTTTTCTTGTTTCCTCTATATTGTTATTCAATTTCCTAAGAAATGAAATTTTATCTTCTACCATTTATATATTATCCTTGAAAATCAATAGAAATCGCAAGGTGCTTTTTAATATACAAGAAAGTGATATAAAAAGGCACCATTTTCACACAACTATTCCTATGCAAAAATGGTGTCTTAATCATTTTAGCTATCTGCTATTATTCTTCTGTAGCTTCCTCAGCCGGTGCCTCAAGAGCTTTCATGCTCAGGCTGATCTTCTTGTCTTCGCCGTTGAAGTCTACAACTTTAGCTTCGATTTCCTGTCCGATGGAAAGTACGTCTGCTGGTTTCGCAACGTGCTCTCTGGAAATCTGGGATACGTGAAGAAGTGCATCTACGCCAGGTGCAAGTTCTACGAATGCGCCGAAGTCTGTCATACGTGCAACTTTACCTTTTACTACGTTTCCTACTGCGAAATCCTCAGCTGCTGTGAGCCATGGATTCTCTTCCGGGAATTTAAGGGAAAGTGCGATTTTGTCTCCGTTGATCTCTTTAATGAGAACTTTAACTTTATCACCAACGTTGAATACTTTCTTCGGGTTCTCTACTCTGCCCCATGACATTTCGGAGATGTGAAGAAGTCCGTCTGCTCCGCCCAGATCGATGAATGCACCGAAATCTGTAACGTTCTTAACAGTTCCTTCAACTGTATCGCCAACATGGATTTTCTCCATTAATTCTTTCTGTTTCTCTGCTTTCTCTGCAAGAAGAAGCTGTTTACGGTTACCAATGATACGGCGTCTTCTTGGGTTGAATTCTGTGATCACGAATTCGATTTCCTGATCTGCATACTTGGAAAGGTCTTTCTCATATGTGTCGGAAACGAGGCTTGCAGGAATGAATACTCTTGCTTCGTCTACGTTTACACAAAGTCCGCCGTCAAGTACCTGAGTTACAGGAGCTTTTAATACTTCCTGATTCTCAAATGCTTCTTCAAGACGTTTATTGCCTTTCTCTGCTGCCAGTCTCTTATAAGTAAGAGTAACCTGACCTTCACCATCGTTTACTTTGAGAACTTTTGCTTCCATTGTGTCGCCAACGTGAACAGCATCTGTAAGTACAAGGCTTGAATCGTTAGAGTATTCGTTCTTTGTGATAATACCGTCTGCTTTATAACCGATATTCAGAATAATCTCATCTTCTTTTACATCGATGACAGTACCCTGTACAATCTCTCCATTTCTGATAGTTTTTACGGAATCTTCCAGCATCTGTTCAAAACTTAATTCTGACATGTTCTTGAACCTCCTCAATAATTTTCTTTGGGGTGGAAGCCCCTGCTGTAATACCTACATAACTACTGCATTGGAACATTTCAGAATCCAAGTCTACAGGTGTTTGTATATAGTAAGTATTTCCACATTCCTTTTTACATATTTCAAACAGCTTTTGAGTATTGGAACTGTGCCGACCACCTACGACCAGCATAGTGTCTACCTCTCCGGCTATGTTTTTTGCTTCTTTCTGCCGTTCTTCGGTAGCATTACAAATAGTGTTTAAAATATTAAGAATATTTAAAACATTATTATCATACCTCTTTTTGCGGAGAATTTCAACTAAATCTTTAAATTTGTTGTAATTAAATGTTGTTTGCGACACAATACAAATTTTTTGGTCTGCAGGAGGTACAAAGGCCTCTGCTTCTTCCTCATTTCTGATCACTGTACAGGGACCCTGGCACCACCCGCAGATACCCTGAACCTCAGGATGGTCTTTATCACCGATGATGATCACATGGTTTCCGGCGAGGCTTTCTTTCTCTACGATACGGTGTATCTTCAGAACGAACGGACAGGTGACATCTACATAGGAAATACCTTTTTCTTTCAGTTTATCGTAGATTGGTTTTCCTACACCATGGGAACGGATCACCACAATTCCACTGCGCAGCTTTTCAGACGGAGCATCGATATCCTTTTCGCTGATCACCTGTACACCCTTTGACGCCAGGTCTTCCACTACTTCTTCATTATGAATGATAGGACCAAGTGTAAAAATTGGTTTCTCCGACTTTCCGATAAGCTCATATACTTTGTCTATCGCCCTCTGCACTCCGAAACAGAAACCTGCTGTCTCTGCTACCTTCACCTTCATGTTTATGCCTGCACTTTCTGTCTGTAAACATGAAGGATCGCATTTACCACTTCATCGATCCCCATTTCTGAAGAATCCACAAGCACTGCGTCTTCTGCCTGTTTAAGAGGAGAGATCTCTCTGTTCATATCACGCAGGTCACGGGCTACGATATCCTGGCAGATCTGGTTTATATCACAGGCAATCCCTTTCTGTTCGTACTCCAGAGCTCTTCTTTTCGCTCTGGTTTCAGGACTTGCTGTAAGGTAAATCTTTACTTCTGCATCCGGCAGGATGGTTGTGCCGATATCTCTTCCGTCCATCACTACATCATTGCTGGCTGCCAGAGTTCTCTGGAGTTTCAGAAGATGTTCTCTGACTTTCGGGTTTGCAGAACTTACAGAAGCCATATTTCCTACTTCTTCTGTACGGATCACCCCATTTACGTTCTCTCCGTTCAGGATCACGATCTGCTCACCGTCTTTATATTCAATAGAAATATCTGCTCCCTGACATTTCTCTGCGATGGCTTCCTGCTCATCTCCTTTGATGCCCTGGCTCAGCAGATAGTACGCCATGGCTCTGTACATGGCTCCTGTATCCACATAGATAAAAGATAATTCTTTCGCTACTTTCTTTGCAATTGTGCTTTTACCTGCTCCTGCAGGTCCGTCAATGGCGATATTACAGCCCATTTGAAGTTCCTCCTGATCTTTAATTATATTTTACGGATCACTCCGCTTTTTATTGATTCTTAACTCCCCATGTCCCGGGTTTTCAGGCGATTGCCTGTGCTGCCAGATAAGCGGTAGACCATGCGATCTGTAGATTATAGCCGCCTGTTACCGCATCCAGATCCAGCACTTCCCCTGCGAAATACAGACCTGAAATTTTTTTTGATTCCATAGTTCCGGGATTGATCTCTTTTACGGAAACACCACCTTTGGTGATAATAGCTTCCTTGAATTCTCCCATTCCTGTAATGGTAAATGGAAATGCCTTTATCAGATCTATAAAATGCTGTCTCTCTTCCCTTGAGATATCATGGATCTTCTTATCTGCAGGGATCCCGCCCAGTTCCAACATTACCGGGGTCAGGGATGAGGGAAAAAGTACTCCTATCACATTTTTAAACTGTTTATTCTGGCCTGACTCAAACTCTCTCAAAATCCTTGCATCCAGCTGTTCTCTTGTAAGGGCAGGTTTCAGATCCAGATATGCGGTCAGTTCACCATTGGGAGCTTTCGCCAGCTTGCTGCCGATATGGGCGCTGGCAGACAGGACCATAGGGCCTGTGACTCCGAAATGGGTGAACATCATTTCACCGAAATCTTCGTACAGTACTTTCTTTCCGTTCTTTATGGTAAGTCCCGTATTCTTCAGGGAAAGCCCCTGCAGTTTCGGAATATAGTCTTCTTTCGTCTTCAGTGGAACCAGAGATGGGCTGATGTCTGTAACTTTCAGCCCCAGTTCTTCCGCGAAGCGATAACCGTCTCCTGTAGAGCCTGTACTCTGATAAGAAAAACCGCCGGTAGCTACGATAACTGCATCACCTTCCATAAAGGTACCATCTGCCAGAATTACACCTGTAATTTTTTCTTTCTCTATGCCAGTCTCCGGATCAGAGGTCCGTTCTTTTACTACTTTTTTTACAGCTGTATGAAGATGAACCCTGGCTCCTGCTTTCTTCAGTTCGCGCTCCAGGGCACGAATAATGTCTGAGGAATGATCAGACTGTGGGAAGACGCGGTTTCCTCTTTCCACCTTCAAAGGAACACCTGCTTCTTCAAAGAAGTCCATAACGTCCTGTGGACCGAATGAATAGAATCCGCTGTAGAGAAACTTTGGATTACTCATTACTGCCGGGAAGAGTTCTTCTGTATCACAGGCGTTGGCTACGTTACATCTGCCTTTTCCTGTAATAAAAACTTTCTTTCCCAGTTTCTCATTTTTCTCTAATATATGAACTTCATGATGGTTCCGGGCTGCGAAAACTCCCGCCATCATTCCGGCCGCTCCGCCGCCGATGATCAAAACTTTACTCATGGAATGTCCTCCTAGTATTACATTCCTCTATCATAACGCAAAGGAGCCTGCATGCGCAAGCTCCTTTTTTCGTTTTGACATATTTAATTATTAGACTGGATATGCTCCGTTCTTCTTGTCTGCTGCTGTCTCATCAACTTTTGTTTTCTGAGCCTGACGGTATTTGAAGAAGTCCATAGCTACCTGTGGGAACAGTGCGTATGTTAATACGTCCTCATCCTGTTCTTTATACTGAGCCATTTCGCTCTCAAGTTTCTCGAGCTCGTTATCAAGAAGGTCTGCAGGACGGCAGGTGATCGGTTTCTCATCGCCGATGCACTTCTTCTGCACTTCCGGATTGAACGGTTTTACAGTTGCGCCGTATTTTCCTAACAGGATATCCTTTGTTTCTTTTGTAACCATTTTGTATCTCTCGCCCATAAGTACGTTGAATACAGCCTGTGTACCAACGATCTGAGAAGACGGAGTAACAAGTGGCGGTTCACCAAGGTCTTTACGTACACGCGGAACTTCCTCGAGAACATCGTAGAATTTGTCTTCTGCGTGCTGTTCTTTCAGCTGAGAAGTCAGGTTGGAGAGCATACCGCCCGGTACCTGGTACAGTAAAGTCTTGATGTTAACACCAAGATTCTTCGGATTGAGCAGTCCGCTGTCAAGAGCTTCGTCACGGATCGGACGGAAGTAGTCAGCGATCTCAGAAAGAAGTTTCTGGTCGAATCCTGTGTCATATGGTGTTCCCTTGAATGTCTCAACCATAACTTCAGTTGCAGGCTGGGAAGTACCCAGTGCGAATGGGGACATTGCTGTATCGATGATATCTACACCAGCTTCTACTGCTTTTAAGTAAGTCATGGAAGCTACACCTGATGTGTAATGTGTATGAAGATCGATCGGGATCTTAACTGTTTCTTTTAATGCTGTAACAAGCTCTGTAGCTTTGTTTGGAAGGAGAAGACCTGCCATATCTTTGATACAGATGGAATCAGCGCCCATATCTTCGATACGTTTTGCAATGTCTGTCCAGTATTCCAGTGTGTAAGCATCTCCTA
>SKEP01001067.1_pt1 | contig 15240 bp, 10 predicted proteins | sample 4826901 | NCBI WGS metagenome assembly SKEP01 (sample SAMN11008806, study PRJNA524170) | human gut metagenome | biome: Human fecal sample; material: Feces; isolation source: fecal sample from pouch patient p4, p43, p49, p54, p55 | host: Homo sapiens | place: Israel: Tel-Aviv | collected 2014-03-20
GTCAAGGAGGTGCGCGCCTGGCAAATCCACAAGGGCTGGACCGCCCCGCAGGCGGCCGGCGTCATCCACACCGATTTTGAAAGGGGCTTCATCAAGGCCGACATCGTCTCCTACGACGACTTCGTGGCCGCCGAAGGCTCCATGGTCAAGATCAAGGAGGAAGGCAAGCTCCGCCAGGAGGGACGCGACTACGTCATGCAGGACGGCGACATCGTCGAGTTCAAGTTCAACGTCTCAAAGTAAGTAATACCAACGATTTCTGCCTGTCAAAATTTGTCAAAAACTACGGCGTGTCGGCATGTTTTTGTACAGGTTTTAACAGACTGGGCATAGGTGGGACGGCATCGAATTCACGTTCGATGCCGTCCCACCTATGGTCTATCTATGGGTGCTGATTAGTCGTTAGCTGCCCAGTATCTTCCGCTTTGCCTGCATTAGATAATCCTCATTGAGGTCAATGCCCACGTACTTACGGCCAAGCGATCGCGCTGCGAGTCCGGTTGTGCCGCTTCCGTTGAATGGGTCCAGCACGACGCCATTACGTTTGCAGCCCGCCTTAATGCATCGTTCGGGTATCTCTACTGGGAATACGGCAAAATGCGCTTCATGTGTGAATGAAGGGCAAATCGGCCAAACGTCCCGAAGATTGCGTCCACGTTCGGGGTCCCCTACAGGTTTGATGTTCTTGGCTCCGCCGTTAGCACGATAGGAGCCGGACTGACCTTCAGTGTTTTGCAGACGCCGCTTGGATATGTCGGATAGTGGCATGCGTACGTCATCAACGTTGTAGGTGTTGCCATCGGTTTTGGTGAACAGAAAAATCTGTTCATGGTTATGATTCAATCGGTTGCCTGACGCGCCGGGAAGCACTTGTGTTTTATGCCAGATGACTTCATTACGCAACAGCCATCCATCCTGCATCATGGCGAGAGCCAGCCGCCAAGGGAGTCCCATCAGAGAATGTGCAGGAGCGGTATCGCGCGCATCTCCTGTTGAATAGCAATCGTCAATATTCAGCCACAGTGTACCGTCATCTGCCAGGATTCGCTTTACCTCATGGAACACGCTAACGAGCTTCTTAATATAAGCGTCGCTTGTATTCTCCCGGCCTATTTCCTTACGGCCGCCGCTGTAGTTTCGCTGATTGAAATAGGGCGGGGACGTGACAACGCAATCAATGCTTCGCGCGGGGAATTCGCTCATAACCGCTTTTGCATCCCCCAGGTATAGCCGCAGCCCATTTTCGTGATGCCAGAGACCGTGTGCGGGGAATGAATCGTCCCATTCCATCTCAGTGTTTTGCACCGGCGTGAGGTCGTTTAACACGGTAAAGCCATTGGCAGCTATGCTGATAGCACCAAGTGTTGTCTTCTCAAGCTCATGGGCCGCAGCAGTTACCGTCTGCCTGAAACGGTTGTGCCCACCATTACCAGTTATGACGTATAAGGCGTCATAACTAACGAATGCTCCGGCAAGCTGTTGCCTTGCGATAAGGTACAGGTCTACAGACATGGATGACCGCAGCTGCTGTATTATCGAGGAATCCACGCTAATGGCATTGGCCAGACGATGCATGAACTGCCGCGTCAATACGATTTCTCCCTGCTTGTTTTGGCGTGAGACTGATAACGGCCGCCAACGCTGGCCGTCGTGTTCGGAGTATCGGCAGCTAAGCAGCAACGAGAGTTGATGTTCCATGCGGTTGTATTGCCGACCGCCAACACTAACGTCCGCCTGAGTCATAAACTCCCGTAAGCCGGAGCGACTTATACGTCCTGTTCTGACATCGACGTATCCATCCTGCTGAATGAGACTGGTACTTATCCACATCAGCACAAGTCGTGCCGTCTTGCCCGACGGAAGAGTCGCCGCTGTAGTGGACACACGATACCGTCCGCGAGTTAGAGACTGCTGCCCTCTGTCCCTGTGGGGAAAGGCCATGTCCAGACTGAGTTTTGGAAAGAACATCTTCATGGGCGCTCCAAGTCTCACCTTAAACACAGTCAGTATTGACTGCCGCGATGGTATAACCGTAGCAGATGTGTAGAAGGTGATGATGCTGATACGTGTGGCGAGTCCGCAGATGAACCCATGTGCATGAGACAATGGTGCTGTCAAGTAACGCTGGGAAAGGAATGCAGCATGCCGACGCTGGAATGGATGGGCAAGGATAAGGTCATTGGCTATCATCGCCAGGTCCCCTATCGCGTACTTGACAGCGTTCCAGCCAAGGGCATCCTCGCAACAGATGGTAGCGATCGCGGCAACAAAATTATTCATGGCGACAATCTTGAGGCGCTGAAGTCGCTGCTTCCCGAGTATGGGGGAAGGGTAGATTGTGTCTACATCGATCCACCATACAACACTGGCAACGAAGGGTGGGCTTACAACGATAATGTGAACGACCCCAGAATCCGTCGTTGGCTGGGCGAAGTTGTCGGCAAGGAAGGCGAAGACTTCTCACGGCACGACAAGTGGCTGTGCATGATGTATCCGCGTTTGCAAATGCTGCGTCTCTTGCTGAGCGAGACCGGTGCTATCTTCATCAGTATCGACGACAATGAACAGGCCAACCTGAAAATGATGTGTGATGACATCTTTGGCCCATCAAACTTCATTGCCACCATCATCTGGCAGAAACGCACATCGCCGGATGCCCGCAAGAGGATGAGCAATGGCCATGAGTACATTCTTGTGTACGCCAAGAATGCTTCGGACCTGACTAAGGTGCTCAATCTTCTTCCACTGGATGAAGCAGATGCCAAAAAATACCGTAATCCGGATAATGACCCGCGAGGCCCATGGGTATCTGTTGATTTCACGGCACAAGGCTACAGGCCAAACCAGATGTATCAAATAGAAACTCCCTCCGGTAAGGTCATCGACCCTCCAGGTGGACGATGCTGGAAAAACTTGGAGAGCGTGTACAAGCAGATGCGCGCCGAAAACCGCTTATGGTTCGGTGAAAGTGGTGACGGCGTACCACGCCAGAAAAACTATCTGGCTGATAGGGCAGGAAAGACTGCGTGGACTTGGTGGCCGAATACCGAGGTGGGCCATACTCAGGAAGCTACGCAGGAACTCGCTGAACTTCTCGGCAAGGCAAAATTCGACTATCCGAAGCCGGTAAGGCTGATAGAGCGAGTGTTGGAACTGGCTACCAGTAAGGAATCCATTGTGCTGGATAGTTTCGCAGGTTCAGCAACGACAGCGCATGCCGTTTTACGTCTGAATCAGCGTGACGGAGGTCATCGCCGATTCATTCTCGTGGAACTGAGCGATTATGCTGACACGGTTACCGCCGAACGGGTTCGTCGTGTCATTGCGGGCTATGGGAAAGGCGATAAAACGACTCCCGGCATTGATTCCGGTTTCTCCTATTACGAACTTGGCCCTGTGCTGTTTGAGCCGGATGGCATGCTGAATCCTGACGTGCCTCGTGAAGAGCTGTTCCGGTATGTCTGGTATACGGAGACGAAGGCCGATTACGTGGATATGACCGACGAGCATCGTTACCTTCTTGGAGAGATAGCGGATACCGTGTATTACCTCGCCTATGACGGTGCCGAGGAGAGCGTGCTCGGTTATGACCTGCTGAGAACGTTGCCTCGACGTGGCTCCACTACTGTCATTTATGCCGATCGCTGCGTACTGCCGCAGGACAGACTTGATGCCTTGAATATCGTTTTCAAGCAGATTCCCCGTCAGATTGCAAGGATGTGATTGCCATGGAATTGAAGAAATACCAGCGTAAAGTCCTTTCTGCATTGCGCGAGTATGCCCATCTGACCGTCGAACTCGGTACCGGAGGTGCCGCATATGACCGTTTGCTTGCCCAGGATGGCCTGCGCCCCGGCAAGGACGATATACGTCCGTACGTTGATGATGTGAACGGTGCACCGAGGGTCTGCGTTAAGGTGCCCACCGGAGGCGGCAAGACCTACATTGCCGCCAACGCCTTGCGTGTACTCACGGATGAGCTCCGAGTTGATACAGGGGCTGTTGTATGGCTGGTGCCTCGTAAGGAGATACTACGCCAGACACTGCGGCAGCTGCGCAATCCGGCGCATCCGCTGCGTATGGCTATAGACCGTGATTTCTCACATCGCGTCGAAATTCTGGACAAGGAAGACGGCCTGGTGGGGCGGGGCCTCAATGCATCATCCGTGGAGGGGCAGCTCACTCTGTTTGTGTTGTCCTATGACTCGTTCAAGAATAAAGACGGTCGCCGGGCTTATGCAGAGAACTCATCACTGGTTGCGTTGACCAACTATCAGAAGGCACAAGGCGAAGCCGTGGAGGTTGCTGGTGCTGATGATACGGCTCTCATCACCGCGTTGGCCGGCATGCATCCCATCGTCGTCGTGGATGAGTCTCATCATGCCAAATCGAGTCTGTCCCTTGAGATGCTACGCAATCTCAATCCTCGCTTCGTGCTGGAGCTGACGGCTACGCCGTCCGTCAAATCTAACATCATCTCTCGGGTGTCCGCCCAAGAGCTCAAAGCGGAGGAAATGGTCAAGCTTCCCGTCATTGTGTACCGTAGGGACGGCAAAGCCGAAGTTGTACAGGATGCCATCATGCTGCGCAGGAGGCTGGAACAAATCGCGGAAATCAACGAACAGAAAACGGGTCATTACATCCGGCCTATCGTCTTGCTACAAGCCGAACGCAAGGATGCCGATAACGCCGAGACCTTCCGCAAACTGAGAACCAAACTTGTGGATGCCGGCATACCCGAGGAGCATATCGCAATACGAACCGGCAATGTTGACGAACTCGGGAACGTGGACCTCATGTCCCGGGGGTGTCCCATCCGCTATGTCATCACGGTCGAGGCATTGTCGGAGGGGTGGGACTGTCCGTTCGCCTATGTGTTGGCGACCGTCGCGAACAAATCCTCTCGCACCAGCGTTGAACAACTTGTGGGACGAGTACTGCGTCAACCTTACGCCCAGCATGCCAAATCAGGCAGTCTGAATACCTCGTACGTCTTGACATCATCGGCCGACTTCAACGAGACCATTGACCAAGTGGTTGCAGGGCTCAATGGAGCAGGATTCTCCAAAAGGGATATGCTGGCAAGTATAGAATCCGATGACCCGGACAAGGTATCAGGTCCGGTTCCAGTGCAAGGCATTCTCGATGAACTGGCTCATCACGTCGAAAACAGCGACACAGAAGTTTCCGAAGGTGCTGATGATTTCGATGACTTGACGATTGCCCTACCTGATGAGAATGAAAAACTGCCAGATAATGGGAGCACCGAATCAGTGCCCGACTCCATCGATGACATGATTCGTGCGTCCGAAACCGCTGAAGCTGTATGCGCTCAATCCGCCAAGGACAATGCAGACACGCTGTTGGGAGGCACAACTGGAATGGGAGACGACATGAATACATTCCGTATAAGGGATGCAGTGGCCGACACCGTACGTAGCCTAAGGATTCCTCGTTATCGTCTTGAACAGCAGGCTGGTCTATTCTCAGATTTGGATGACGCTGAAGGTGAACTATTCGATCGCGACTCCTTGCTTGAGCATTTCATGCTCGCCAAAATCGGCACAGAAGACATCAGACTTGATGCCATGCATGTTGCTGACGCTAAACAAATCGACATCTCAAGCGATTCCGAACTCAAGGTTCGTAATCTGTCCGATGTACAGCGTCGGGGCATGAAGGAGCTGTTTTCGCGTGACAGCAATGAAGGTCGTCGCCGGAGCGCCAAACTGGACCTTCCCAACCTCATGAGTTCTCAAGTGCAGAAACTGTACGGCGCGCATGGCTTGAAATCATTCATCAACCGCGTTGTAGACCAAATGAGCGATGACGAACTCGAAGGATACGTGGACAACGCATCCGCTTATGCCGCCATCATCAGCCATGCAATCAAGGACAAGGCAGATGCATTCCGCGTTAGGGAGTTCGATGTGGAACGCCGTCGTGGCGACATCACTATTACGCCCGATTACGCATTCCCATCCTTGGTGTACCTTCCCAATCCATTGACCACTCTCGATCGCACACTGTACGAAGCCGAAGACGGTGGCATGAACGAGTTGGAACTTCAGATGGCTGACGCTTTAGCCAACTGTGAAGGCATCATCTGGTGGCATCGCGTTGTGGAAAGACGCAACGGCGAGTTCTACATCAACGGATTCATCAATCACTACCCGGATTTCTTGGCGATGACACGCAGCGGTCGCTTGTTCGTCATCGAGACCAAGGGCGAACAGTTGAAGAATGACGACAGCCGGGACAAGCTCAGACTCGGAAGCCAATGGGCCAGCGATGCTGGACCAAACTATCAGTATTTCATGGTGTTTGGCAATAGTCCGATGGACATTGATGGCGCATATTCGTTTGCCACGTTCAAGACCGACTTCTTGAATCATCTGTGATTCATAACTGAGCAAATGGGATTTGAGGAGGTCAAACATGGGTGTGAGCTCTACATTTGAAAGTTTTTGTTCATCCTTACGCATGGATACTGATACGGTGGCTACCATTAGGCGAAGATATCATAGCATCGTTGGCCTGATAAACGAGGCCTACTGGAACAGCTCCAGTGAATCGCTCCATGGTTTATATGTTGGCTCTTACGGACGCGGAACCGAGATCGCGACCAGCGACATTGACATTTTAGTTGAACTTCCTCACGAGACATTTCGACAGTACGACCGCTATACCTACAATGGACAATCCGCACTATTACAGGATGTGAAATCTGTTATACAAACCAGGTATTCCACTTCGCATTTACGCGGAGATGGACAAGTCATCGTCATAGACTGGACTGACGGCATCACATTCGAGATTGTGCCAGCATTCTCACAGGTTCTCAATGGAGGATACTGGTATCCAAATACTCACGATGGTGGTTCCTGGGCGACAACGAATCCAAAGTCCGAAAGCAACTCGTTGAAGGGCTTATCCTTATTCTTTGGGAATAGGCCGAAACATCTCTGCCGAATGACCCGTGCATGGCGAGACGCCAACAATATCGATATACATGGAATCGCTATCGACTCATTAGTGTTTAATTTCTTTCAGGAAACAGTTTCTTATAATCAGTATCGTGGTTATGGGAACTACGGTGATTTGGTTAAAGATTTTTTCTCTTTCGTGGTTAACTGCGGGTCGAAACCGTTAACGGCACTGGGAAACAAATACGTAGTTCCCATTCCCGATAATCTTGCGGAAAAGGCAGAAGAGGCATATGAACATGCCTTGGAAGCGATGTACGACGTTGCTCATGATTATTGGATGCTGGCGGAAGATGAGTGGAAGGAAGTATTCGGTGACCGTTTCACAGTCAGACTATCGTGACAAGCTTCGCGCGCAGCTCATTTCCGCACATGCCAAGGTGCAATACACGTTCACAAGCCATGAAAAAGACATACACCGTTTGAAAGCGTGGGATTTTTGTCTTCGTTGGTTTCAAATCATATTATCGGCGATAACTGCAAGCAGTTTCCTCATAACTGTTTTTCCGGAATGGGCCAAAACATTGGGCGCATGCTGCGCCTTATTATTGGTGATTACAAATGCGGTAGCCAAAAATCTCAACCCAGCATCCGAAGCTCAAGAGCATCGTCGTGCGGCTGACCGATTATGGCCGATACTCGAACAGTACAAATCGCTGCTAACTGATTTCGATGAGCTGGACGATACGCAGATTCGCGCAGAACGTGAGAACTTAACTGAGACGGTAGCGGACATCTATGCATCAACTCCGCGAACATCTGAGAAAGCATATAGGAGAGCACAACGTGCGTTGACGAAGGAAGAAGAACAGACTTTCAATGAAGGCGAGGCCGAAAGGTTCCTGCCGCCTGTATCGAGGCGGCAATGACTGCCTTGTCGGTCCGCGATCGCCGGAACGTCCATGTGGTTTCTTTTCGTTCATACAAGCCAAACAGCTGGCAGCGTCAGCTTGATTGATTGTTATATATAAACAACTGGCACGTAGTGGTGGGGCTGACGAACTGATTGTTAGTCGGCCCCACCACTACGTGCCAGTTGAAGATTATGACAGAAAAGCAGCTTCGCCATCATCCGCGTCAATGGTTTCATACTGAACATATTGGCGAAGGTCTGCCAACCAGTTGAATGTGATGGATTGTTCCAGAGTCCAGTTCGTGTTACCGGTTCTCGCGCGTTGCAGGTAACGGTCGCAGAGCTGTCGCTCATCAACATCGTGAAGTACTTGAGAGATGATACCGGTGCGAGAGATGAGGCGCGCTCCTGCGGTGGCGTCTATTTGCGGGATGATTTGGTCGAGTTCTTCCTTGCTGGTTTTCGCGAAAAGTTCATCGGGCTTGAAGGCATATTTGCAGGCCTCTTGGACGGCGGATTGCATCAATGCGGGATTCTTCCTTAGTTGAGCTTTCCGCTTGGGCGTCAGGTCGCGCCATTTGACGGTGATGGCTTCGATGTCGATTACCGCTCCATTGGTCCAGGCTTTCTTTTCGGCTTTCCGAGCGGCATCATAGGCGACCGTGCCAGGTTTGCATTGTTTGACTTGAGCCCGGGCTTGCTCGATGGTTTGCTTCACGCTGGTGCAGCTCGTTTTCATAAACCGCTGCCATCGGTCAGCTTGAAAATCATCGTGTGCTATCCTTTTTGCTTGGTCCTGCTTGATGATGGAGTTTACGGATTTCTGAACTGCTTCCGTCCATTCCAATTTCCACCACAGATGGTCTTTGTATAGATGGTTGGCTTCCACGGTATCGCCTTTGTAGTCGCGCTCATTCTCGATGTCCTTGCTATGAAGCTGGTCATGGTAATAGGCTTCCAATGTCGCGAAAATCATGTGAGCGTGCACATGCCATTCGCCATCCGCCTGAAGCTTGGTTATTTCCTGGCGACGTTCAGTCAGCTGTATGTCGGTCAAGTCGTGCAGGGATTCGTGCTGCTGTAGTTGGTATTCCAGTTCGTGCAGCCCCTTATCGATGAAGTGATTGGTGGCTTCGTCGCTGCGCGTGGTGCCGACGATGCCTTGTGTGAATACTCGTTCTCGTTCACTCATGCTACGGCTGATATCCGTGTGAGTGAGCTTACGAACGGCAAGATTGAGTACACGGATACCGAGTTCAAGGTCGTCAAAGTTCGGCATTGTTCCAGTGAAAAATGCGGGGGGTCGCGAACCTCAGATTGGCAATCTGCTCATATAGGTTATCGGACAGTAAATCTTGGTATTGCTGGGGGTTAAAAAGACAATCGAGCGCCGCGCCGACACGTAACTGATTACGGACAGCACGTCTTCCCATACAGATGTTGCAGGTCTTCTGATTGCAGAACCAGGCATGTGCCAGCAGACTGCGTCGAGTGTTGCCATCAGTCATGGTCTCGAACGTCAACTTGTCTGCGCAATCGGTCAACTTCATCGCTGCTTTCGTATTTCCCAAGCGCTGATAGCTCGCGATGACACGGCTCTGCTGCCGCTTTTGAATGGCGAGGTTTTGTGCAGTTCTGTTGTCCTCAATGACATCTTCCAAGAGATTACGACTACTGATGTCGTGATGAAGTCGGTCGAGAAGCGTCTGCGAATCGGCTGGTTCCTGCAAACCGCATTCGTCCAGTGTGGGGTACGGGCCATAAACCGCAGAAGCACGACCACCAGGAAGAGAAGTCTGGTCCGGATAGGAGATGATTAGTCCCAATCGTGCTCGCGTCATACCTACATACAACAACATATCCGACTCGTCATGGCGATCGCCCCATACGGCTCGACTCATGCCCACCAGAATGATGATGTTTGCTTCATCGCCTTTGTATGAATGAATGGTGCGGAATGCGTCCGCATTTATCGACATGTTGCGTTCCTCAAATGTATGCTTTAACGCGCGGAACTGACTACGACGCCATGCAAGGAACCTGATGTTACTCGCCGCAGTTCGCCCATCAGAAAGCAGGCCGTCAACAATGTCTGCGATTTTTTCTGCTTCGTCTTGTTCGTTGTTCGCTCGTATCAGCTGGGGTACCATGCCGGTCGCAGCATTCCTGGAAGCTTTGATGCGGTCCCCGAAGACACGATTTGCAACATTGACTATTTCCGGTGCACACCGGTGGTTGACGGGGAGTTCCAATGTCTGGTCGAAATGGGTATTGTCTCGAAACCAGTCAGGTGTCGCGCCTTGGAAGGCCATAATGCCTTGCCGCCAATCGCCGACGATAATGGTCTGCATTGTCGTGGCGGTGACACTTTCCACCAGCTTTATTTGTGTGGGGTTAAGGTCCTGTGCTTCATCCACTCCCAGTATTTCGAACCGAAAGCCCGACTGTTGGTAGTGCTGCGCAGCGAGTAGCTCGATGGTCGGCCATTCGGCGCCGCAAATGTTCTTGCACCGCTCGGTGTATTCCTCCAAGATGGCTTTGAGGTATTCGGATTCGGGCTGTTCATCTGGGTGCATAGCGTAATACGTCGTGTCATGCATCATCTGTTTTAGTGTGATGCGTTCGTGCGGCTGCTTTTTCATGCAGGTTTTTCGAACGTCGGTGAGTATCGCTTTCTTGTCATCATCGGTAATAGCAGTTATGTGTATGCCGGCCGCGTCCAGTATGCGCAGGGCCAGTGCATCGAGTGTACTTACGCTGGTGCCGTACACGTTGTTGCGCGTAAGCGCGCCGTCGATGACTCGTGCTGCCTTGCGGGTGAACGTGATGACTGCGATATGTTTCGCGCTGTGAAGTGTCGCGGCGGCTGCTATGGCGTTGGCGAGCGTCCGTGTCTTACCTGCTCCGGCTGACGCAACGATGCGCAATCGGTGGGCAGTATTTCTCGCCGCCAGCAGCTGCCAGCGAGACATCTCCAACTCGCCTTCGTGGATTCGCTTTTGCAGTACGCTGTTGCGGTGTGCGCGTTCAAGCTGGCGCTCATCCTTGGTAAGGGTGAGCCGTTGTGCGGTAGATATTACTGTTGTGGACATGAGAAACGCCTCCATGTTTCGTACGTCCCACGGGAGGGAAACCCGTGTAGTTGCTCTTGCGCCGGCGGTCACTGTCATGGTGACGGCCGGCGTCTGGTTTTCAGGGAATATAGGGAGTCGGCTGGTTCAGTTGCTGTCACGGTGATACATACCAAGTGATGTATGCCATGTCGGATGCTATTTCGTTGGAGTGTATTCGCGTCTTCGTCATGCTCTGGTCGTCAAATCGACGCCACCCCACAACGGTCCGCCGTTGGAATCAGCCATCACAATATGTGCCAGTTGTTCAGTACCGGTCGCCGCGATGCCACGACGAATCGAGTGTGCGATCGCCTCGTTAGTTGCAATCCAAACGACCAGCGCGTAAGCGTCACGGCTCTGCCGAGTGGAGTATCCAGCCATCGTGGCAACATAATCGTTCACAGGTTTACGCGTCAGCTCGACTTCGATGGCGATGGACTGGTGAGACGGACGAGCGAGAACCAGGTCGGGTCTATGGTCAGTCAGTGAGATAACAGCGCTGTCTGATTCGGCATACACGTTACTGACCATGCGTTGCTCGCGTATGCTCCATGTCTCACCATGCGCCATGACAATCCACGGCCATGATTGATATGGGTTCCCTCCAGCCCATGCCCTGTATGCGACATCACCACGTTGCATGTCCATGAGATGTAACATCTGCATCACGGCTTGGTCTCGTTTGCCGGACCGACGTAATCGGCTTTCGGCCATGCGCATGTCTGTCTCACCAACAAGTCCCGCTTCGTAGTCCTCCATCTGCGTGTGAATGTCTTTCCATTCATCGCTGGGAAGATGAAGTACGTTGCCGCCGTGTGCCAGTTGCGAGGCGAGGCTTGACACGGCCAGCGCGTGCGCCGAGGCATCTGTGGCTCTCAACGGCGGCGTTTCCAATCCCAGCAGTGGGACGAGTTTGGGTGTCGGTACGAACACCACATGTGCGCTCGGGCTGTTTACGACGCGCACGTAGCCGCGTTCCGCATAGGCATGTAGCCGTCGGCTGACCCGGTATCGGCTGGATAGTGCCAGTCCGGAAAATCTGACTGCACTTAGAATGCTGAGGCAACGGAATCGCAACAACGCTTCTAAGACTCTTCGGTCGCCCTTGGTTGGGCGCAGAGCGCTGGTCATTTTGAGGTCCTTCCCTAAAAGTACAGAGGATGGTATGAGGTCGTCAAATACGATGTATGACGACTTGCCAGCCAATATCGCAGGACGCTCATCGGATTACGCGTCCGATAAGGTTGAAAAACGTCTGACGTCGATAACGCCAGTGGAACGGGATTATTGTTATGGCCTCGTCGGTGAGTAAATCACGCATAACCGCCATCAGAAAGACAACAAAGACAACGGGAATGCAGTTCACACTCCGGCGTCGGGGCATGGTCATTCCATTGGAGAGCCTGCGTGGTCTGAGATATAAGGGGGCCAGCTCTTGGTCGCCGCATACGCTTAGAGCCGCTGGAACGGAAGAACGACCCCGCCGAAATGCCGGCAGGCGATGCGGCAATAATGAAGCGCAGCGGCGGGGCAAAAGCGCGAGTGGCTTTTTCTTTTTTTTTCGATGATATGTTCCTGACAACATTTCCCCGAAAAAGGAGCAGCGACATGTCAAACGCCAAAGACCCCGCGATAATTCACATCCTCAGCCCCGAAGAAGCCGAGTTTTGCGTCAATCCAGACAGATGCATACTGACGCATCACCGTATGAGAGAACTCAATGAAGCGCAAATCATCTCCGTTTACGCATCGGCCGGTATCGACATCACGGAACCACATCCGCTGAGAAAAAAATGATGTGAGACGTATACCTTAAGCACAACTTGTTCGTGTTTTCTTGGATAAGTATGCGTGCACGTTGTGCTTAAGGTTCAGTGATTACTGGGAGCGTACAGCTACTGCTTCTCAGTATTCAAATCCAGTTGGAGGTATGGCTTCCTTGACCATATGCGCATAACGGTCAAGGGTGAACGAAGCGTTTTTGTGTCCGAGCTCTGCCGCAACCTGCGGAATGGGCACACCTGCTTGTATGCGGCTGGATGCTGCGAAATGGCGTAATCCATGATAAGTCCACCCTTTTCTATTGTGTATTGAATTTTTACGGTGGAGTGGGTATTCACCGGTGTTGGCGGATACGTAATCAAAAATCGGATTGAGACTTCTTTCAACAAAGTTGGCTTCAGTCATATAGCCACAGGTACCAGGCACTATGGCAGTGTTGTTAGTCCATCCAGGTATGGGACGTATAGCGGGTAAACCATCCTTGGTCATGCGCGGGTTAGAGCGTGCCGGGAATAGGAGCATTTCACGGAACTGGTCTACACGCTTATTCGGCGGTATGTCGGCAAGTGCTGGCGAGTTCCACAGCTCACGGAAGCGTTCGAGAAGCATCCAACCTATAGGCACATACCCTTTGGTCCAAAGCAAACCGGCTTCTTTGTCAGTGCACGTCCAGAATGATACGTTGTTCTGTGACTCTGGCTGTTGCTTGAAACGCGCGACGATGCTGCCAATGGCCTCGCGCTGGCTGACATGCGTGCGATTTGCTATGTATTCCCAGTTGGGAAGGAAATACGGCAAGTGCGCTACACGTTCTCTGCCGATTCCCATTTTCGGCGGCTGAATAAGGTACTTCGTTCCCGCCTGTGTTATTTGTTCCTCGATGCTGATTCGTCCGTTATAATCCGCCCGGCTGTCCCAGACGGGGAACGTGCCCGTCTCACTCTGGCTCCGGCGAACGGCATAGACCTCAGTACTGGCGGGAACTGTCTTACCCTCGATGGTTACTGTTCGGGTATCGTTATGAATAGCAAGACTGGAAACAAACATGCGTGCTGCTTGTTCACGAGTCAAGAAATGCCTGACACGTAGAGGTAGCATTTCCCCTACGCGGAGACCGCCGGCTGCACTCAAGGCGAACGCAAGACCAATGAGCCGAAAGCGTTCGCCACAAGCTACCACCTCTGCTGCTTTGCGTTCATCCTGATGATGTAGGTGCTTCGGTATGCTGCGTCGGATGTCACTGGCATACACGGGAATGTGCTTCGTTTGTTTTTTCGGCATGTTAGCCGATCGCGTTTGAGCATCTTCCTCATCGATGGGGAGACCCAAACGAATACGCGCATCAAGCGGGGTGATATCCATGATGCCATCGAAGGCGTCAGGCGACTCATTGAATATGCGCGTGACCTCTCGTGCGCTGCTGGTCTTTTTCCCTGTCATAGGGTCTATAAGGGTTGGTTTCCCTTTACGCTGTCCAGGCATTGCATCATCCAGTGGTGTAATGCTCATGGTGCTGTATGCGGCAGTGATGATGTCGGCAATGTATTTACCGCTGGGGATGTCGCGCTCGTCAACGGGTTTGGTGCGGCCCTTATATGCTTTCCCCGTGACTATGAGCTGTGAAGAATAAAACGTCGCATCGTTTCCGGTCCACCGTTCAGCTTGCGCCATAGTTCCCTTGATAAGGCCCTTAATCTTACGTTGACGCTCGTTGTTCAGTGTAGGTAGCGTAATGCCGCGGATGTCCGATTGCGTGATACGTGTCACTGGTTTACTGCCAAGCACCGGCGCAAGATGCTTCTTGTAGAGAGAAATCATTCCCGCTCGAGTACCATCTGACCAGTCGCTTCCTTTCACAACGGACATCTCGTAGAACATCTCCTCAAACGTTGGAGGTTGGACGTTTGCCCGTGTCTGTGTAACATCACCGAGACCCCTACGAGCTGCCTCGATAGCTGCATCCTGAGTCACGCAGTTCGTAGTTCGCATTTTCCCCGTTTTCGGATCGCACCATCGCGGTCTCCAGTAGGGTGATGCGGCGGTAGGTGCAGTCATAGACGCTCGCCCATTCAGTATCGGGATTGCCTTGCGATTCTTCCTAACAGATTTCTTGCCGCTTGTCATACTGCTCCTTCATTTTGACATTTTGCTGTCAAAGGTCATAGCATCAATCTTAACAAATCATTGAAATAATAGGAAAATCTATATGGAAAATGATAATCACAAAGAGTTCAAGTTCAATGTGAGCAAGTAGGGGGTTGCAGCCCTGAAAAACGGCGGAATCCCAACGTTTCCGGTCTCCGGACACGTGCGGATTCCGCCGTTTTTCGATTACCGGGGAATGGCCGTTTTGCCACGTATCTGGCCATTTGTGGCCCGGATAGAGTGCCAATAGAGTGCCCTTGGGAGGGTGCTTGCGGCAGATGCCCGAAGGCGCTCCCGACAGGGAGGAACATCATGGCGGCCAATGGCAGACGATGTACGAAGGGATCTGGCAGCATCGTCC
>SKEP01001069.1_pt1 | contig 15228 bp, 14 predicted proteins | sample 4826901 | NCBI WGS metagenome assembly SKEP01 (sample SAMN11008806, study PRJNA524170) | human gut metagenome | biome: Human fecal sample; material: Feces; isolation source: fecal sample from pouch patient p4, p43, p49, p54, p55 | host: Homo sapiens | place: Israel: Tel-Aviv | collected 2014-03-20
ATGATCTGGAATATAGGCAAAGATATAATAATTACTTTGTTTCAACATAATGCCATAATAGCCTGCACCTTTATTATCAAAATGATAAATATGTTGACTATCCTTATTCTTTTTTAAGAATTGAACGACTTCATTGTTCTTTGTCGAAGCATGAAGTAGTGATCTATCATTACTCGCAATGATGCTTCCTTTATCGCAAACAAGAATCGTTCCATCCGATTTTGTACTATATCCCTTCAACAAATTTTGAAGTGTTAAATTATAATTCTGCGCAAAATAAGCGGAAGTATAAAAATAAGTAGCCACAATACCAGGTGCATCACTTCTTGCACATGTCGCAATATCTAAATGAGATCCATCATCCAATTCAATACGTTGAGAATAAGTTCTTTCTGGACAATTCATATAATTCAAAACAATATCTTTACAGATATATTGATAAACTTGCTTTAAAATAGAATCATTTGTACTATAGGAACTTTCTATATTCCCATTTTCATCCAATACAAGACTTCCATCCATCCATAACGTGCTCAGATTTTCTTTTAGAAAAGCTTGATCTATAGAATTTCCTGCATCCACTTCACTTTGAATATTCGTTTGAAGCTGACGACAACTCTCAATTGTTCTTAATAAACTCTTCGATTCACTCGCCTCATTATAATGGGTATAAGTGGAACATTGTACCTTTACATAATTTACGATTTTTACTAACTTGGTTTCTGTTTCATCTTTTTGTGTTTGGAATAAATAAAATGCGGAAGAAAAAATTATACAAACGCCTAGTAATACTGTCAGTATATGGTAGTAACAACTTTTAATACGCAAAATCATCCACCTCCAAATACTTTTCTGGATTTGATAGATATTTACCTATGATTTTTTTAGAAGTGCCATCCTTACGCATCGCTTTTAAGGTTTGATCCAACTTCTCACAAAGATCACGCTTATCATTTTTTGAGAAAGCTACACCAATGCCTACTTTCATCAATGGCTCTTCTAGAATACGAAAATTGGCATTATAGTCTTTCATATATTGAATGATTGATTCTTCATGAGCGCCAATCGCATCCACATATCCTTTTTGCAGGAATGTAAAGATCAATTCTCTATGGTTTAAACTAATCAAGTTACCTACATCATAATTGCCATTTAATAAAATATCTTCTGGCTTGGTGGTCGATTGTACAGCTACATTTTTACCTTTTAAATCATCCAAAGTATAAATATCACTATCCTTATTGACCGCAATCACCTGACGACTTGATATATATGGACCAGCCCACTTGTAGTCATTCAATCTTCCTTCCATAGAAAAGCATGCCATGATACAGTCAATTTTTCCGCTTTCTAAAAGCTCCTTATTCTTTTCCCAATCAATATAAACCACTTCAACTCGATATCCCAATCGCTTAAAAGCTTCACTTGCCAAATCCACATCAATACCTGTAGGATTTCCATCCTCATTCAAATAGTTGTATGGAGGATAATTATCACTACCCAAAGTAATAACAGGTAAATTGGATTCATCCGATTCTAAATCACTGGCCTTACATCCGCTTAGTAAACAAACAAGCAAAGATAGACTCAATAAACTTGTAATTATTCGTTTCCCTTTCAAATCATATCCTCCTATCTATTTGACCAATCACACCAATATATCGATCTGTATCCAAGCCAGACCACAACGTATGAAATTTTATATTTAACTCTTTAAATTGTAAAGTAAACTCTTTATTTTCCACAGAAGTTTCATTTAAATGTTTTTTAACTTTTTCAATCACTTTTTCATTCACATCAAACGACTCAAATTCCAACGTACTCTTTTTATACTTTTTATTTTTCTCTCGATCTATAATAGTTAACTCACCAATTAATGGATTATAATCAAATAAGACTTTAGATTGACTCAATTCAAAAAAATCCATCTTTTCCTGCAAGAAATCAATGATACGTTGCGAATGATCATTGTATGGCAATGTTTCTGATTTTAATATTTCACCAGACAATTTTTTTGCCTCATGATAATCCTTATAATCATCCTTTTGCGTTTTAAAAGCCACATAAATATCTGTACCCATCTCTTTTAAACAATCTAGTAACAATGGATTGAAACATCCGCACTTACCATCCAAAATCATTTGAATGGCCGTTCTATAATCATAGGCCTTTTTATATACACGCGTACTTGTCAGTGCATCAAATACGTCGGCAACCGATACAACTTGGGCAGAAATAGGAATATCATTACCCACTAAACCATCCGGATAGCCTTTTCCATCAAAGCGTTCGAGGTGCCATCTACAAATTTCATAAGCCATTTGAACCAATGGATTATCATTCGGATATTCCATACTACGAATCATTTTTGCGCCAAGTAAAGTATGTGTCTTCATAATTCCATATTCTTCATCCGTCAGCTTTGCAGGCTTATTTAAAATATCCTTTGAGATTGACACCTTACCAATATCATGTAAAGACGATGCCGTCGCAATCAATGTAATGTCAGACTCCGTTAATGGATACGCATCCGTTTTCTCAACTAACCTTCTTAAAAGCATCTGTGTGGCAATGCGAATATGAAGGATGTGCTCCTTACTTTCCTTATTATATGTACCAACGACATTACTCAAAATTCCAATCATAATCTTGTTGTTTTCTTCTTTTTCATACACCTGGTTCACTACTACATTGGTCAATCGTTTTTGATTGGCATATAAAACAAGTGTATTCATAACTCTTCGTTTAATAATAAACGCATCAAAAGGACGTTGAATATATTCAACAACCCCTAAGTTATACGCCTTTTCAATAATTGAAGTCTCTTCTTCTGCAGAAATCACGATTACCGGAAATTCTTCAATCCACTGATACTTATTCATATATTCCAAAACTTCAAACCCATTCATTTTTGGCATATTGATATCCAACAACATTAAGTCAATTGTCCAATCCTTTTGTAGAATGGAAATAGCCTCTAAGCCATCACTGGCCACGATATATTGATAGTTTTCGCCCAATATTTCCATCAATAATTCCTGATTGAATTTGGAGTCGTCCACAATCAAAATTTTCTGTCTTTCCTCTAAACTTTTCATAATCTTATTCCCACTTCATCATATAACCATATGGTTAGTTAGATAAAGTATACATCTGAGAAAAACTTGTTTTCAAGAACAAATGTGAACGTTGCACAAGCTTTTTTTTAACAAAAAAAGCCTGGCATTTATATTGCCAAGCCTATATTTATTGACCCATCTTGTTCATTGCCAAGATTTCATTTTCAAGGACTTTTTTATAATAATCTAACTGTTTTGTTCTAGCACTTTCATATACTTTGATTTCTTCACTTACATCATCTCCATCTTCTTTATTTAATAAAGATGTTGTAGCATTTTTTGTGTCTGTGAAATAGTAGCCTTTATCATTGCCCCACCACTTATTGTTTTCAACAGCCTTATCTGCATGCGCATCAATTTTAGCAGCCCATTGGGTGAGAATACAGTAGTTACACATGAAAAATATGTAACCCATCCACTTTTGTCTCTAGCTTTTTAAAATTATAGGCAAGAATTAAAGTAACTAGAATACACATCACTAGATAGATCCAATCATTTAAATATCGATCAAATAAGTTCATAGAAATTCTTTGAAGAATATAGATTTCAAATACGTATTGACCTAAGAAATGAAACAAATCATTTTTAATTTCTTTATATGCACATACATCCACAATCAAGAAACAAAACGCAATCGAAATTATTTCATATGCAAGAATATCTAAATGAAATATATATAGAATCAAAGCTAAAGTAATCATAAATACAAAGAATACAGGTTTTCGAATGATAGAACAAACCCAATCTTTATATTTAGATAGAATCATGCCTGCTGGAAAGCAAAGAATGATATTGTACCACCAAGCTTGATCCTTTATTATATCCATCAAAATTATATATAGTATGGTAAATAGTACGCATGAAGTCATACTATGTTTCTTAAATTGTTTAAATGAAATATATACAATACTATACATTGTCAATATCGCAAACACATACCAATTACTATTTCCAATGGAACTTAAAGCCGTAAATGATAATACAATACGAACAAAGGAATAATCCTTCCCTAATAAGAATGATAAAAACAAGTAAATACATAATGCCATACAAAAGTGAATATAAAACTTCAATATTCTTTTTCTAGGCATATTATCAATATACGCAACACCTCTTCTTTGAATTTGTTCCATAATGCCATATCCCGAATAAAACAAGAATGGTGCAACCATAAGTTGTCCAATTGCCAACAAGAGATGATTCCATGGCATAGTTTCATATTGTCCAAAATGTGATAGAAACACAAACAACACAAAAATTCCATTGATACATGTCGTTTGTTCCTTATTTAATGCCCTATTAAAATTCATTTTATGCCCTCTACAAGAAAGTATTATATCACAAAAACAAAGTGGACATTTGAGCCCACTTAATCTTGTAACATATTTAAATACATATCTAATCTGTCCTTTATATATCCTGCAAACAAATTTTCCATTGCCGAAAGATTATGTTTTGTATGATATTCATCAAACGCATTATAATAAGCAATTCAATCTGCAAATTTAATATCAATAGGTGGATATCCAGCTTTCATCCGTAAAATCATCATTTTAACAAAACATTACAAGTTCCTACCCAACTCATAAGCCTTCTTCAAAACATCCTTATGATTTAATGCATCACTTGCTTCACTTATACCAGCACCCATCACAATCCCTTTTAAAGTAGCCTTTTCAAAACAATCAACCCAGCCTTGAAGTCCATTATAAGCTTTATCAAATGTACTATCCTCATCTTCTGCAGCCGTTGCGATCATGTAGATATCTCTAAATGCATATTCACTTGCATATAAAGGATTCAAACGATCTAGTAATGTTTTCATTTGACCACACATTTCATAATAGTATATAGGAGTCGCAAATATAATGACTTCTGCCTGTTTTACCTTCTCCATAATGTCTTTAACATCATCCTTTAATACACAACTACCACTCTTGATACAAGATAAACATCCAATACAATACTCAATTCTTTTTCCTTTTAATGACACATACTCTACTTCATGCCCTGCATCCAATGCACCTCTAACACATTTTCTAGCCAAAATATCCGAATTACTATTTGTTCTTAGACTTGTTGATATAATTAAAACCTTCATTGACATACAATCCTCCTGGTATTACTATACTACCTGAAGTTGACTTTAGGTCAAGGAGGAAATTATGTATTACACAATAGGACAAGTTTCACAAATGTTTGATTTACCCATTTCTACACTTAGATATTATGATAAAGAAGGATTCTTTCCTAATCTTGTGCGCAAAGGAAATATTCGCTACTTTAGTCATAATGAAATCGAAGCCTTACAAGTCATTGAATGCCTAAAGAAATCAGGTCTTGGAATAAAAGAAATCAATCAATTCTTTTTGTGGGTAGAACAAGGTTGTGAAACTTATGAAAAAAGGAAAGAATTATTTGAAACTAGAAAATCAGCAGTAGAAACTGAAATTCAAAATCTTCAAAAAGCACTTTCCCTTTTAGAATTCAAATGTTGGTACTACCAAAAAACCATAGAAGATGGAACTGAAGAAAATATTCAAGCCATGCTTCCAGACAAGCTTCCTAGTGATATTCAAAAATTATACGATGCCAGTCACGAATAGTTATTTACATAATAGGTCACGATACTTTTCAATCATATCTTGATATTCTTCTTCAGACAAAGTCTTAACACCAGGATTCATAGCGAATACACCACTCCATTCATATCCACCCTTATACTTAGAAACTACATGCAAGTGATGATGTACCGTATCTCCATATGCTCCATAATTTACTTTATCTGGATTAAAGATTTCATACATAGTACAAGCTATATTATTAATGCCTCCCATAGGAACAGCTCTTTTTTCTGCAATTTCACTCACATGCTTTTTGTTGGCAACAATCACACGACCCGGATGACTTTGTCCCTTAAACAAATACACCTTTGAACTTTCTAGTTCACAAATTTTGATTCCGAAAGCAGCAACAAGCTCGCCTTCCATGCAATAAGCACAATTTTGATCTTCCATTTTATCTGCCTACTATTCCTTAAAAAAAAAGCAGGCCTCAAAAACCTGCTTTATATCATCATTTATCTTTAGCTATTTCACTAACTCCATAATTTCACTTTCACTCTTAGACAACAACTTAGAAACAAATTCTAAGCTCATACCATTCGAAAGCATCCCTTGAATTATCTGTTTCATTTCTTGATTCTTTTGTTCTACTAGTTTATTTGCATTCTCAACATGTCTATTAGCTTCTTCTACTTGTCTATTAGCTTTTTCTTTTTCTTTACGAGCTGCATCTTTTTCTTTACGAGCTACTTCTTTTTCTTTGCGAGCTGCATCTTTTTCTTTACGTGCTTCTTCTCGTGCTTTTTGGGCCTCTTTTATTTGTTTTTGAGCCTCTTCAAGTTCAAGCTGTAGTTCGATTCGCTCTTCATTTTCATGCAGTTTTTGAAAATCTTCTATTATTTTTTTCCAACGATCATCCGATATAGTTTCTACACGCTTCTCTAACATCTGAATCACCTCATCACTTTCTATCATCATCTTAATCTTACTATCTTCCATTCCTTTATGGCAATTCAAAAAGTATAAACTGGTTCAAAAGTCAAGGACAAATATCTGACAGTTCTTGTTAAATGAGTATCACAAATTGTGATGCTCATTTTCTTATGCTTGTAATTTATCTATTGTTTGTACGACGAAAGGAAGTCCTGATTTTTGGACTTTTTTCAATCTGAGATTTATGCTTTTTTTTAGATTTTAGTATAATGCGTCAATGTCTTTATAATAATCAAGTTGTGTATGATTCTTCCAGTTCAATGGATCTTTCAATTGTTCCTTGATTTCATCAGTTGCTTCATTGTAGTAGAAGCGCAAAGCGTCATTGATTTTTCGTAGTACATCTTTTATTTTCGCTAATTGGTTTTCTACAAGTTCAAGCTGCTTGTTCCATTTCTTCTTTTCAGATTTTATTTTCTTCTTGTCTCGTTTTATGATTTCAAGTGGATCTGTAAATAATCTAGATTGTTGTTCATTGATCATTTGGCGTTCTCTTTTCAATTCTTTTTTCTTTTCCTGCATCTCTAGTTTTGCTGCAATGATTTGTTCAAGCGACATTAGTTCTGTAGCTTCTATTCCATAGTAATTATCCAATGGATATTGTCCTGTTACTTTGTATGTATAGAATTCACTTGGAGAAAGAGCTGCAAGGTTTTCCTGATAACGTTCATTATTGTGCATATTTATATATCCGTTGATCAATTGTTTTACAGTATCCAGATTTTTACATCTTGCGATGATGTCGATTATTTCAGTTTTCATACGTCCAAAAAAAGATTCCATGGGTGCATTGTCCTGGCTGTTGCCTCTTCTTGACATGGACTGAATAAAGTCATTTTCATTTAATAATTGTTTGAATGTAGTTGAAAGGTACTGAGAGCCCTGATCACTGTGACAGTATACTTCCATATCTTTTGGAAACTCACTTTTATGATCATCCATCATATTGTTGAATGCTTCCTGAATAAGAGCCACATCCATTTTACTTGATACAGCGTGTCCAAGTATCTCTGTTGTATAGGCATCTTTAAAAGCACACATATAGGCAGGTGTGCGATAGTAACCATAATGAATATAAGTGATATCAGTAAGAATAATTTGTCTTACCCCTAGTTTGAAATTGCGGTTGACCAGATTTGGCTTGGACATACATTCATGGTGATGTGTAGCCTGGCCTTTATAGGCATCTTTTTTTGGAAGCTGTGCCGTGATCTGCATTTTTTTCATGATTTTTGATGTTCTGGACACACTGATTTTATAATTGAATCTTCTAAACATATGTCGGCGGAATGTTCTTTTGCCAGGGACAAATCCCAATCTTTTAATGATATGTTTAAAACAGCGAATCACGTAGCTTTCATCTTTTCTTTGAGCTGCTAGCTTTCCATTTCTGTCTTCTTTTCGTGCAACATAGTTATAATATCCTGTACTGCTGATACCGAACATCTTGAAAACCTTTGTGTTCGTATATCCATTTTCTTCTGCTTTTCCTCTTTTTATATAGTCATATGCCATGTAGAATTTATCATCTTTTACTTCTTGACGTTGTACGATGAGTATATCTCCTCCAATATGGATGGCATTTTTTTTTGAAATTCTACGTAATCTTCCAAATATCTGATACGAGCTTCCTGATACGCCACTTTTTCTTCAAGACTCATTTCAGGCATTTCTTCAATTGGAACACTTCCATCAAAGTTATCTGCTTTTGGTTCAAACTCGCCATTTCTAGCCTTTTGTCTTGCTCGTTTGGCTGCAGACTGCGCACAGTCTTTTCCAAGTGTTTTGGTGTCGAATCCCAATGATTCATAGGCTTCGATAGCTGTCATTCCTTTTTCTAATTGTTTATAAAGGGCAATATAAAAATCCTTTGTATAAATGAATGCGTCCATCTTTTCTGTAAGTTCTGCAACGAATTTATTGTCTGCATGTGCAATGACCGCATCACGATGTGCTAATCTTTGTGCTTCTGTCTGTTTCTTCTTTTTCTTTTTTACTTGAGCCATAATTCCAATTTCTCCTGTGTAAAGGCACCAAGCTCAACTGCTCGTTTTAATGCCTTTATTCCTGCTTTTTCCATCATCTTATCATATTTTTCCTGTTCGATTTCCATATATTCTGAATATTCACCTTCTGACATCGAATTAAGATAATTCTCATAGTCTACAGGAGTCATCTTGTTGCGTGTCCATTGAGGACGTTCATAATTGTAGTAGTATACATATTCATCGACCATTTTCTTCACATCTTCCGGAGTGGAGCATTTAGAGAAGTCACATTCATCCTTCATATGTCCGAAGTAGGATTCCTGACTGGAATTGTCCCAGCAGTTGCCTCGACGGGACATAGATTGTTCGTAACCTAGTTCTTTTAATTTATTCTGGAATTCATTGTTAAAATAAAGTATTCCCTGATCCGAATGGAAAAGAGTGTTTTCAGTGGAATCAAGACAAGCTATTGTATCTGTAGCCAAACTCAAATCATTGGCGGATGAAGTGACATGATTCACGATTCTGCCTGTGACCGCATCCTTTATACATGAAAAGTATTCTGTTTTATTTGTACTGTATTTTAAATAACTCACATCCGTAAGCAGTATCTCATTAGGTCTTGCCAGACGGAATCTTCTTTTTAATAAGTTTGGTTTTCGATTATTCTTCAAATTCTCTCTATTCGTTTTCAATTCAGGACGTTCCTTGCGCACAGTACATACACAGCCATACTTTTTCATCAGTCTAAGAATCTTGGCTCTTCCAAAATGAACACCACACATTCCAGGAAGCATCATATAGATTGTACGTGAACCTTTCTTGAATCCTTTATAATCTATAACTTTCTTTATATATTGAAAATCAATCTCATCCTGTTTGTCCTTCATGCCATAGTTGTCATTTGAAAGAATCGAATAGTAGGATGACCTGGACAAGCCAATCTTCTTAAGAATCGATTGAACAGAATAATCGTATCGATCATGAGGAAGTTTCTTGATCCACATACATAACACCTTCTTCTGTTCGAAAGTATAATGCGGAAGATTGTTTCGCAATCTGTTGAAATGCATCAATGACAGTTTTTCCAAAGCGCGTATCTTATTATATTGAACGCGAAGTTTGAAATCCAAATCAACTTCATCTAAGACACTCAAAGATTCAATATTCCATTTGTTCAATTCATTTTGTATTCTGTTCCGCACACCAACAGGCAATTCAGATCCATTGATTTCAAACATGCCAAGAACCTCATCTATAGGAAAATCTTTGAATCTAGAAGCTTCATTATAAAAACTATTATTAAGTAAAAATTGGGTGGATGTACATCTCTGAATATATGGATTAGATGAATACTGATTAACCATCTCTAAATCGAAGTCAATTTTTGTGTTGACACAATTACCATCGAATCTTTTCTTTAATTTATGTATACGGTAATAACCTACTCTTTCAGGTATCAGACCATAAGATTCCAACTGTGATTCAATAGATACTTCAGGATATTCTTTATAGACTTTATCAATGAATTCAGAAGTGAATTGAATTCTTTTACCGAATCTTTTGAATATTCCTAAATCAATCAAAAATTCATCATCATACCTTTCAACCATTGAATTAGGAATTCCAAATGTTTTGTTCTTTCCTCTGGTAGGACGGCCATCTCTATTAAAAATGTAGTGTATAGTATTAATAATTCTCCAACCAAGCATATTACAATCAAATCCATATAATTTGAGAACTTTTCTTATTGAAGCAACAGATCGAGATTTGATCCATTCATCATATAGAATACATCTAAATTCATAAGTAAATGTAAGTCTGTTTTCTCGAATATTTTTTACATATGGTGATTTAGACAATGCATCTATTTCATCTTTTGTATATCGTTTGATTTTTGGCATATTCATTTTAAAACAACGAAAAAAGATACCCACAAGTGAGTATCACAACTGTCACGTTGTTGTCCTCCTTATGGGTACCAGTTTATATAGATTCTTGATATCACCAACCTTATTCCAGTCAGTCATTACCTTTTCTCTATCCCAACGTCTTTTAAACGCTGTATCCAAAGGGAATACATTCTGATCACTGGTATTCATTGTAGCTAGCAATGTTAAGTTATGAGGGATAAAGATTTTATTCTTAGTGAATTTAATCTTTTCATCTTCTTCAAGTGTCTCATTTACCTTCTCAAAGTAGCCTTCAATAAACTCATTTGCTACTGGATATTCACTGTCACCCACGACACGATCATCTCTATTTTCTTTTAAACGATCCAATAACTGGAATGTATCTCCAAAAATAGCAGCTGCATTACCACGATTGATTTCCTCAATGACTAGATAAATCATTCTACCTGGATTTCTTAACGCTCGCTCCAAAGCCTTAGTAAAAGGACCAGGTTTTGGTTCGTAAGTAACATTTCTATCTTTTACTACTGGATAAATCTGACCAATAAAATCACTATTACTGTAATCCAAATAGAAAGTTGTTCTAAACACATCATTATCTTTATCAACATCTTTTAATACGGTATTTTCAATATAATAGCTCTTACCGCATCCTGGAATACCATAATAAATCTTATTTATGCCCACTAAATTATCTTTTTTACTATTAATAATTGAATGAATATAATCTCTTAGTTCACCCTTAACTCTATTAGGTCCTTGTGGTGCATATAATAAACCATGTTTCAACAATACATCTAAAGACAATTCTGGACACTCACACTCAGATATTAGTTTTAATCTAACGTAAACATCTTTATCTTCTTTCTTGTCACCTACAATAAATTCAGTATCATCTACTTCTCGTTCGGTACTTTTTATATTGATTTTTTCAACTTTAGTTACACAGGTAATAATCTGATCTGGAAGTGTTGAATAAACATATACAATATCACCCACTTGATAACTTGCATTTTGCTCTTTTTCAAGAATGCCATATTTTCGAAAGGCCTCTCTATGATTATATTGTTTTGGATTCACAGGAATTATCCATTCATCAACAACATCATCATTCTTTTGCTGTTCACCTATTTCTTTACTAGCCATTTCTTTAATCAGATTTAAGGACCTATGATCTTTAGTTAGATAATGCACGTAATCTTTCAAAACACTAAATCTAGAATTCAACTCATCTAAATCACAGTCTAAACACTCTATGTTACAACAACTCAAAATACTTTCTACAGGATACTTAATTTCTAAAGTATTATCATCTAACTTGGAAAAATAAGATGTGCCAATAAACATATTAAACAATCCATTAATATTATTTTTATCAGATTGTGATGCCCATGAAAATATATCGTTCAAATCAGATTTAGTAATTTTATTTATTTGTTTTTGATTTGCATATTTCAAAGTTTCATAAAGAAGATGAGTTATTTTATTATCGATTGGCTGAATATAATTCAGCATAACAATATCAAAATAATCTTTTACAGTTATCTCATTTTTTGCAACCCTTGTCGCCAATGGACAAAGATTTAAATCTGAATCAGTCCAAATTCCCAATTCATGACCTATTGTATATTGACTTGAAAACTGATCATTATCTCCTGTATAACTGCCTGCATCAAATCTAAATAACTCATATGCATTTTTTAACATCCTAGCAATATCATTTTTATTCCCCTTATGAATTTTAGCCTGATATGTAGCATGAATTAAGCACAACACTGCTTCAGCTTTTTGATTTCTTCTCTGATTATCAAAATATAGAGAATGATGATTCTTACAAAAGGCCATATTATTATCCTCCTAAAGTATTAAAAATACTTTTTATAAAACTCTTGTATTGCAACAGACAGAATTCTCGCAAATTCAGATGGAACGGCATTACCTATCATTTTATATGCAGCTCCCATTGAGCATGGAAATTCAAAATCATCAGCAAATGTCTGAATTCTTGCGGCTTCTCTTACTGTTATCGTTCTAGCTTGTTTACTATCATAATGTATAAATCTAAAGCCATCCTTATGCAGATGAGCAAGTATTGTTGTACTAGGCTCATCTTTTCGTAAAACATGATATTTATGTACAGATGTTTTTTTACCTGTTGTTTGTTCATAAAGCTTAATTAAATTATCTGTACTTTGATATTTGTTTTCTCCACTTTCTATATCTTCAGCAAGTGTCTTAAAAACATTTATATCACGCTCATTCTGATATCTAGGTATTTGCCAAGATAAGTCTGAATCCTCTTCAGATTCATAAGCTATATTTTTTCCGTTTTCTTTGTATGGCTTAACAGGGTGCCAAGATTGTAGATCTCCAATTGCATCCTTTACCGTTTTAACTTTATCCGTCTTAAAAGGATAAAGATAATTTTCATAAAAATCACGTAACACTTCCTGAGGGTTTTCAAAAGCATCTTTTCTAACACCTATTAGTATTACTCTTTTTCTAGTTTGTGGAATACCATACTGGCTCATATCAATTAACGCAAAATCTTTAATGTTATTAATTATTTCATATCCTGTTTTTGACAAGTCTCGTCTAATTAAATCCGTTATTGGAGTGCCATCTGGCATTGCACTTAACATTCCAGGTACATTTTCAAAAACAAATAATTTAGGCTGATAGCGATTAATGACTGATATATAGTGTTCAAAAAGGTAATTTCTATAATCTCCTTTCATTCTCCCTGCATTTCTTCCGGCAACTGAGTAAGCCTGGCATGGTGGTCCACCAATTACAATATCAATTCCTTTTTTTTCGTCTACCAGACTATCTAACCCAATATGTTTTCCATATTCCGGATCATCAAAACCATTAAATAGTTCTTCCTCTCGTTGAATATCAAATCGAATTACCTCTTTATCTGGATCTTCAACATTCCATTTAGTCTTCAAACGATTTTTCAATACTTCAACTGGTGCTTTTTCCCATTCAACAGATGCAACAGGTTCGTACATTCCAGATTGCATAAATCCATCAAACAGTCCACCACACCCTGCAAATAAATCTATAAATTTAATCTTTTTCATCTAGTCCAACACCTTCGTCTAAATACTCTTTAATTTTGTTTGCTAATGCATATCCTAATAATGGTGGCACAGCATTGCCAACCTGCTTATACTGCTGTTGCTTATTTCCATAAAAAACAAAATCATCAGGAAAACTCTGTAATCTAGCATTTTCTCTAACTGAAGGTATACGGTTGTACTTATAATGAAAATGTGTACGATGACCTGTATCTATAGTCAAAGATGGTTTCTTACTATTATATCTGTGTAAACTTTCATGATATTTAAAATTTTTAGCTAATTCAGGTGGCAAGTCTGTATATTTACCTCCGTCTGGAACCAGTTTAATGTGATCTATTGTTTTTTGTGCATGTTTTGTAGGAGTATGATTATAAATTCTTTTAGAATTTTCACGCATCTTCTTCTCATAATCAGTTAAAGGCGCTTTTTCATAATCTCTAACAGTCTTCACATCATAGTCTTCATCTCCTACTAAAGAAGGTAAATCACCAATTGCTTGTTCACAAGAAATAAAATTTTCTTCTTTTAATATTGGATCCGGATATTTAAATTTATCATCTGAGTGTAATAATCCAACGAAAAAAGCTCTTTTTCTAATTTGCGGAATTCCATACTCAGGAGCATATAATACCTGTACATTCATCTTATATCCCAGATTTTCAAAATCCGAAAAGATCTTCTCCTTCACTTTCCCTTTATATAAAGTCAACATTCCAGGAACATTCTCTAACAATACAACTCTGGGTTTTAGCAGCTCTGCAGTTTTTACCATTGCCGTATACAATGTATTTCTTTCATCGGATTCCAGTCTGTTTCCAGCTAGTGAAAAGCCCTGGCATGGTGGTCCTCCAATTAACACATCCAAATCATTTATACCTTTACTTGTTAAACAATCTTTTATTTCTTGTACATTATCCAAATTAAATAAATCAATTTTTTTTGCTTCTGCATCACCATGGTTTTTTGCAAATGTTAAAAGAGCAGCATCATCAAAGTCCACTCCTATTTTTATATCAAAACCGGCATCCATAAATCCTTTAGATAATCCACCAGCACCGCAAAACAAGTCAACAACACTATAACTCATTTTTACCTCCTTATGTTAAAACTACTTATATAATAAAATCCCTTAAATTGTCCGTTTAGGCATAAAATGCCATAATGATATTTTATCATAATGAATGTTCATTCCAAAATTGAAATAAACAAACTTTGAATTACCGTATATAATAAATATATGGATACAGTTTCTAGAGAACAAAGACATTTAAACATGTCGCACATTAAAGGTAAAAATACAAGTCTCGAACTTAAAGTAAGGAAAAGACTATATCATGATGGATACAGATATAGGGTTAATGTCCCCAATCTACCTGGAAAACCGGACATAGTCTTATCTAAATACAATACAGTTATCTTTATTAATGGATGCTTTTGGCATAGACATAATTGCAAATTAGCAACCACCCCCGTCTTTAGAGGTTTGCACCATGAATGTTTAGAGGCTATTCTGAGAAAAAGTTGAGATTCTCCAGTATTTATCGTTGTTTTTTGTGCTTTAAATT
>SKEP01000653.1_pt1 | contig 15174 bp, 23 predicted proteins | sample 4826901 | NCBI WGS metagenome assembly SKEP01 (sample SAMN11008806, study PRJNA524170) | human gut metagenome | biome: Human fecal sample; material: Feces; isolation source: fecal sample from pouch patient p4, p43, p49, p54, p55 | host: Homo sapiens | place: Israel: Tel-Aviv | collected 2014-03-20
TTATTGGATAGAATTGGATAGATTTTGTATTGCTATGAGTTAATATCTAATCAAGAACGGAACAGTTGATACCCTTTACGGCTTGCAATACCCGCAAGGCGTATAGCCCTGCTCGATTAGGTCATCGCGGGAACCGGTATAGTCTTTGCGGTTTGCATCGCTCATTTGAGCTACGGCGGAGCAGTCAGGCTTATGAAATTTCATAGAGTTTGTGTTCAGGACATAGGTACTGACCGTCGTATCCTTTTGCTGTGACTCCTCGACCTCGACTGTATCGGTGGTAGTGCTTTCTGCCGCCTGGTGATATTCGCCATAAGTGAAAGTGACGTCCTTACCGTCCGATGTGCAGTAGATGTCTCCCATCTCGTCAGTTCTGAAAACCTCAATGTCTTTGCTCTGGAGCTTTGCCAATGTGATGTCGTGTGGATGACCATAGCTGTTGTCCTTGCCACAGGAAATAACAGCATAGGCTGGATTCACTGTGTCGAGGAACGCTTCGGATGTGGAGGTTCGAGAACCATGATGCCCTACCTTCAGAACAGTAGATTGGATGTCTTGTCCAGACTGTAGGATAACATCTTCGGCAGGCTCTTCTGCATCACCCGTAAACAAGAATGAGGTTTCTCCATATACGATGCGTAGGACAATGGAGGTATTGTTGGTATCATCCGGCACTGAGTTCACGGCGATAACAGTCACTTCGGCATCGCCAAGGGAGAATGTATCCCCTACCGACGGAATCGTAAGGCCGTTGCCTCTTTCTTCCGCTCGCTGCTTGAAGTTCCGAAAAGCTTTACTGTCGTACTCTGTGACAGGGCAATAAGTGACATCAGCCGTCACGGCTTCGAATGCACCGGAAAGACCTCCGATATGGTCTTCATGGGCGTGCGTGCCAACAACATAATCCAGATGTCCGTCTGTCTCACGTTCCAGAACAGAATATACGAGGTCAGAATCATCAACATTGCCACCGTCAATGAGCATCGAATGCCCATCACAGGTAACAAGAGCAGAGTCCGCCTGCCCCACATCAATGAAGTGGATAGTAAAGCTGCCGTCTTCCGTTACGCCAGCCGTCTGCTCGCTGTCAGAGACAGGGCTTTCTGAGACGACCCCGGATACAGGAAGACTACCCGAATCAATCGGGGTCTGACCGCAGCCTGCGAAGCTGAGGGTGAAGAGTGCCGCAATCGCTGCCGCTGCTCTCCGCAAGAATGTGTTTTTGCTTTGCATTGGAAATTTCTCCTTTCAAATAAAAAAGAGCGGGCCTACCCCGGAATGGGATAAGTCCGCTCTTAAAACAGATTGTGAACGATAGAAAATCGTAACATCTTTATGTGTTTGGTATCTATCGTACAATCAATATTGTAGTCAATTCGAAAGGAATGGCAAGGCCTTCACTTTTGGTTATGGGACACTTTAAGGTCAGCATAAATGCAGCACCCAATAAGACCCAGGCTGCAGATACATCCAAGTGCTATATGGCGAGGATAAAGAATAAGCCAAGTGGGGTCAGTCATCGCCTTTGCCCAAAAAAGAACGTCCGCCAAAGCAATGGTGAGCGGAATGATAATGGTCTTTGTGACCTTCCAGATTTTCAGTAGTTTTTCCTTTGACATCTTTTGGCACTCCTAAGCGGACAGCGTGGCTCTGACGACATAGCGTTGGTTTGTGGTTTGGTAGTATCCGAACGGATAGCAGGTATACATCACGAGCCGGTCGGTGGTGTCCGAAAGGTCCACAAGAATGGTTCCATCATCGGCCACCACAGTGCCCGCGTCTGCCGTTACCGTTCCCGGCCTGGCAGAATCTACCGTATATACGTATTGTCCGTAGTCTGTAGTGACCACAAATTCGTCTCCAATACTCACGTATTGAAGCAAAGCCAAAGTGCTGTCGTTATGAGAGCAAAGAAGATGGCAACCACCGTACCCGACCTGATAGGAGCCGGTGTACTGATATACTCCGCTGCGACTGTCGAGGAGAACTTGGTCATCGCCCCAGATAAGGGAAGCATTGATACCTGCACTGCTACAGGAGATGGTCCCATAGGACGAACCGTATGCTGCGGGCACCACATCACCCCATACGCTGGTCGTGAGTGGAGCCGGAGTATCTGTAGGGACCGGCGTTGGAGCTTCGGTTGTTTCAGGAGTCTGTGTAGGAGTAGGCTCTGGTGCAGCTGTTGGTTTCGACAAAGGAGCATGAGGTGTGGGTTCCGGGATGCTGTCGGTGCTTAGATAAATCGCATCATTCGCTGTCTCAGCCGTTGCCGCTGATTCCGTTGTGCTGGCAAAAGAGTCTGGTGGTACTGATACGGGAGTAGATGCACTACTCGCGCAAGCTGTGGCAAAGGTCAGTACGCCTACTGCCACAGCAGTTATCACTGCTTTTGTCCGTCTCATATAACAAGTCCTTTCTGGTCGTTAGTAAAAATCAAAGCTGCCTCAATGCTTAACGAATCGAGGCAACTTTTTGGCAACGGACATGATAAGCCATTTTTGCGTTTCTTCTGAGAGTTGGTGCGGTTTGCACTCTACCTTCTTGCGGATACCATAGGTGCTTTCACCGTCATAGTAAATCAGGACACCGATGCCATCGGGAATTTCGCCTTTCACTTTTTTATAGAGAGCCGTCGGCATAGCATAGTAGTTGCAATGCCCTACAAAGTTGTGCCCGTGTTCAGAGTGAAAGTCCCCTACTGAGATTTTAATTTCTACACAGGTGATGACGGTATCAATCGTGTAGAGATGCTGTGTCTTATACAACCTACAGAACCGCTCGGTGCAAGGTTCGTTGCGAAAATTCCAGTTGGAGATGTCCTTCGGACAATTCACTTCCTGCGTCCATTGTTCGATAGACGGCATAACGAGGTCTTTATCCTCGTCGGAGTACATTGACAATTTGCAAGTTCCACACTTTGTCTCAGAGGTGAAGCACTCCTGCACACGGACGAAATCTACAAGCCCAGAGCGGGTCGTGCCACACTCCACCGGCACTTCCAGAGCATCAAAGCCCTGGCGGAATGTATCCGTTCTATATCCGCCATAGTTGGTTGGATTCCAGTTATGGAGCGCCACCTCAATTTCGCGGGTCAATTGTGTTTTAGCCACTTGTGTTTACCTCAGAATATCATGGCCCAGCTGAATCATCTTTTTACGCTTTTTGTGCAAAGAGACAAGATGCGCAACGGCAGCTGCGATACCGGCTACCATTACCATTTTCAGAAACTTCTTCATGGGGGTTCTCCTTTCAGGTTACGCCTTTTTCTTGGCTTTTTTGGCTTCAGGCTTTACGATACGTCCCGTGGCGTCGTAGATGTTGTACGGGAAATCACCGTCATTGATGCGCTTTGCGACACGCTGGCCGGTGGCAGTCTTATAATACTGGTTCAGTCGGTTCGCAGTACGGTAGAAGGCATACTTTGTATACTGTGTGCCGGTTTTGGAAGTGTTGTTGCGAATCAGGTCATCACGCAGCATGACGGCATAGTGCTCGGCTTCATTGGTCGTGAAACCGCTATAGAAAACTTCGAGAAACTTGGCGATATAGGCTTCGGGCACATCGTTCATCGCTGCCACAATCATGGCGGCGGTGATACCGGCGGAAGACAGGCCACGCATCGAACCACGCTTAATATGGCTCGTGACCATCTCAATCTGAGGCCGATACTTGGCGAGCCACTCGGTCAGGTCTTCCTCATGGCTTAAATTGGAGCCGGAAAACATACGGCCGATAAGGTTGGCTGCCGAGAGAATTGTTTTGTCGGTCCAACTCATGTCGTAGTCTGACATCTGGACACGGTTCGCCATCGAGCGGCTGTTGCCGGAATCGATGTGCTGAGACTTGGGCGCATTGAAGGTCACGTTCATGCGCACAGTGACACCGGATTCTACCACCGCCATCAGACGGTGCTGACCATCGACCAACGTGCCATCGGTGGCAATCGCAATGCCCTGATGAGTCGTGTCCCAGTGACCCTCGCGCATATCCTTTGCCATTTTCTTGACCTTGGCAAAGTTCACGTTGCGGTTATTGGTGTTCTTCTCCAGCCACTGCTTTGCCAGTGCGGGCGTAACGACATAGCCGTCACGAGTATGCTGTTCAAAATTATAACGTCCCATTGTGATTCCTTCCTGCCTTATAGGCATGTAATATGACTGATTTATATTTACTGTGATTTGTCGATGAATGAGATGGATTAGATGACGGGCTTTTCCGCAGAATACTGCCGATTGACCAGTTCCTGTGTACTCATGGCGCAGAACCCTGCATCAGCGGCCGCGTCAACCGCCTTGAAGTAGTCATCCACAAAGAGAATTTGGGAAGACTCCAAGCCATAGACTTTAGCAAACAACTGCATAACGGTCACTTTGCGTTCCGGGCTGGATGTGCCCAGCATGTCATGGAACTGACCCGGAAAGTGCATCTCAAGCCACTGCTTTTTGAACGGCAGCGTGATGCTGTCCTGCACAAAAGAGATGCAGTATTTCGGAATGTCGGGGCAGCTCTCAAGGAAGTGCTGGATGAGGTCATTTGGCTCCCCGATTTCATCAAAGACTCGGTAGCCGTCCTTCGTTTCTTTTTCCCTGCGCAGGAGACGTTCCCTGTGTGCCTCTCCCGTTGCATCGAGCCTCTGTTCCCGATAGTGGATAAGCAGAGTATCATCAAAATCGAAGAACATCATCTTGATTTTTGAAAGGTTCATGTTGCTTTCTCCTTTATTTATAGGCGATTTCATGGTTTGTGACATCAGATTCCGACAGGAAAACATCACTATAGTCGTCCTCATCCGTTTCAGCGCAAACATGGTGCTCATAAGGCATAGAGCCTTCTTGCTCCACATCGATGCGCCAGATACCGTCGGTGTAGTGGACAAACAGAACCGTGTCATCTTCCAGAAAGAGCCAGACACCAGCCACATCATAGCAGCCGATTTCATCCTCTGTATAATTTGAATTGTCCAAGCAGACGAGGTCGTCACTCGAACCGTAGATTTTGACCATCATATACCTTCCTGCTTTACTTCACGATGCGGTCTTTTACCGCAGCTTCTGCCTCTGCGTACTGCCGAGCATGACTTTTGGCTTCCACCAGCAGAGCATCCTGCTCAACCTGAAGCACTGCCTGCATTGAGGTGTGCTGTTTCCGCTTTGCACGTGAAACGGCATGCTGCCTGACCGCCTGGCGGATAGCTGCGTTTGTGTGTTGGATGCTGGCGGTTTCCTCATGCGAGAAGTCCCTATCTGTACCTCCTTGAAGATTAGACTCGGTTACAGTCTTGGCAAACTCAATAGATGTCGTCATAGCTGCCTCCGATTCCGGCCCAAAGAGCTTCATCACTCAAGTCGTTGCGCGGGCACTTAATAATGCCCGCTTCTCTTAAAATTTTTCTTGCTTCATTTGGCGTTAATCCATATTGCTTGGCAAGATTCGATAGAGACTGATTTGGAATAGCTCTGGCTTGGGCAATCAATCGTCTTTTCCTCTCGGCCCAATCGATTTCGGATTTCTTTGTTTTGGGTGCAGAGCGAACGGTTCTCTCGAAGTTGATTTCGAGGTCTTTTTGGTACTTCTTCGCGATTGCCTGAATGCCGCTGCTGGTCATGCCCCACTTTTCGGCGATGGTATTATAGGGCACACCATTTATGTAATCTTCGTAGATTTCCTTGTTTCTGGCACGCTTTGCCTGTGTGTTTCTTTGCCAGTTAAGGCGTGTCTTTCCCAAGCCGTATTCAGAGTCTGAACGAAGGATTTGTACAATCCTATAGCCAGACACGCCATATTTATCGGCCAAATCCACGACACACACGCCATCCATATAATCTCGGTAAATCGCGTCATTACGTTCTTTCAAGGATTCATGGACGCCGTTATGTCTTGGCTTCATCTTAGTATCGCTATTTCCCATCACAGACCTCCAAACGAAAGCTGCTCGCCCGTGGTCTGAGGCTTTGCTTCACTCTTTTCTTTCTTCTTGGAACCAAAACTGCCACCGTTGCGCCGCTTATAGCCATAGCCCTTGTGCGCAGCCTGAACGGATTTGTACCCATACCCGTTTGCATCGTCCAACACAGTGTTGGAATCCTCTTCCATGATGACGTAGCGTACATCACCAGGTTTAGACAGCTTAGAGGAGCGAATAACTCGATAGTCGGCCGGGAACGCTTCTTTTTCTTTCTTATACTGCTCTTCCCCATCCTTCCACCAGCCGACGGGCTCAGAATCATACGTCTTACGCTCCGGCGGCAAACGCTTGTACCGGGAGAAGTCGTAAGGTTCCGTTGCGGTCTCTTCCGCGACTTTGACATCCACGCCCATGCTCTGTAGACTGTTCAGCATTTGCTCGAAACTGTCAGCCGGGTTCAAAACAACCTGTTTCGAGGCTTGAGCCGTGCTGTACTGGGTGACAGGCTTCGGGCGCTTTTTCTCGCGGACTTTCCAGACCTTCAGAAGCTGACGCTCATTGAAGTCGATGACCAAGCCGCAGTCTTTAAGCATCTTGCGAACCACATAGGTAGAGAAGCTCGAATAACCAGAATAGGGCCCGACATGATTTTCAATATCGACTGCCACGCAAGACATCTGGTGTTCAAACTCTGCATGGTCATCAAGCCACTGTTCGATGACATGGAGGAGTTCTTTCTTGTTGACCGATTCTTCCGTAGCTTTCTTATTCTGTTTCACGTATGCTTCGCAGGCGGCCAGAATCGTGTCATAGCCGTTTACCGCTGTGCCATCCACGATAGAGCGGGTTCCGGCATCCAGGATGACGTACTGTTCACCTTGCTTGATGATAGCAACACCTTCGTCCTGAGGTTTTTCCTCAACCACATTGCCGCCGGTATCAAATTCAGGCAACGAAGTATCGGACATAACTCGGTCAAGAATCGTATCGAGGCTTTGGGAGTAGTCTTTCTCCAGATTATAGGCGAGAGCTTCCGTGTAGACGCCCTTTGTGATGCACTTCACTACCGCATTCAGAAACACCATGCGGTCCGGAATTTCGATTTCATACATCGTATTATCCCGGATGTTCCAGAGGACACCGGTGGGCAGACCTGTAGCGAGAATATAGCAAGCGCACTGGATGAAATGCTTGTGAGCAAGGCTCGACACAAATTTAAGGCAATAAACTTTATTATCTTTGACTACATCGGCCATACCGCTAACGATAAGCGATGTGACAGGCTGCTTCAGCTCATTCTGTTCAACCACAAGGTTTAACTCAGCACGTTCCTGAACCTCTTCGTCATGTGTGAACATAGTAGAAAGACGGTCGGTCAGTGCTTTAGCCTGCTCCGGCGTGATGAAAGGCAGTTCTACCTGCTTGATATAACGGTCCTGGCTCGTCATCAGCATTGTAAGAAACAGAACTTTTTGCTCAACGGACTTCCAAGTGGTTGGAACCTTCGCCATCTTGTCCTTGTGTAGGTACATGAAGAAGGCGATGGCGCTGTCGATGTCGTAAAAATCGAAGAAGTTTGCCTGCTGGTAGATGCCAATGCAGGGAGACAGGTCAATCATCGCATCGGAGTGCTTGATTTCAATTTCCGTCTGGTCTTTCTGGAATACCTGCTTGGCCGTGATAAGGCTGTAGCACAAGGCTAAATCCTCATCGAACTTGAAATCGAACATTTCACTGATGTCGAATTTGTCCTTAAAGGTGGTGCGAGTCTTGACAGGGGTCATCAGTGTCTTGTCACTCACGAGGCTACGCTTATCGGGTTTGACGAAGATGACCTCCTGCTTGCCACGGCTCGCAGCTACGCAAAAGAGGTTGCGCATGATTTCGTAGCGAGTCAGCGGCTGACGCATACGGGTTGCCCAGTAATCCTCGGTGAAATCGAAGACCACGCAGATAGGACGTTCCATGCCCTTGCTGCCGTCGAATGTTGTGAAGATGCCCACATTGCTGTTCGGAGCTACGCTTTTTTCGCCGTCGTTGTCCTTGATGCTGGCATAAACATGTTTTTTGTCGTAAAGGTTATCGGGGCGCTCTTCCAAGGCATTCAAAACTGCGGCCATCTGGCCGGTACGAGCGCCAAGGCATAGGACGTTCTTCGGGTCCAAATCGTTGAGGTACTCGATGACCTCATCCTTCGTCATGGACTTGACTTTGCAGTTCTCGTTGACTCCGTTGATTTCCTTATTCCAGATAGTGCCAAGGCGCTCGGCCAAGTCATGGGACAAGCGAAAGCACCGTGTAAAGTTGACCTGCGTGTGTTTGCCGAGGAACTTGTTGATGAAGTTCCAGATGTCCAAAGATGTGGTGTCGTAGATTTTCTGCGCCATATCCCCCACCGCAATAATTTGCATGGTGGGGTTTTCTTCCTTAATATATTCAAGCATTCGAGAGATTTCTTCGTTAATATCTTGGTACTCATCGATGATGAGCACGTCATAGTGACCGACCGGAACATGCAAATCGAGCGCCTTCTTAATTTGCTCGCCCTGTCCAATATTACGAACTCCGTGCCGATAGAGGAGTTTTGAAGCAAAGCCGTGGTAGTTCTGGACGACAACATTGTCGTTTAGGATTTTTTCTTGCGCGTCGAGTTTTAGCAGACGGTTATAGGTCAGGTACAGAATCTGTTTGGAGGCGTCAAACTCGTTACACAACACGTTGATGGTCGATGTTTTACCGCTGCCGATGCAAGCGTCACAGAGTATATTTCTGCCTGCGAGAGCCAGGCGTACAAGGTCCTGTTGCTCAGTAGACAGGTTAGCGAGAGTCATGGTTTGAATCCTCCAGAATACGTATTAACGCAAAAAGAATACCCCGGCAGGCACGCATGGTGTTCCGCCGGGGTACAATTATTTATCTTACAATATCAATTGTAGGCAATTCGCACAGATGGTCAAGCACTTTTTATCGTATTTTGTTTTGAGTTTTGCGGGTACAAAAATAACGCCCACCCGTGATTTACGGATGAACGTTCAATCTTACGCAGCTACATGTGCTGCTACGATGCTTTCGGACGACATGTAGCCGATACCGTCCTCGTTTCAATCTTACGCAGCCACACGGGCTGCTACGGCAAAATTACATAACAAAGAATTTTGCATATATTCAGCATTGTATATTCTGCCACTATTGGTTCTACGTTATTTTTGTTTGCTATCACCGCATCTCTTTGCGGTTTTACATAATTCGATGCAGATAGGATTTGTTGATTTCTACGAGCAACTCCTCGATTTTCGCAAAATCGGGTTTTGCCGGGAGTTCCGTTTTCTTCACGTCACACTGGAATTTCGTTTCGAGCTGGTCCACAAACTCGAAGAATTCGGGTGCATACGACCCATCCTCACGCATATACTTGCCGTTGCGGATAGCCAGCAGTTCTTCGTGCTCCTTGTCCCTGCGGGTGATGATGCGTCCTTGCTCCAGAATGTCAAATGCTGTGTAATACAGTCTCACAATGTGCATGGCGTGCTTATTGATATGGGCAGTATCCTTTTGCGCTTTCGGATGCTGCGGCTGTTCATACTGGTCGATAGTCGTTGTCAGACCTCGAAGCAGGGACTTGAGAGAGTTGACAGGGTAATCGTTCAGACTACCAGAAATCAGGAGAGGATGTTTGCCTTCAGAATCGACATCTTCACTGATGCTGATTTCAAAGACATCATCTTTACCCTGACCTGCAATCAGTCGTTCGAGGCTTCTCTTTTCAAACTTGTTTTTGAGCGCTTCCGGTGAAGTGCCATTACGAAGGAGACCCATCTGCAAGCGTCTGAGCTGGTCGTTCGCAAAGCCACCATAGCTGTATGCAATGCGCCGGGTCAGGAAAAGTTCCTTGTTATCCAGCAGCATCTGTCCTTCTGGAGTCATGTTCACATACAGCTCCGTGTCGTTGCCAAGAAGCTCAATGACATTAGGGTTACATTGGACAAGCAGGTTGACAAATTTATTGATGGCGTAGATGACGGTATCCGTCTGATTATTGATGACTTGCTCGAAGCGATTAAACCCCAAGATTTCAGGCGAACCAGCCGCACCACGGATGTCAACATCTGAACCCTCAACATTCGTGCCGTAGGCGTGGCTGCCACCTATGGTCAAAAACAGGATATTGTCTCCCAGATGCTTGTTGGTACGTAAAAAATCGTATTCTTCGCGCTGGAGGGTTGCTTTCAATTCTTCGTTGGTCACTAAATCACTTCCTTACTATTTCACGTCATTGCAATACATTTCTTTTCAACCCGGACCCACTTCTCCGTACCCCTGTCATACTCCAGCACGTCTTTGGCAACCACTGTGCTTCCCTCGATATATTCCAGAATTTGCCGCACACGCATGGGACGTTTCGCATCCTGTGCTATCCGTAGCGCTGCATCTCTGTACTCAACTGTGTATGCAGGCTCGTAGGTTACATACGGGCAGCCATCGGGTTGTGTCTGACGACTCAGCTCAAAGCGCGACCGGACGTAGCCGTTGTGCAGGACATTACGGATGGCGCAAGCACTTTTTCTTTCGCCACTCTGTTCAAAGGTTTGTGCAATTTCCTCCACACACCGACAAAAATGCGTGGCATCTTGGCTGCGTTTTGCGAAAATCAGTTTTCGAATCAGCAGTGCTTCATCTTGACTCACGGCTCTCTCCTTTCACTTCTTCGTCGAGACCAAGAAGACTCTTTTGGAGAAAGTTCCCTTCTCTGCTGCCTTCTGGCTTCTGACCTGTTCCACTTCCCTCTTAGAGACAGCGCAAGTCTTGCCCATAGCGTACAGAACCTCCATGACGTCTGATATTTCCTCTGCACAGTCCAGAACGCTTCGTCCCTTGGCAGTGTATGCTTCCAGCAGTTCGGCAACTTCTTCTTTCAGCTTCTCGGCCAGAGCGTTTTCATACTCTTTTTCAGATAACTTGCGAGTCACGCAGGTCTCGCCGTTGGCTTCGATGATGGCCGGGATATTATCCCGAACCAGCTTTTGAAACATCATAGTTTTATCTTTCCTCCAGTTTACAGCGCCGCAGCGGTATGCGCAGCTCACGACAGGTGTATGCGGTTTCTCGTTCATCATCGGTTCCTTCAAAGACTACACAGCCTTTCTGCTGTTGCTTGGAAAGGTATGCGGGTAAATCATCGTTTGTGACAGATACAAATAGGTATCCACGCTCACTGGCGTACATCGCAGCCAAGGCCGCAATCTTCTGCCCTGATTCTGCCACAATGACGACCTTATCACGCTTTGCCAGCATCTTGTCGAGATACTCAGCTACCTGTTTGCGGTGCTTCATCGATTGCTGTGTGGCAGCGACACCACAGAAGAACCAATCCTTCTCGCAGATTCTGGCATCGCATTCCTTGCACTGAAGGTAAACCACATTGCCGTTTATGTATGGACAGTAAATGCTCATTCGCAATTACACCTTTTTGAAATATTTCTCAACGTATTCATCCGGCAGCTCCATGCGCATCTTATCCGGTCCTGTGAATTCCTTGAAGCTATATTGCCCACCGCACCAGACCAGATGTCAGATAGTCCCGCGTTTGACGCGGTACGGCTTCTTTTTGCCATCAGGCCCGTCATACCATAGTGTCAGCGGCTTGACGCATTTGTAATTTGTGTTATACATATCGCTCCTTGTTTTTGTTGGTGGATTCTCCAACCCGTATTCATTTGTCTTATCTCTTATTCGGCGACAAAACCCAAATCTCCACATTAGCGTTCCACGCCTCAGCAGCTTCGGCAATGAGAGAAAAGACAGTGTCCCAATCACCGCCCGCCAGGCCGCAGCCGATGCTGCTCGGAATACGGATGGTTGCTTCCGGCGCAATTCTCGAACAATCTCGCATAAACGTAAACAGTGCCGTTGCAAAGGCCGCATAGTTCGTCTGGCGTTCACCAATTCCATAGTTGTTTTGCCCAAACAGGTTCACCACATGAATGTTTGGCTCAACCTGGACTTTTTGGTAACTGCCAAGGAACTCCTTCCATGCCGGAATTTCCATATATTGCTGGTACACAACGGGCCACTTACGGCGAATTTTGAGAGCAAGCCCCGCGCCCATCACGCCTCGACAATTCACCTGTTGACAGATGTAGACATCCTTGTTAGTAGGAAGATTCGTCAGGATGTCGCCGGAGATAATCTTGATGCTCATGTCCTCACTCCTTTATGACGGTATAGTTGCCCGTGGCAAAGCCCAGCAGCTTGTTGTAAAGTTCCGCAGCAATTTCAATGAATGTCTCGCTGCAAGGGCCTATCCTGTGCAGAAATCGTTTGTCTTGCTGCATCATGGATGCCATGTTGAAGGCAATAGCAAGGACCTTCTTCTGCATGCGGCCGAAAGTCACGCCTCTCATTTCCACACTGTCAGGCGTTGCTGCCCACACGGATGCCTGTACTGTAACAGCCCACAAGTCCGCATCCCAGAACCGTGCGTTTTCGTTGCCCATCAAAGGTCGCATAATGCGCCAGGCGTTCGCGTAGCTCTTGCCTTCGACATTGTCAATGGCAGGCCCGAAGAAACCGTCTGTTTTGTTGCTGAGTTCAATGAGCCGCTCAGCCATCTTCGTGGCAGCGTAAGCCAGAGACTTGGCGTCTGTGTCGTTTAGCTTGACGGTCAGTTCTTCGCCATCGTGCTTGATGTACTTATACTTGTTCTCACCGATGGCTGCACTCTCCCACAGGATACGGGGCAGTTCCTTCAGCATGGTCTTGCTTGCACCAGCCTTTGCTTTATCAATGTAACTGCTGTTTGCCATGTTGTGTTCCTTTCAGTTCAAATGATAGATGCCTTAACTCAATTCAGTTTGTTTCCCGGATAGAGTGCATAATCATTGCGGGATGTATGCTCCTCGCTATGTATCAGCATCACGTTCGCCATGCTGGTGTAGTAGTCTTTGTCCCCACTCATGGTGTCTTCGACCTCGAACTTGATGTTCAGACCACCATCAACTACCTCGTACCTTACAAGTTTTGCTATAACCCACTGGTTATTATGTCGGTAGTAGATGTAGTCATAGTCCGGTTCTGCTGTCTCTGCTGTGCCGGGCTCGGCTGTCTCGCTCGTAGCAAACAGCTGCGACGGAATGTCTTTCAGCTCTTCCAGTGTCTGGCCTGCTACTTCACCGCAGCCCTCGAAGGCTACTACGACGACCAGAATCACGCATACAACCAACGCTTTCTTCACGAATCGAATAATCTGTTTCAAATGAATCACCACCATTATTGTAGGTGCAATGTGCTTTTTTGCTTTCTCTATCTATAATTTTACCTGTAAAAACAGCAAAATACAACGATAGTAGCTTGTTTTTAATCTTCTGTACACATTTTGAAAGAGTGTCTTTGCCATCGAATAGAAAAGAAAAAGCCCGCCTGTTAGCAGCAGGCAGGCCGTTCTCGCAGTGAGCGTTTTAGGTCCGCTCAAGACCCTATTCGTCTCTACCGAAGCAACGCTATCAGCGCTGTTCAGTATCTATTAGTATATGGTGGCCGCATATCGTGTCAACTGCATATCGCGGCCATGCAACAGAAAAAGGAGCCTCACCTGTTTCTTGCAGGCAAGACTCCTCATTCGTATGGTTTAGCCTTCCACGTCGAAGGTGTAACCCTTTACGGTCATGGTGACCAGGCCGCCGCGAGACTCACACTTTACGCCGTCCAAATAGACATCGAGACTCAGGCTGGTATCCTCATTGTCCAGCCAGTTGGGGCGCATGTAAGCAACGAGGTCATGCAGCGCACCGATGACATAGGCAACCAGGTCATCATCATCCAGGGTCTGAGCAATCACGTCGTTTTCCTTGTCGGCAGGAAAGCCGATAGAAGCAGTGATGCTGTCGAGGGTGTTGTCGTCCTTGGAACGGAAAGCGGTAGCGCTGAACTCAATCAGGTTAGGGTTGGTGTTCATAGTGGTATTCTCCTTTGTATATGTGATTAGTTTCCTGTGGTACTTATAATTGTATGCGGTTCGCACATCGCGTCAACCGTCGCGCTTACGGTTTTTGCAGCTACGCTCTCTTATCCGTTTAGCAGCCACGCAACAAATAAGGAGCCTCACCTGAGGCTGTAGGCAAGGTTCCAAATTGTCTCAGCTTAATCTTCGAGGTTAAAGATAAAGCCGTTTTCTTTCATAGCGACGAGACCGCCGCGTGACTGAGCCTCGCTGCCATCGATTGAAATATCCAGCGTCAGGCTGGTATCCTCGCCGTCCAGCCAGTTGGGCCGCATGTCGCTGATAAGGTTGTACAGTGCGGCGACAGCATGAACAATCAGATTTTCCTCGCCCAGTGCATTTCCAATAACCTCATCGTCGTTCTCTACGGGAACGCTGATGGAAGCCGAAAAATTTTCGAGGCTGTTGTCGTCACCATTGCGGAATGCGGTAGCTTCAAATTTCAGAGTGCAAGTATTCATGGAAAATCTCCTTTGTATATGTTATTGGGGTTCTTCTTGCACCTTTAATTGTACGCAAATCGCACGATACAGCAATATAAAATTCATTGAATGAAATCCGAGATATTTGAATTTGATTCGTGATTTCTTGAATTTTGTATAAATCAAAAACTTGGAATAAACCAACAAGAAAGAGCTTTGTTTTATCAGTTTTTGTTGACGTGCGTACTGTATATCTGGCAAAACGTCTCATTGATGCTGTTGGGGGTCATCGCCCGAACTTGCGAGGACCAGTGAGCGTTTAATTGCCTTCAAGTTGTTCAAATATGACGTGTTTAGTTTATACATTGAAGCAATGTCACTATTACTGCAAACAAATAGAATTTTATTGATTGTTAAGACTTCATTTATAGTTGCCGTGACAATATTACCATCAAGCCATTTAAGAAAAGGACATGGGTCTTTCGACGTCAACATACAAATTGATGGAGTCAATGGCGTAAATATTAGTATTGACGTATTATTAAAATGGCAGATTCCCAATCCGGAATCCGGGAGTATAAATGTGCTATGTGGATTTTTTAATATTACGGTGCCATCACTATATAAGGGAAAGAATCTTTTGACATAGGACCATTCCTGCTTTGTGAGATGAGGGTGCTCATCTTTTTGAGTGAAACGCATAAATTCATAATATGATGTCGGATTCTGAAATTCAGGAATTTTTTTTATTTCTTTCATGTATGCAGGTGAACGATACAGCATTCTTAATGCGTATTCTCCTGACCATCCACTATCAATTAGTGAGAGTTCTTTATTTTCTTTAATAC
>SKEP01001090.1_pt1 | contig 15049 bp, 9 predicted proteins | sample 4826901 | NCBI WGS metagenome assembly SKEP01 (sample SAMN11008806, study PRJNA524170) | human gut metagenome | biome: Human fecal sample; material: Feces; isolation source: fecal sample from pouch patient p4, p43, p49, p54, p55 | host: Homo sapiens | place: Israel: Tel-Aviv | collected 2014-03-20
CATATAGATAATATAACCTAAATAGGTCTACTACAAGCTCAAGACAATACTTTTTTGAGCCTTACCAGCGATATCTATAAGACTTTCCATTTTGAACACTGCAATCTAAACAAATACCTCATTAGAGAAAACAAACTTATAGAATAAAAACTGCTCATCCATACCAACTAGGGAATATTATTGCAAAGCATCAGACTTGAAAGACCACAGAACTTAATCTCACATACCGACATCATTCAATGACAACCACAATAATAACGTCGCCTGTGAGACTTCATTATAAAAAGGAGACGCACCATGAAATCAAATGGAAACGTCTCCTAATTCTTTGAGGAATGCTTCGTAGATAATCTCCTGCTTTAATCATCTAAACATTGCGTCCATTAAGCCCCACCTAAACCTTACAGTGCTCCCCTGATAACAATGTCGCCTTCCTTCATAATGACTTCCATATTGTCGGGCGTCAGATCATGGATGTTAGAGGCAACATCGCCCTTAACCACAAGAAGGTCAGCAAGCTTGCCCTTTTCAAGTGAGCCAAACTCATCCTCGTGGCGAACCATCTTTGCACCGTTAAGAGTGCCGGCTTTAATGGTATCAAGAATGGAGATGCCTGCCTTGTCTACAAAGTCATACATCTCATCGATGGTGACGTATCCGTATGGGGTTACAAAGCTGAAAGAGTCAGAACCAATGGTCAGGGTAACGCCACGCTCATACGCACGACGAAGATTGGCATAGGTGCGCTCCAAGCCCTTCTCGATAACACCGTTACCCGGGAATTTATCAAGCTCAGGGGTCCATTCGGGCGGATATGTTGCATACCAGGTTGGCAGGAACCCGATAGTGGGAGTAAAGAACGTTCCCTGTTCAACCATCAGATCCATGGTCTTATCGTCAAGCTCAAAGCCGTGGATAAGCTGCTCGCAACCACAGCGGACTGAGTCGTATGCGGCAGAAACACTGTTGTAGGAATGTGACCATACCGGAATACCCACCATTGCAGCCTCATCGCACACTGCCTTAATCTCCTCGTAGCAGTAGTGCTGATCCCTGCCGGAATCCCAGTGCCAGATACCGCCACCGGTTGCCCAAATCTTGATGGCGTCGGGGTTTTCACGGAGACGGCGGCGTACTGCCTTGCGCAAATCCCACGGCCCGTCTACCTGATCGCCCCATGGATGGCTGTCTTTTGAGATCTGAAGCGGAAGATGGTGCGAGTCACCATGTCCGGCAACGCGACAAAAACCAAGGCCGGTTGCATAAATGCGAGGGCCTTTCATAATCCCCATGTTTACCAGGTCACGGATGGCAATACCGTTGCGGCCAATCTCGCACACCGTGGTGAGACCGTGTGCCAGAGCGTCATACGACTGCTTGACAGCGCATGCCTGCTTTTGAGCAACGGATTCAATAACCCAATCGTTGTCATCGTCGGTAAGATTTCCCGAGAAATGCAGGTGAGAATCGATAAGACCGGGCATAATGGTACGACCCTGAATGTCGCGAACCTCATAGCCCTCGGGGATCTCGACTCTTACACCCGCATAGGTAATCTTCTTATCATCAACGAGTACCAAAGAATCCTCGACCGGAGCAGAACCGGTGCCATCAACGAGCTTGCCGCCTACAAAAGCATACCTTCCCATAATTCTCTCCAATTCTTTGTTGATATCTGACTTGATATCCGACCGACCCAATAATCTTTCACGCTCATGCGTGCGAGAACCAAAACAAATGCCAAACAACTGCCAAACCGGCAACCACCAAACCAACGCTCACGTACACCACCGTCAGGTTGTTGCGGTAGCGTGGCTCCTTTACGACGCCGTGGTAGCGGTAGCACGTGCTTCTCGGTTGTTAAAGACCAGAAGGATGACCAAGCCTATAAGGATCCACGCGCCGGTAATCATCCACTCAACGGGTTTCATTGCAGCCGGGCTGAAAGGAACGACCATAAGAGCAATGATGATGGTGCCTGCAAGAATGGCACATATAATTCCGAACATCCCGCCGTTTACCTTATACGGGCGAGGCAACTTGGGTTCTGTTTGGCGCAACCGCAAACAGGCCAAACCGGCCATGGTACAGGCAAAGATAAAACCAAGCGAGGCAACGTTTGTCAAAGGAACAAGCATATTGCGACCTAAAAACGGTCCGATAAGAGTAAGTCCGGCCATAAAGAGGTTTGCCGTCTTTGGCGCGCCGGATTTTTGATCTATCTTTGCAAAACTCTCAGGCAGCATCCTCTTACGACCCAAAGCCAGCAAAAGACGGGTTGAAGCGCCGAAGAACGAGTTCATGGGACCAAGCGGTCCGAGCGTTGCGATAATGAGCATCGCAATGTAGAAGAAGATGTTGATCCGCTGAAGCACCGCCAACGCCGGCACGGAACTCTTTACAAATTCATGCCAGTCGATCATGGTGCCAAAGGCGTAAATGCAGATAAGGTAGAAAATACCGGAAGCTATAAGCGCAAGGGCCGGGATAATACCGAATTTCTTCCAGTCCAAGCCCTCGGAAGCTTCTTCAGCCTGCTGCGGAATGGTGTCGAATCCTGCATAGAAGAAGGGCGTCATAACAAGGACTGCAATGATGCCGCCTAAAAATGACGTTGCCTTTGTCGGATCACCACTGGCAACCTCAGTGGCCTGCGAGAAAAGAGGCATTCCGTTTTGAGGGGAGCCCACGAAAAACGAAATTACCATTGCAAGAATCATACCGGCAAGAAGGGCTTTTGTAAGAAAGCTTGATAGCTTTGCCGCCGCACCAGCACCTTTAAAGTTAAGAAAAATCACGAGCACGGCGAAACCCAAAGCGATAATCGTTGGCCACAGATACACGTCTGCGCCCAAGATGGTATACAGCTTCACGGAGCGCAACCACGCAAGAGCGGGAAACGCGCCAAAGCGATCGGTAAGAAGCGTTGAAATTGCAATTGCTTCCCACGGGCACAAAGGGGCATTGCCGAGAAGAAGCATCCATCCTGTAAAGAAACCAAGAGGACGACCAAAGGTTCTGTCCGTATATTCAATAATGCCCCCTGATATGGGGATTGCTGCAGTAAGTTCACCAAAAACCATACCAATTGGAACCAAGAACAGCGCGCCGATTGCAAACGCAATCATTGCCGGGTATGGGCCGCCGCCAAGAATCATCCAGTCGCCCACCAAAAGAACCCATCCGGTACCAATAATTGCGCCAAATCCGATGGTAAAGAAATTAAAAAGCGACAACGACTTTTTCATCTCGGGCGCAACATTGTTTGTGTCTGCCATGCCCAACTCCTCTCGACTCTACTCATAAAAGCATGCCGACTTCTTATGTCTATCCTCCCACCAGATGAGACAAAAATCGCAAGTTACCGGTAAACGGTTTAGAGAAGTCCTGCGAACGGATATCCGCGACAACTAATATCCGAGTTCTTGCATTGTTTTTTATCTTCGCTATATCACCCCCCTCCTCCCCCGCATGGCGGGTGGTTTCATGTTTCGCATGTTTCGCGTGTTGCTCGCGCTTAACAGGCTAAAGCCTTAGAGCAGAACAACTGCCTGCGGATTTGCAGACAGTCGTTGATACGCAATTTCAACAGCCACAGCAAGGTTACGACAAAGTAAAGCGAGAAGACCTACGAGCATAATCATGCCTGCCTAGCGCTGCCAAAAATGCGCCAAGTATGGCTTGGACTGCCATATTTACTGCAAGTTTGGTATATATTAACCATACTTGCTGCAAGTATGGTTAATCGTGCCCAACTTGCTGCAAGTTTGGCAGCGCCATTCCGGCAGCACCAACTTGGCGCATTTCTGGCAGCTTTATGTTTCGCGCGTTACTCGAGCTCAACAGGTCAAAGTCTTGAACATAAAAATGGCGAGAAGACTGATCTTCTCGCCATTGGCTTTCCACCGTGATAAATATGGCAGGATATGTCCTAGCAGACTATATATGTCAAAACTTACACCTTTAAGTAGCGACCCATGGCAATGGCCGAGCCAAAGAGACCCAGCAGAAGGCCAAGCAGCAAAAGCAAACCGCTTGTCCCCCATACCACATACGTTGGAATAACAAACGTCAAGAACGACATGCTTTCGGTTAAGCGGGGAAGCACAAAATGCATACCAATGACAAGGGTTACCACCGCAAGAATCGCACCTATCAAAGCTTCAAGCGCGCCCTCCATCAAGAACGGCCCACGAATGAAACCATTGGAAGCACCCACGAGACGCATGATGGCAATCTCGCGACGACGTGCGTTGATGGCAAGACGAATGGTGTTGTTGATAAAGACAAAGGCTACGAAGACGAGAAGTGCAACAAGAACGATTGCGCCTATGCGGATGTAGGAGGTTACGCTAAAAAGACGCTCAACCGTCTCGCGACCGTATTGGACATCGCCGGAAGGATTGTCCTTATTATCCGCAATGGTCTTAAAATCATTGGAAGCGGCAATCTTTTGAGCGGTTTCTTCAACCTGCTTCGGATCCTTCATCTTAATAACAAGCGAGGCAGGAATAGGATTTTGCCCGTCAAGCGCAGCTACCGCATCAGCAGCATTACGGTTTGACATGGTTGTCTTGTACTCCTTGAGGGCCTCTTCTTTGCTCTTATACGTAACGGATTCAACGTTGTCCCAGCCTTGCACCTGCTTGGTAAAGGAATCAACGGCCGTTTGATCTGCGTTGTCAGACAAAAACGCCTGAATGGTTACGCGATTCTCCACATTACCAACCATATTCTCAATCAGCGCGGAAGCTAAAACGAATAAGCCAATAATGAAGAGCGACAGAAATATGGTAACAACGGCACCAAAGGCAGTTGACCAATTTCTCCTGAAGTGATGACCTGCCTCACGCAGGGAATAGCCAAAATTAGAGAGCACCATAATAGCCATAGCCCCCCTTCTCCTGGTCGCGTACAATATGACCAGCTTCAAGTGCAATAACACGTTTACGCAAAGAATCGACCATCTCTCGGTCATGCGTTGCCATTACAACGGTAGTTCCGGCGCGATTAATACGATCAAGCAATTTCATAATGCCGAGCGAGATAGCCGGATCAAGGTTTCCCGTAGGCTCGTCGCAGACAAGAAGAGGCGGGCGATTAACCATTGCACGCGCAACGGACACACGCTGCTGCTCTCCACCGGAAAGCTGATCGGGGTAGGCGTCCATCTTCTGTCCCAAACCAACAAGACGGAGTACTTCCGGAACCTGAACGTTAATGATGGAACGCGGCTTGCCAATGCACTCAAGCGCAAAAGACACGTTTTGATACACGGTTTTATCGGGAAGAAGCTTAAAGTCCTGGTATACCGTGCCAATCTGACGACGCAGGTAGGGAACCTTGGAATTGCGCATACGCGTCAAATCGCGTCCCGCAATGATTACCTTGCCACTCGTTGCTTTTTGCTCACGCGTAATGAGGCGAAGCAGAGAAGACTTGCCGGAACCGGAATGACCGACAACAAAGACAAACTCACCCGGATAGATATCAGCGCTGATGCCATCAAGAGCCGGCTTATCGGGCTGAGACGGATACACAAGCGTTGCATTCTGGAACGAAATGGCGGGAGTTCCCGTATGAGAAACTTCCGGCGACTCTTCAAGGGCAAGATCGGCAAACAAGCTTGCGCGATCGGGCGACCCCGGCGCCGACTCTTTCTGCTCTTCCGCCGTTACGACATGAACGCCGTCGGCAGTATCAAGCGGATCAAACGAGCCGGTACTCGAAGCTGCCACGTTCTGCTCGCTATATGCACCTTCAGGGTTATCTACACCTGGCACTTGTGAGTCAAAACGCCCATCCACGCTGGCATTATGCTGTTCATCGGTACGAAAATGATTAGCCACAGATGCTCCTTTTCATATACCGTAGAAATAGATACGGGAGCTATTTTACCAAACACGCAGGTATTTAACTAAACCACCACGTAGTTTTTTACATTATTGCCTGAAAAGACTTAAAACCTTCACCAAATGCCTCGTGGACCTCTGAAACAAAGACCAATGCTTCGGGATCAATGTCGGCTACGATTTCCCGCAATTGAATCGATTCGGCACGATTTAATACCACGAGAAGAACCGGTTTGTTGTTACCACTCCACACCCCACGTGCCTGCAGCTCTGTACATCCACGATTGAGGGAATACAGGATCTCGTGAGCTATCGTGTCGTGCTCTTTTGAAATGATATATGCCGCCCGCTCTGATCTGGGGCCATCCACTATGTAGTCAAGTACCTTTCCGGTAATGAACATGGCCAAGGTTGAGTAGAGGGCGTTCTCCAGGGAAAACACCGGCACAGCCACAATGATAATCACCATATCAACGATGATGACCGATGTCCCCATGGGCATAAGAAACTTCTTGGCAACCGCTTGGGCAATAATGTCCGTACCGCCGGTGTTGGCTCCGGCGCGAAATACCAGGCCCAGACCGACGCCACAAATAATTCCACCCCAAAGCGCCGAGAGGATCAAATCGTGCTTCCCGAGTACCGGAAGAAATGGCGCGAGAAGGTCGATAAACAGCGAAGAAATCATGAAGCCAACGATGCTGCGAATTAAATAACTCCTGTTTCCTCCGCGCACCACAAAGAGAATCAGAATTATGTTCATGGCGATGGTTTGCGCACCAATGGGGAGCTCTATACCGGCAGTTGCCGCTACGGCATGAAAGACCGTTGCGAGACCGGTAATACCACCGGCGGCAATACCATAAGGGGCCTCAAAACAGTCAATGCCGACGGCAAAAAGGGCAGAACCGAGAACAATGAGAAAAGCGTCTCGGATAAGATTGCGTACATTCATCTTTTTCATGATGCATCTTTCTGAGAGGTGCGCCAACGGTGATATGCAATGATAAAAGGATCCAGATCTCCGTCATCAAGCACCGCATCAACATTCCCTGTTTCTTCTCCGGTACGAAGATCTTTTACCAGCTGATAGGGATACAGGACATAGCTGCGAATCTGATTTCCAAATGAAATTTCATGTTTGGGTCCGCGAAGCTCATCAAGTTCGGCTTCACGTTTTTCTCGCTCAATCTCGTATAGACGGGACCGCAAAATATTCATGGCAGCGGCTTTGTTCTGCAGCTGGCTCCGTTCGTTTTGGCAGGTAACAACTACTCCGGTAGGAATGTGCGTAATGCGGACTGCAGAGTCAGTGGTATTGACCCCCTGGCCTCCGGGACCCGAAGCGTGGTACACATCGATGCGCAAATCGCTCGGATCTATGTCTACTTCAATCTCGGCCGGAAGAACAGGAAGAACTTCAACTCCCGCAAAGCTTGTTTGACGACGCTTTTTATCGTCCGTGGGGGAAATGCGGACAAGACGATGGACACCTTGTTCGGCGCGAAGCATTCCGTATGCATTTTTTCCCGATACCATAAACGTTGCACGATCAATGCCGATGACCTCGGCAGGAGTTGCCTCAGCAATATCCACGCTCCAGCCCCGACGGGCCGCATAGCGTAAATACATATGAAAGAGCATGTCCGCCCAGTCTTGCGCCTCAAGACCACCTTGCCCGGGCTTGACCGTCACGATGGCATCGCCGTGATCAAGCTCATCGGTAAACCAGCTTGAAAGCTCCAACTCTGAAAGATCACGTGCAAGAGAGTCCGCTAAGTGTTCCGACTCAGCGAGAAGTCCGGCATCTTCCGTCTCACTGCCGAGCTCCAGTGCGGCCTTCGCGTCCTCAAGTTTTGCACGGGCAGCATCAATGCCTGCGACATCGTCCTTGAGGCTTGCAAGGCGGGCCATCGTCTGACGCGCAAAGTCAGCGTCGTTCCAGAAATCAGCTTTGGCGCTTATCTGAGTTAAACTTGCAATTTCCTCGCGCTTCTCATCAATGTGCAGATAGCTCTCTACTTCATCAAGGCGAGCGGTCAGAGCATCCAAGGAGACATGCTCAACTTCAGCCATAACTTACCTATTCTTGCCGTGGCAGTTCTTGAACTTCTTACCGCTCCCGCAAGGACAGGGGTCATTGCGTCCAACGTTAACGTATGGATTTGGATCATCGGATTTTCTGTATGTTGCAACTGATGAAGAACCGGGGCCGGAACCTTGCGGATGTTTACCGACTGCAGCCGCGCGGTTCTTGACCATTGCAGATCCACGACCTTGCGCCTGCTGTTGGTCTCCGTCCATCTCTTCTCCGCCTGAATACGTTGCATCCTTAAACGTTGCAGGCTCTTCCTCAACCTGAAGCTGCGCACGTGGACGATTGATGAGCTCAAGGCGGAGAATCGTACGGAGGAAATCCTCGTACATGGTATTTACAAGCAAGGTAAAGGCAGCATAAGCCTCAGTCTTATACTCGACCAAAGGATCGCGCTGACCAAAACCACGCAGCCCGATACCCGTCTTGAGATAATCCATCTCCTGGAGGTATGTCATCCAGCGGGTATCAATCACACGGAGCATAACCTGAGCCGAAAGCTCCTGGATAACTTCTTCTCCGAGACGCTCGGACTTCTCCTTGAATGCTTCTTTAATAAAGTCGGTCACTTTTCCAGAAATGCCGTCAATCTTCTCGTCTTGAGAGAACTCAGGTACATCTTTGCGCCCGGTAAGTTCTTTAAGCCACTTGGCAAGTCCGTCAAGATCCCACTCTTCACGCGGACCTGCACAATACTCGTCAACAACGCGCCTCGCCGTTGCTGCCGTTACGTCTTCAATAAGCGCCATAAGGTCTTTGCCGTCGAGGATTTTGTTGCGCTCTCCGTAGATAACCTGGCGCTGCTTGTTCATAACGTCATCGTAATCAAGGACGTTCTTACGCATGGCGAAGTTGACTTCCTCAACTTTATGCTGTGCGCCTTCGACGGCTCGGGTAACAATCTTTGCCTGGATTGGCCGATCATCCGGCATGTCGTAGCGCTTCATCATGGCGGAGATACGATTCATACGATCCCCACCAAAGCGGCGCATCAAATCGTCCTCAAGAGAGAGATAAAACTCGGTCTCACCGGGATCTCCCTGACGGCCGGAACGGCCGCGGAGCTGATTATCAATACGTCGGCTTTCGTGACGCTCGGTGCCTATAACGCACAGACCTCCTGCGTCAAGTACGTGCTGACGCTCTTTCTGGCAAATCTCATCTGCGGAAGCCTTTGCGTCCGCACGCTGCTGATCCGTTGCCTCTTCAGGATCGATACCCTGCTCACGAAGCAAATCTTCGGCCAAGACATCAGGGTTTCCGCCAAGCAAAATATCCGTACCACGGCCGGCCATGTTCGTTGCAATGGTAACGGCACCTTCTCGACCTGCCTGTGCAACAATTTGTGCTTCTCGTTCATGGAACTTCGCATTCAAAACACTGTGCGTAATGCCCTTCTTTTCAAGAAGGCGAGAAATACGCTCTGAGTTGTCAATGGAAACCGTGCCGACAAGAACCGGCTGCCCCTTAGCATGACGTTCTGCAACGTCATCAACAACTGCGTGGAACTTTGCGTCAATGGTGCGATACACCAAATCGTCATGATCAACGCGGATGACCGGACGATTGGGAGGAATGACCTGTACGGGCACATGGTAGACCTCACGAAACTCCGCGTCCTCCGTCATTGCCGTACCCGTCATACCGGAGAGCTTCTTATACATCAAGAAGTAGTTCTGGAGCGTAATGGTTGCAAGAGTCTGATTTTCTTCCCGAACCTCGACGCCTTCTTTTGCCTCAATTGCCTGGTGAAGGCCTTCCGAGTACCGTCTGCCTTCCATAATACGACCGGTAAACTCATCGACAATCTTAACTTCGCCGTCCATGACAACATACTGTTGATCACGATGGAACATAAACTCGGCTTTCAGCGCCTGCTGTAGATGATTGACGAGCTGCCCCGCATCATCACCATAAACTTCCACGCCAAGCGCACGCTCAACTTTTGCAAGACCTGTATCCGTTGTGGCAATGGTATGCTTTGCCTCATCCATCTCAAAGTCAACCTCAGGAATAAGTCCGCGAACGGCGCGGGCAAAATCCCTATAGGTACCTGCCGACTTAGTGCCCGCTCCGGAGATAATAAGCGGAGTACGAGCCTCATCGATAAGGATTGAGTCCACCTCGTCTACAATGGCAAAATTGTGACCACGCTGAACGCGCATATCAGGACGGGTGACCATATTATCTCGGAGGTAGTCAAAGCCGAATTCAGAGTTTGTGCCATAGGTGATATCCGCCTCATAGGCAGGCTTTTTCAAGCTCAGACGCATACCATTCTGAAGCAGGCCAACCGTCATGCCTAAGAACTTGTAAATCTTACCCATCCACTCGGAGTCACGTTTTGCGAGGTAATCGTTGACCGTAACAATGTGAACGCCGTTTCCGGAAAGCGCATTAAGGTATCCTGCCAGTGTAGACACAAGGGTCTTACCCTCGCCGGTCTTCATCTCTGCAATAGTGCCCTTATGCAGTGCGATACCACCAACGAGCTGCACGTCGAAGTGACGCAGACCGGTTGTTCTTACCGATGCTTCTCGGACTGTAGCAAACGCCTCAGGAAGTAAGTCATCCAGACTTTCTCCTTTTGCATACCGTTCCTTGAATTTCTCGGTTTGTCCGCGAAGTTCTTCGTCAGACATTGCCTGCATCTGAGGCTCAAGGTTTGTAATTTGAGTTGCGATTTTCTCAAACGCTTTGATGTCTTTGTCTGCTCCAAACGAGAGAACTTTAGAGAGAAAATTTGCCATGTCCGTCCTTTAGGTATGAGTCATTCTTCTATAAGAGACAATTCTCATGAACCGCTTAATTCTATCTCATTTTTTTCTGTAATTGTGACAGGATAGTTCTCTATTTCTCACACCATGTATATTACAGAATTGCCATCTCTTGCCATTCTCGAATTGTCACCTTCCTACCCCTGGCGTTTCTCGTGGTCTTTCTTATGGTATTTCGATTGTTGAGTCTTCAATGCGCATCTTCTTCCTTTGCTGTTCAGGTTGGTTAGCAAAATCCTCTGATGCCATCATACGAAGCTCCTTTGAGGGAAGCTCGTCTCTCTGCTTAAGAAAACGCCTGATATATACGGTATAGTACTGCTGAGCCTCAGATGTTCTGCCGCATGCTTTCATCGCCTTGATAAATGCAATAGCTGAGTCCTCTTTGTCTTCATCGACAAGCACCGCATTTTCGGCAAGTAATACCGCAAGCCGACTGTATCCTGCTCGCAGCGCAGCTTCTGATCCAGCCGTCATTATTTCAACGTACTTTTGGCTCAAATTTCTTCTCATAGATTCGACATAGGTAAAGGCATCATCAGATGGCACATAGAGATCTCCGCGATAAATCATTCTTACTTCTTGGGACAGTCGCACAAGTTCATCATCATGAGAAGCAGACGTTACCATCCGAGCAAGTTCTTCAAAACGGTCAACATCTACCGAAAAGATATCATTGTTGAGTGAGATGGTCTTCTCGCCACGTATTGAAATAATCGGGTCAAGCGTTTTGTCAACAGACGCAACAACTTTTCTAATAACTCGAGTTGCTTGGTAGATTTTTTCCATCCCGGACTCATAGGGACAGTTTGGCCAGAGCGCATCGACAATAGCGTAGCGGCGCGCGGCATGCTTGCGAGAGAGTGCCAAATAAATGAGGAGCAGCTTGGCATAACGTTTTCCAAGAGCATTTTCCGGCACCACTACACCATTAACCGAGAGAGAAAATCCACCCAATATAGATAGATAAATACCTCGCTTCTCAACTCTTTCTGAAGCAGAAGGTTGCTCCCTTTCATCACTTTCATTTTCGACCGCTTGCTTATTGTGTGGCAGCACGTTTACCATATGTTTCCACGTCTCAGGAACAAAACGGGCAAGTTCTTCCGAAAAATGTCCGATTCCTTGCAAGAGGGCTCGAAGTAACCAAAGTGCGTCTTGGGGAATGGAGCTTGCCAGTGTTTCTGTCTCCATCGAGGGTCGAGATCCTGAAAATGAATCCATTGCATTAAGGATCACCTGATAAACCGCATAAAGTGAAGAATTAACAATCCATCGAGTTCTTCCTTCTTTTGGCAGCTCTCCGAGCATAAAACTCGCAACTACTGCCAGTATCGATCCGGCCTCAAAAAGATAATCGCTGTGTACTTTTTCTGCGAGAAGAGCCGCATTATGTGCATGTATATGCGCACGCGCGTATGCTTTGTTTCTCATATCCAAAATACTTGCAGAGAGAAGCTCTACCGCCTGTGCAACAATATCTCCTCGCTCCTCTGACTGAGCACTGTACCGCTCTATTTCATAGATTGTGTTCGCGTCTGTCTCTTGCTGCTCAGCAAACTGGAGGCTGCGAATGATACCGACATAGCTTTTAATCCCCACGATACCCGAAGCCTCAAGGAATGAAACCGCCTCGTTAACCTGAGAAGAGCTCACTGTTTCCGGAAGTTTCAACAGTATCCGAAGAATCTCGTTATCGATAGTCAAAAGCGCAGAAGAAAGCGTGTTCTTTTGGCCATAACAAGAGTTCAAGCTCAATAGTCGATGTGCATCCAACAACTTGCCCACCCTTATAAGCGAGAATACTTTCCTGTGTAATAACAAACAACGAGCTGTTTCACTGTTTACATCGATACTTTCCGAGACAAACGGCAACGGCTTAGCAACCAACATCCGTGCAGAGGCGATAAGAGCGCTTCCGCTTATAAAAGCATCCGATGAGGCTATTGCTTTGTTTGAAATAAGCGAACCTAATTCTTTGTGTTTTGACGCACCCCGTACCATGCAAGAAAGCACTCCTTCTAGCGCATGGGTATTATCCGAGGAAAGAGCATCTCTGTTTCGAACCATGAGAAATGAATTATTAACAAGTTTACTCTCACCTGCATCAATTAACTCAACTGCATTGGGTAAAACAAGGCTCCATGCATTGTTTTCTCCTAATAGCCGACAGACAATTGACATGCGCTTGAAATCCCGACGCATCTTTAACAGAAGCGCTGCCTTCTGCAGCTCGATTTCCATGAAACACGCGTATCTCCTCAGTATCGGAACGCATGCCTCTAGAAGATCGGGGCGATCATTTAGTAGGCAATTAAAATGTTTTCTTGCGCTATCAATTCCAAAAAACGGAACGTTTATTTCAAAAAATGTCATGTATTCAAGGGATTTCTTACCCGCAACGGTTTCAATATCTTGAAACGATCCCCTCCCCAAGAGGAGCAAGATAACTCGAGTAATCAATTCTTCATGGCAAAGTGATTCCCGCACAGTGGCAAGAAGCAGTGTTACCAATGCTTCTTGAAATCCTACTCCCAAAGAACTATCCGGAGTATCAAGCATCGACTCCTGCAAAGCTCCTACAAGTCCCGGAATCCTTCTTGTCAGCTTTACGGCACGCATCTTTTTAGCACTTGAAACTTTCGAGCCGCTCTCGTCAAGCAATAGTTCCTGAGCACCAAAAACAAGACAATTTGGAATTTCTTCGACAATCTGAGCGGCCTCTGGCAGACATGAAATGATAACAGCGCACCCTGCAGATCTTAGTCTCATAAAAGCACGCGCTTGCTTAATAACGAAAGCTTCATCGGACTCGGGCACATCGTCAAAGAACGCAATGCGAGGCTTTTTGGACGACTTGTACCGAGAAATATCATATGATTTTCTGCTGATATAGGCAGTCGCCTCTTTCGGGCTGTATCCAGAAAGCGAAAAATCGTAGCACTTCCATCCGCGATAGTCAGCGAACGCACGGAGCTCATGCATAAGTGTTGTCTTACCCATCCGGGGTTCTGCACAAAGAATGAGGATTTTCTCGCGAACTTGTGAATCAAGAAACTTATTCACTATAAGTGACCGATCAAAAAGCTTCTCGCACACATTCTCACATACATCGCCGTGATTTTGTTTTAGTACATTGTTTTTATGTACTCCAGAATTGCCCTGAAACATGTAATCCCCCCTATACATAAGTTCCACTATCGGACAGTCTTGCTATTACAAAACCGGTAATAATAGATTGCTACCAAACGCAATTATTTATTTTAAGAAGTCGGTAATCGGTATGCTTAAATTTGACAGATACCTGTCAGATACGTGTCAAATAACAATTAAAAATATGAAAGTATAAAAATGACTGTTGAAAACTGCATAAAACCTCACCGCAACAGCACACTTTATCTCACTGACAATTGTTTGTAGGCGTCAACCAACCAAAGCTAAAAGAGGTGCTCGACATCTTTAATGACTCAGGCCGGTAACAATGTTGAAAATGTTGAAAACAATTGGGAAAAATTTGTTAATTTGGAGTCCTTACTAAACATGGGAATAAACGGAGATTTTATGAAGACGGTGAACGGTATGGAAAAACAATGCGTTCATAGGTTCATCAAATAATCTCGACAATTTCTACAAATTTGAGTTCATTTGGATCCATGGAATTTTGAGGCTTGGGATCGAAAAAGCTTCTGAATCTCCGAGCCTTGAGGGCGTAAAACTTCGTGCTTCTACTTAATTTCTCCGGCCTTCTGGCGGTATTATTCTCTTTCCTCAGAAGCTCACTCTCGGCAGTGCGCATGCATCCTCTTCTTTTAGAGCCTCCTTCCCCATCCCCCCACCTCTAAAAGTCACCAGTAACGGATGTTTTGTCTAATTCCTTTGCAAACGGAGATCACGTGCCGAAAGTTGGTGTCACGGGTGGCCTGACGTGCGAAGCGGCCGTCGCCTAGAATCGTGAGTTGCTGAGACAAACGATTCAAAGGAAGGCGACGACCACCAATGGATACTTTACTTGAATCTGTACCGTTTCGCGAGGACGGTACGATAGACATCAACGAGATGATGCGGCTGGGGCTTGAGCGGACCGTAAACGCGATCATGGACGCCCAGGCCGACGAGATGCCCGGCGAGGGCAACCGGAGGAACGGCTACCGTGAGCGCAAGCTTGCCACTGTCGTGGGCGTGATCACCATGCGCATACCGAAGCTGCGCGAGGGCACGTACTTCCCGGACGAGCTGATACGGCCGTACTCGCGGGTGGACCGTGCGGTGATCGCGGCCGTGAAGGAGGCCTATGTGCGGGGGCTCTCCACCAGGAAGATAGAGAA
>SKEP01001099.1_pt1 | contig 14959 bp, 17 predicted proteins | sample 4826901 | NCBI WGS metagenome assembly SKEP01 (sample SAMN11008806, study PRJNA524170) | human gut metagenome | biome: Human fecal sample; material: Feces; isolation source: fecal sample from pouch patient p4, p43, p49, p54, p55 | host: Homo sapiens | place: Israel: Tel-Aviv | collected 2014-03-20
ATCAAACGCTTCGCTGCTAAAAAAGCCGGAGTAGAAGATGGTGGAAATCAATAATCAACGTAAGGCGTTCCTCGATATGCTGGCGTGGTCAGAGGGAACAGATAACGGACGTCAGAAAACCAGAAATCATGGTTATGACGTCATTGTAGGTGGTGAGCTATTCACTGATTACTCCGATCACCCTCGCAAACTTGTCACGCTAAACCCCAAACTCAAATCAACAGCTGCCGGACGCTACCAGCTTCTTTCCCGTTGGTGGGATGCCTACCGTAAGCAGCTTGGCCTGAAAGACTTCTCTCCCAAAAGCCAGGACGCTGTTGCGCTGCAGCAGATTAAGGAGCGTGGCGCTTTGCCGATGATTGATCGCGGTGATATCCGTCAGGCAATCGACCGTTGCAGCAATATCTGGGCTTCACTGCCTGGCGCTGGTTATGGTCAGTTCGAGCATAAGGCTGACAACCTGATTGCAAAATTCAAAGAAGCAGGCGGAACGGTCAGAGAGATTGAGGTATGAGCAGAGTAACCGCGATTATCTCCGCTCTGGTTATCTGCATCATCGTCTTCCTGTCATGGGCGGTTAATCATTACCGTGATAACGCCATCGCCTACAAAGAACAGCGAGATAAAAAAGTCAGTGAGCTGAAGCAGGCGACCGCCACCATTACTGACATGCAGCAGCGCCAGCGTTCTGCTGATGCACTCGATGCTAAATACACGAAGGAGTTAGCTGATGCGAAAGCTGAAAATGATGCTCTTCGGCGCAAGCTTGATAATGGTGGTCGGGTGTTCGTCAAAGGAAAATGCCCTATGCCATCCTCAGCCGAAACCTCCAGCGCCTCCGGCATGGGCAATGATGCCACCGTCGAACTCTCTCCAGTTGCTGGACGAAACGTTCTCGGTATCCGGGACGGAATCATCAGCGACCAAACAGCACTGAGAACGCTTCAGGAATACATCAGGACGCAATGCCTTCGATGATAGCGATAATTTTACTCATCATCCTTCACATCTGGCTCTGTAGACAGGGTGGTGATCACTTCTGGAGTGAATCCAGATTAAACATCTCATTGCTGATGCTTGATATTGAGCATCTGGCGCGCGGTAAGGGGCTGCGTTGAGATAAGAGCCAGTCATCACAAACACCAGGATTTAGCCTCGCATTCGCGGGGCTTTTTTACATCTGAATTTCACAGCGCATCTCACGCGCATATTACATCACCCGAGCCTTTCAGAAAGTTGAGCCTGAGAACTGCCGTATATGGTGGCGACCATCTCGGGGCGGCTTTTCTGTGAGACAGGCTCACTTTCTAAAAGGTAAAGACGCTATGAACCAATTAGAAGAAAAGCTTCAAAGAATGATTTCCTTATACAAGGAAGATAACTGCCAAAAAGTTCCTGAAAACATCGCAGAGTTAATGGAATTGGCAAGTGAATTTTCTGGCATGCTTAAGTCGTCAGGTGTTCGGTCAGCGTTCTTTGTTGAAATGCTGATGCACGGCGGACTTATGGCAACAATGAGACGTGTAATGGAAGACCAGAGAAAAGAACCTCCTCAGGTATACGTTTTGTCATCGAAGAAAACTGGGCTAACCAAAATTGGGTATTCATCCAACATTCCACAACGCATCAAATCGCTTGGCAACTCTGGACCAGACTGCTTGAAGCTTGAGTGCCTGATCCCTGGTGGAAGAGAAACTGAAAACATGCTTCATCGCAAATTTGCCGCAAAGAGAAAGCACGGTGAATGGTTCGCCCTGTCCAAGGATGACATTGAGGGATTGAAATCTGTAGCGATTACTTCTGATGGCTATTAATGCTTGTTTAGAGCAATTTTCATAACAACTCTTCATTACAAAGCCCATCTACGGGTGGGCTTGATAATGAAACCGGAATTTATTCTGGGCCACCAGTTAACGGCAGTACCACGAAGCAACCCAAGCCAGTAAGTGGGGAAATAACACTGGCAGCCACTGAAAGATGAACCTCCTGCCTTATGGCAAAAAAGATTCTTTGTGGTGGCGGACTGATGGAAAGACATCGGTTATTGCAGAGGCCATTCAATGAGTGGTCTCGACAATGGCTTATACCCTACACGGGATAACTTAACTGATATCCCTTTTAACGGATAAACGGAGCCAACAATGGCAGAGATTATTCCCATGACTCAAGAACAGAAATTCCAGTTAGAGATTTACAAACTGGTCATGAACCAGAACGCAGCCGCAGAAGAAGCATTTCAGTTCATTGGCACTGACGAACTGAAGCTTGAGCTATTCAAAATTCACTTCCAGTCAGGCGGCGCTAATTCAGATATCACGACCCGAACTATCGAAGCGGTGCGTAAATCGAAGGAAGCGTTAGACCTGTTCACTACCGGAGCATAAACATGGCGCGCCCAACAAAGTATCAAGAGGCGTATGCCGAACAGGCACGCAAACTGTGCTTGCTGGGCTATACAGACGCAGAACTTGCTGATTTCTTTGAAGTCAGTGAGTCAACTATTAACAAGTGGAAGCTTGATTATCCTAAGTTTTCGGAGTCCATAAAAAAGGGTAAGGCCGTCGCTGATGCAGAAGTTAGTGACCGTCTTTATCAACGCGCTATGGGCTTCGTGGCTCCAGACATCGATATTCGTGTTATTGAAAACAGAATTGTCGAAACTCCGCTTGAGAAGTATTACCCGCCTGATACAACAGCTGCCATCTTCTGGCTTAAGAACCGACAGAAGGATAAATGGCGCGACAAGGTTGATCACGAGCTAACAGGCAAAGACGGCGGCGCAATTCAGATTGAAACATCACCGATGAGCACTCTGTTCGGAAAATGACCTCGATTAATCCTATCTTTGAACCGTTTATTGAGGCGCATCGCTACAAAGTCGCCAAAGGCGGTCGAGGTAGCGGTAAGTCATGGGCAATTGCGAGGCTGCTTGTTGAAGCGGCGCGTCGGCAGCCAGTGCGTATTCTCTGCGCTCGTGAACTGCAAAACAGTATCAGCGATTCGGTAATCCGGCTGCTTGAAGCCACCATAGAGCGTGAAGGGTATACGGCTGAGTTTGAAATTCAGCGTTCCATGATTCGTCATCTCGGAACGAATGCTGAGTTCATGTTCTACGGCATCAAAAACAACCCGACGAAGATTAAATCGCTCGAAGGCATTGATATCTGCTGGGTGGAAGAAGCGGAAGCGGTAACGAAGGAATCATGGGATATCCTGATACCAACCATCCGCAAGCCGTTTTCCGAAATATGGGTGAGCTTTAACCCGAAGAACATACTCGACGATACCTATCAGCGATTCGTTGTAAATCCTCCCGATGATATTTGCCTGCTGACGGTGAACTACACCGACAACCCGCATTTTCCTGAAGTTCTCCGTCTGGAGATGGAAGAGTGTAAACGCAGAAATCCGACACTGTATCGTCACATCTGGCTTGGTGAGCCAGTAAGCGCAAGTGATATGGCAATCATCAAACGTGAATGGCTTGAAGCCGCAACCGATGCGCACAAGAAACTCGGATGGAAAGCGAAAGGCGCTGTTGTCTCTGCGCATGACCCGTCAGATACAGGGCCAGATGCTAAAGGTTACGCATCGCGTCACGGTTCGGTAGTTAAGCGCATTGCCGAAGGTCTGCTGATGGACATCAACGAGGGTGCTGACTGGGCTACTTCGCTGGCGATTGAAGACGGCGCTGACCATTACCTGTGGGATGGTGATGGCGTCGGTGCGGGCCTACGCAGACAGACAACGGAAGCGTTCTCCGGCAAGAAAATCACCGCCACGATGTTCAAGGGCAGCGAATCGCCATTCGATGAAGATGCACCGTATCAGGCCGGAGCATGGGCTGATGAAGTCGTACAGGGCGACAACGTTCGCACTATTGGTGATGTGTTCCGCAATAAGCGAGCGCAATTCTATTACGCGCTGGCTGACAGGCTGTATCTGACATATCGGGCGGTTGTCCACGGTGAGTATGCAGACCCCGACGACATGCTGAGTTTCGACAAAGAAGCGATAGGCGAGAAGATGCTGGAGAAGCTGTTTGCAGAACTGACGCAGATTCAGCGCAAATTCAATAACAACGGGAAGCTGGAGCTTATGACTAAGGTCGAAATGAAGCAGAAGCTCGGTATTCCATCCCCTAACCTGGCTGATGCGCTGATGATGTGTATGCATTGCCCAGAGTCGGCTGCGCAACCCGACTATTCCAGTTACTCAATTCCTTGTGGTGTAGGTTGATATGGCAGAAAAAAAGATGACTGACTGGCATCGCAAGGTGCTGTGCAACTTTGATAATGCCTGGTCAGCAACGCAGGATATGCGTGAGCAGATTATTGAGGCTCAACGTTTCGTCAGGGTGTCCGGTGCACAGTGGGAAGGCAGCACAAACGCTGGTTACTCATTTGATGAAGGCAGGTTTGAGCATTACCCGCGCTTTGAACTAAATAAGATTGCCCGTGAATGTGATCGCATCATTGGCGAGTATCGACAGAATCGCATCAGCGTTAAATTCAGGCCGAAGGATGACAAGGCATCGGAAGCGTTAGCCGAAAAAATGAACGGCAAATTCCGCGCTGACTATCAGGAAACATCCGGTGGCGAAGCGTGTGATAACGCATTTGATGATGCCGTAACGGGTGGATTCGGTTGTTTCCGCATGTGTGCCGATTACGAAGATGAAATGGATCCGAGTAACGAGCAGCGACGCATCAGTCTTCTTCCTGTTTACGACCCGGCGACATGCGTCTTCTTCGATCAGGACAGCAAGCAATATGACCGCTCTGATGCTATGTGGGCTATGGAAATGTTCTCCATGACGCCTAAAGCGTTCGAGGCTGAATACCCTGATTCCATCGCGGCAAGTCTTTCTCGTGATGACACTGGTACTCAATATGACTGGTCAACACCTGATGCCATCTATGTTGGACGCTACTACGAAGTTCGCATAGAGAAGGTGAAGCTCACGGCGTGGCGCAATCCTGTCAGCGGAGAAACGGCAATCTATGATGAAGAACAGATCAAAGATATTGTTGACGAGCTAACCGATGGTGCATTCGAGCTGATCGGTGAGCGGACAGTGAAGAAACGCCGCGTTTATTGCGGCCTTCTGTCTGGCGCTGAATGGCTGGAAGAACCGAAGCGTATTCCGGGAGAGCATATTCCTCTCATCCCGGTATATGGGCGTCGATCATTTGTTGATAATCAGGAGCGAATCGAAGGTCACGCAGCAAAAGCGATGGATGCACAGCGTCTTGAGAACCTGATGGTTTCCATGATTGCAGATAACGCTACTCAGGCGGGCGGTGATGGCATTCCTATCGTGGATGTTGATTTCATTCCCGGTCCATTAATGAATCACTGGGCAGAGAGGAATAAGAAAAGACCAGCAGTTCTTCCTATGACCAGCAAGAAGGACAAAAACGGAACGGTCATTTCAGAAGCTCAGGTTGCTGGCTGGACACCTCCGACACAAATGCCTCCAGCTCTTGCCGGGCTATTGCAGTACACCGGAACGGCTATTCAGCAAATTACAGGTGCGTCGCAGCTTGAGAACATGCCGAGCAACGTCGCCACCGATACCGTTGATAGCATCTTTAACCGGATGGACACGCAGTCCTATATCTACATGGACAACATGGCTAAATCCATGCGCCGTGCTGGCGTCGTGTGGCTTTCTATGGCTCGTGAAGTCTATGGCAGCGATACGCCAATGCGCATCGTTAATGAGGATGGCAGCGATGATGTGGCGCTGATGACTGGTGAAGTGGTTGACCGTCAGACAGGGCAGGTTATCGCGCTTAACGACCTTTCGCAGGGTAACTATGAAGTGACTGTCGATGTCGGTCAGTCGTTCGCTACTCGCCGTGATGCAACGGTTAAGTCGTTACTTTCCATGCTGGCACTTATCCCACCAGGAACGCCGAAGCACGACCTTGTATCGTCGATGATTCTCGACAATATGGACGGCGAAGGGATGGACGACCTTAAAGAATACAACCGCAATCAGTTGCTTCTGTCTGGAGTTATCAAGCCGAGAACGCCAGAAGAGCAGCAAATGGTTGAGCAGGCGAAACAACAACAGGCCAGTCAGCCAGATCCGGCTATGGTTGCTGCGCAAGGTCAGCTTCTTGCTGGTCAGGCTGAATTGCAGAAAGCGCAGAACGAACAGGCAGCCATTCAGGTTAAAGCATTCCAGGCACAGACTGATGCTCAGGTTGCAGCGGCAAATGTTGTGAAAATCCTCGCATCTGCCGATAGCCAGCAAAAATCTGATATCCGTGAGGCGCTGAAACTGCTCGGACAGTTCCAGCAACAGCAAGGAGACAATGCCCGTGCTGATGCAGAGCTTGTCCTGAAAAGTCAGGCACAGGGCCATGCACAACGAATGGACATCAGCAGCATCCTGCAAAAATCAACTCAGCAACAACCACAGCAGTAATTAACCCATAACGTGCAATGGCTGTCTTTATGAGGCCTGGCACCCTATTGCCTTCCGATGGGCTGAACATCGAGTAAACAGGGGTAACAAATGGACCAGATGGCAGAAAACACACCAGAAGTTGAAATCGAAACCGACGCGTCAGAGCAGATTCCTGATGATGTCGAACTGGCTGAAGAAGTCGAAACAGAAGATGGCAGTGAGTCATCCGGCAATGATGTAGAGGAAGCTACTGAAACTGATGACGACGAATCAGAACAGGAATTCTACTTTGGTGACGAAAAGCTGGATTCGCCAACCAGCGAAGATGGAGCTGAGCATGGACTGGTAAAACACTTGCGCAAGACGATTAAAGAGAAAGACCGCGAGCTGAAAGAGCTGATGCGTCAGTCTCAGAAACCCGTCGAGCAGCAGCCGGTAATCACTCAACCACCGCGAATGCCAAAACTGGACGATGAGGACATCGGTTTCGATGAAGAAATCTACCAGCAACGCATGGCTAAGTGGGCAGAGGATAACGGCAAGTACCAGCAACAGGAGATGGCTCGCAAGCAGAAGGAGCAGGAGCTTCAGGCTGCCTATCAAGATCGATTATCCAAATATCAGCAACGTGTTAAGGCTCTCAAGGTTCCTGGCTATCAGGAAGCAGAACAGGCCGTACTCGAGGAAATCCCCATCGAGACACAAAACGCGATCCTGTTTGAGTCAGAGAAGCCGGAAATCGTTGTTCTGGCACTCGGTCGCAACGCTGAACTGCGCAAGCAACTGGCAGAAGCTACCAACCTCGTAGCAATTGGTCGTCTGCTGGAACGTATCGAATCGAAGGCCAGAATCATGCCAAAAGCAAAAACCACGGCAGCCACAACCCCGACAGTTAAGGGGAGCAACGGCGCAGTAATCAACAACCTAGACAAATTGAAAGCCAAGGCGCTGGAAACTGGTGACTGGACGCCGTATTTCGCCGCTAAAAAGGCAAAAAAATAACCTATCGGAGCATTAAGCATGGCTAACCAATTAGCAAAAGACCTTGAAATCATGTTCGAAAACTACGTTGAAGGCTTTGAGGCCGCCTGCGTAGTTTCCCGTAACGCTAAAAAATTCCGTCCCGGTGATACTGCAATGCAGCGAGCAGGCGATGTTCTGTATCGTCCGCAGCATTACCACATGAACATTGAGGAAGGCCTCGATCTCAGCAGCAAAACGCCTACCGCACTGGTTCAGCGCCTTGTTCCTTCCGTGTTCAAGGAGCCAAAAAACATTCTGTACACTCTGGATGCGCGTGAAATGCGTGACCCGGAACATAAAACTGAAGCTGGTCGAGCCGCAGGTATGCGCCTTGCTGCACAGATTGACTCTGACCTGATTTCCATGGTCACGCAGCGTGCTACTAACGTGATCACGATGGCTGACTCAACCACAGGTACACAGGGCCGTGATTTGTGGAACTGCGCGGCAGGTATTGATGCCACCATGACGGCGATTGGTGTACCGCAGGGTATCAACCGTCGCTCTTTCTGGAACCCCTTCAACTACAAAGACCTTGCTGGCGAGCTTGGTCACCGTGCCTATGCTCAGGGCGCAACACTGACAGCATACGAAAAAGCGCAGATCCCTCCGGTTGCGTCCTTCGATAGCTACAAGACCGATATTTCTGGTCGTGTGCCGAAAGGTACAGCAACTTCGATTACGCTGGCAGCAGCACCTGCTCACAAGGTTGAAGCGAAAGATGCCAACGATATGCCCGTGGATAACCGACAAGGAACCATTACGGTATCTGCTGAAGGTTTGCAGGTTGGCGATGCGTTCACCATTGCTGGCGTGAATTCCGTACACCAGATCACCAAAGATACCACCGGTCAGCCGCAGGTATTCCGCGTTCTTGCTGTTAGCGGAACGACAGTGACTATTTCCCCGAAAATTCTGCCGCCTGACAACACGGATGTCGCCAGCCGCCCATATGCAAACGTTGATGCTAATGCGGCAAGTAGCGCAGCAATCACCATTCTCAACAAAAATGCCGCACCGGCTAACCTGTTCTGGGCTGATGGTTCTGTTGAACTGATGTACGGCAAACTGGCGTTCCCTACTGGTCAGGGTCCACAGGTAATGACAGCAACCACCGAGCAGGGCGCTACGCTGATCATGTCTTACGCCTTCGACCACATCAAAGGCGTAACCACTGCGCGTTTCACCACTCTGTACGGTTGCTCTGTACTGGTTCCTGAATATACGGGCATCGTTATTGCCGGGCAGTAATTTAGGTGGGGCTTCGGCCCCATTTTTATTGGGAGAAGACAATGGCACGAACAATGCTCTATAAGCCGGGCAACATGATCACCTGTGGTCAGTTTGCTGTCGATTACATCATTGTTGATGACGAAGAAGTTAAATCTCACCTGAAAAAAGGTTGGGTAAAAACTCCTGAAGAAACCGCAACGAAGCAAAAAGTGGCTAAGGCGGAAGAAGATGGCAAAAACGAAGGGTGATCTCGTTCTAAAGGCTTTACGAAAAGCCGGGCTGTATTCCAATGCCACGTTGACAGATGCTGACCCTCAGGCAATTGAAGATGCCATTAATGACCTCGAAGACATGATGGCAGCATGGCAGGCGAAAGGTATCGAGCTTGGGTATCAGTTTGCTGATACAGAAAACGGCATCATGCCGTTACCTGACGATGATTCAGGTATCCCTGCATGGGCAAATGATGGCGTCGCTTTGAAACTCGCTGTGCAAGTGTGCATGGATAACGTCATTCAGCCGGCAGACGCTCTCCTTACCGCTGCCGACAGCGCATATCAGACAATCTGTATCGCTTTAACCAAAATACCACCACTTGAGCGGCGAAATGACATGCCTCGCGGTAGTGGTAACAAAAGCGCGTTTACGTGGAATCGGTTTTACATCGAGAAAGATGATCCGAGTACGTGAGGTGAATAAATGCCGATTCAGCAACTTCCGCTCATGAAAGGCGTCGGCAAAGACTTTCGAAATGCCGACTATATCGACTATCTGCCAGTGAATATGTTGGCTACACCCAAAGAAATCCTGAACAGTAGCGGATATCTTCGCTCATTCCCGGGCATTGCCAAACGTTCTGATGTGAACGGTGTATCTCGCGGAGTCGAGTACAACATGGCGCAGAATGCTGTTTATCGCGTGTGTGGCGGCAAGCTGTACAAAGGAGAAAGTGAAGTCGGTGATGTTGCCGGAAGTGGTCGCGTATCAATGGCGCATGGTCGGACATCACAGGCGGTAGGCGTTAATGGTCAACTGGTCGAGTATCGCTATGATGGCACGGTTAAAACCGTCTCAAACTGGCCTACAGACAGCGGATTCACGCAGTATGAGTTAGGCTCAGTCCGCGACATTACGCGCTTACGTGGGCGTTATGCGTGGTCAAAAGACGGAACTGATTCATGGTTCATCACTGACCTTGAAGACGAATCACATCCTGACCGCTACAGTGCACAATATCGTGCCGAGTCTCAGCCGGACGGCATCATCGGCATCGGAACATGGCGAGACTTCATCGTCTGCTTTGGTTCATCGACGATTGAATATTTCTCCCTGACTGGTGCAACCACCGTTGGTGCCGCTTTGTATGTTGCACAACCATCGCTGATGGTGCAGAAAGGTATTGCCGGAACCTATTGCAAAACGCCATTCGCTGATTCCTATGCGTTCATCAGCAATCCGGCAACAGGTGCGCCATCTGTATACATCATCGGTTCCGGGCAGGTATCACCAATCGCCAGCGCGAGCATTGAGAAAATACTACGCTCCTACACTGCTGATGAACTGGCTGATGGCGTGATGGAGTCTCTGAGATTTGATGCTCATGAGTTGCTGATTATCCACCTTCCACGCCATGTTCTCGTGTACGACGCATCTTCAAGCGCCAATGGTCCGCAATGGTGTGTGTTGAAAACTGGCTTGTATGACGATGTGTACCGCGCTATCGACTTCATTTACGAAGGCAATCAGATAACGTGCGGCGATAAGCTGGAATCTGTTACCGGGAAACTGCAATTCGACATCAGCAGCCAGTACGACAAGCAACAGGAACACCTGCTGTTTACTCCGTTGTTCAAAGCGGATAACGCCAGAGTTTTCGACCTTGAGGTTGAATCGTCAACTGGCGTTGCGCAGTACGCCGACCGCCTGTTCCTCTCTGCAACCACTGACGGCATAAATTACGGTCGTGAGCAGATGATTGAGCAGAATGAACCGTTCGTTTACGACAAACGCGTTTTGTGGAAGCGAGTCGGGCGCATCAGGAAAAATGTCGGCTTCAAATTGCGCGTTATCACGAAGTCACCTGTCACTCTGTCTGGCTGCCAGATAAGGATTGAGTAATGGCTGATTCGAATCTCAACACCCCTGTTATTGTGCAGGCGACGCGGCTCGATACATCAATCCTTCCACGCAATATATTCAGCCAGTCTTACCTGCTGTATGTCATTAATCAGGGGGCTGATGTCGGCGCAATTGCCGGGAAGGCAAATCAGGCTGGTCAGGGCGCTTACGATGCTCAGGTGAAAAACGATGAACAGGACGTCGAACTGGCTGATCACGACGCAAGAATCACCGCAAACACAAAAGCGATAAATCTACTTGAGGTCAGGTTAACAACTGCCGAAGGGAAGATAGTCGTACTGCGTAGCGATGTTGATTACTTGCTGGATGAGGTTATCGATATTCAGGCGCATCTGGTCACTGTTGACCAAAGACTGGATGACGTAGAAAACGATGTCTCTGGCATTAAGAGTGATTACGTATCGAAAACCGTAACCGAATTGCAGTCTCTTGAGTCACCGCTGGATGTAAAAACATCATATTCAGTTGATGGAATTCAGGTTGTTGGAGCAAGAAATACCGGATGGACTGCAGCCACAGGTACGCCACTTCTTGGCTCATTCAACGCTAACCAGTCATACACGGTCGGCACTACGTACACACAATCCGAAGTCGCAGCTCTCGCTACAGGTTTGCAGCAGGCGCGGCAGCGTATTCTGGCGCTTGAAACAGCACTTAGATTACATGGGCTGATTGACTGATGATTACATTCAAACCAACGCGAAACATCGACCTGATCGAAGCAGTAGGAAATCACCCTGACATCATCGCCGGGAGCAACAACGGTGATGGATACGACTACAAACCTGATTGCCGTTACTTTGAGGTGAACGTGCACGGGCAGTTCGGCGGCATTGTTTACTATCAGGAGATTCAGCCGCTGACATTCGATTGCCACGCCATGTACCTGCCAGAGATTCGCGGATTCAGCAAGGAAATCGGGCTGGCGTTCTGGCGATACATTCTGACTAACACCACCGTTCAGTGCGTCACATCGTTCGCTGCACGCAAATTCCGCCACGGTCAGATGTACTGCGCAATGATTGGCCTTAATCGTGTAGGAACCATCAAGAAATACTTCAAAGGCGTGGATGACGTGACGTTTTACAGCGCAACACGCGAAGAACTAATCGACTTCCTGAATCACGGGAGATAGCCATGTTATATGCATTTAAGCTGGGCAGAAAACTGCGCGGCGAGGAACCTTGGTGCCCTGAAAAAGGCGGGAAAGGTGGCAGCTCTGATAAAAGCGCAAAGTATGCAGCAGAAGCTCAGAAGTATGCCGCAGACCTGCAAAATCAGCAGTTCAACACCATCATGAACAACCTGAAGCCGTTTACTCCTCTGGCTGATAAGTATGTCGGCAGCCTCGAGAACTTATCGTCTCTGGAAGGGCAAGGTCAGGCGCTTAACCAGTATTACAACTCTCAGCAGTACAAAGATCTTGCTGGTCAGGCTCGCTATCAGAGTCTGGCTGCAGCGGAAGCAACAGGTGGATTGGGTTCCACTGCAACCGGTAATCAGTTAGCAACAATCGCACCAACGCTTGGTCAGCAGTGGCTGTCTGGTCAGATGAACAACTACCAGAATCTGGCAAACGTTGGGCTTGGTGCTCTGCAAGGTCAGGCAAACGCAGGGCAGACATATGCCAACAACATGAGTCAGATTTCGCAGCAAAGTGCGGCTCTTGCAGCGGCAAATGCCAACAGACCATCAGCAATGCAATCTGCTATTGGCGGAGGTGCGTCTGGTGCTATTGCTGGGGCCGGACTTGCGAAATTAATTGGTTCATCAACTCCGTGGGGGGCTGCGATCGGCGGCGGTCTTGGTCTGCTTGGCTCGTTGTTTTAAGGGGTAATCAATGGCTACGTGGCAACAGGGTATTAATTCTGGTGGTTTTCTGGCTGGCATCGGTGCGCAAAATGAGAATGCGCCAAAGGCAAGCGACATTAACGCAACGCTTGGTCTGATCCGCGAAAACAATGAACTGGCTCGCTCAGGTGCAAATAACGTTGGTCTGACCGCGTTACGTGGTCTGGCTGGAGTTGCTGATATTTATAAGCAGGAACAGCAACAGAAAGCGATTAATGCGTTCAATAAGGTTCATGCTGATGCATGGGCTTCTGGTGATCCATCGGGACTATTTAAGTTTGCCCAGGAAAATCCAGCGTTTGTTGCACAGGCACAACAGGCATTTTCCGGTCTTAATGAGCAGCAACGCAACGATATGGGCGATTTAGCCATGAGGGCTAACGTCGCTCTTTCTCAGGGACCGGAAGCCTACAGTAAATTCATTACTGATAACAAGGACAGGTTAAATCGCGTGGGGGCGAATGCTGACTGGATGATTCAGACAGGTATTCAGAATCCAGAGCAGCTATCACACATGCTGACTACTATGACGCTAGGGGCTGTTGGTCCGGATAAAATGCTGGATTATCAGGATAAGATGGTTGGTCGCCAACTTGAGAAAGGGCGATTGGATGAAAGCATCCGTCAGGCTGACATGGAGAACGCGAGAGGATGGGCAAATATCCAAAACGCTCAACTAGACAGGGCTCAGCGGGCACAAATGCACTCAGATGAGATGGGATTGAAGCTAATGGAGCTGGGGCAAAAAGGTAAGCCGTCAGCAGACTTAATTAAGGGATTAAATTCTGACATTACCAATTTTGGTAAAAATTATAACTCTGTCAGAGCGGCGGCAAACTCTCTGCAAGCCCTTAGCAAGGTAAATACTGGCGCTGCCCAACTTGGGATTATCTTTAATTACATGAAGTCTCTCGACCCTCAGTCAGTTGTTCGCGAAGGTGAACAGGTTCAGGTTATGCGCTCTGATGGCATATGGGGGCAGATAAAAGGATATGTAGACCAGCTTAATGCAGGGAATGGCTTGTCACAGGAAGCGAGGGATAACATTGTTAACGCAGCAAAAATTAACGCCAACGCTATGGGGCAGCAGTTTAACCAGCAGGTAGACGAATATCTGGATACGTATGGAGATACTATTCCTCAGGGGCTGAAAAAAAGCTTAGGGAGAAGGAAGGCCAAGCTATTTGACGATGTCCCAGCGCAGCCTACACCACAAGGTGGTAATGGGCAGACAAAAGCTGCGCCAAGTGGGATATCAGAAGGCGCGACGGCAACGAACCCTAAAACTGGTCAGAAACTCATTTACAGGAACGGACAATGGCAACCGATGTAGGTTTACCCGAAGGCTTTGTTCTCGATAATCAGCCTGATAACTCACAGCTTCCTGATGGCTTTGTGCTTGATGCCCAACCAGAACAGCAGCAATCTCCTTTGGTTTCACCAGAGGAAAATTCCAGACAGGAAAATGTTGTTAATAATGCTAACGGCTTCGACCGTTTTATGTATGGCGTTCTCAGTGGATTGATGGATGTTGGTAAAGGTGTTGGCCTGTTTCAGGATATGACACCAGAAGAGCAAGCCGCAATTCAGTCTCTACAGCAGAAGTTAGCGGCAAAACCATCAACCGCACAAGATGTTGGTGAGTTTGTTGGACAAGCCGCGCCATTTGTTAGTGGTGGTGGGATTATTTCTCAGGTTCCGAAAGGGGCGGCAAGGCTGGCTGCCGCCGCAGGGCTTGGTGCTGGAGAAGGGGCTATTGTAGCCAATGGAACAAATAGCGATGTTGCTTCCGGCGCTGCTATTGGCGCTGTGGCTGGCCCTGTAGCCGAGATTGTTGGTCCAGCGCTTGGGAAGATTGCAGGAAAAATTAAAAATAGTGCCGGGGATATTTATCGCTCATCCGTAGGGATGGGGAGTAAATCATTTAAAGCAACGTTAAAGAAAGCTGCTGGCGCAATGGATAATAAATTTATTGGCGGGCAACGAGCTATTCAAGGTTTCGCCGATGAAGTTAATCCTGATTTTAACGCGATAAATGCCATCCGTGAGCTAGAACTGGAAAATTATGCCACTCCAGGAATGATCTCTAATAATCCTGCTGTCAGGGCTCTTGATAATGCAGTGGCAAGTCTTCCTGGAACAGAGATTAGTGAGGCGCATAAGCGCTTTATTACTGAATTAGGAAGAAAAGCTGATGAAATGATAACTTCATTTGGGGGAAACCTTGATAAGCAACTGGTTTCTGACAGGCTTGCAGATAATTTTGATAAAACCATTTCATCATTACAAAAT
>SKEP01001101.1_pt1 | contig 14955 bp, 6 predicted proteins | sample 4826901 | NCBI WGS metagenome assembly SKEP01 (sample SAMN11008806, study PRJNA524170) | human gut metagenome | biome: Human fecal sample; material: Feces; isolation source: fecal sample from pouch patient p4, p43, p49, p54, p55 | host: Homo sapiens | place: Israel: Tel-Aviv | collected 2014-03-20
ATGTGTACATTACTTTCCAATATGCCAAAGTGATAAAGGCTGGCTGCTGGAATTATTTGTACACGGTCTGTAACGATTGTCCCTGCCTTTATGAATCCCATTGGTACATATTTTCGTTTTTCGGAAGAAACACGTGGAACTATGATGAAATCTTTGTCTACAGGTTGTGTGCATTGAGCAAACAATGTCGGAGTATCTGCGAATTTTCTTATACCTGCAGCAATGCTTGCCAGTCTTGCCTCTTTGCATTTCTTTATTCGGTTTATTATTGCTGGACATTGTTTCAGTTCAGAAGGGGATGCTCCAACTAACCATAGGCACCAACGTTTACGTCTTTGAATAAATTCTACTGCTCCAAGCAATGGATAAATGAATTCTTTGCTCTTAGGGTCTTTTGCAATAAAGTCTTCCAAATCCTCATCTTCTATGATAAGGTTTCCACCATCTGCTGGCTTATTTCCATTTATCATTTTTGGGACATTGCATAAAGGTTTGTTCCTGCTTTCAACGAGAGTGTCGTCTCCTTCGATGAGATACGGATTTATATGTGTAGCCTTTATAAGTTGCGCACCATCATATATGAACTTGTTTTTTCTTTCTACTTTTGAGAAACTAATTATCACACAATGAACTTGTGCTTTTAAAGAAGCTTCGCTATCCCAACGGAAAGTACGATATGCATAATTGATAACATCATGATTCATAAACTTCCAAAAGCGACCAACCGTTTCACCTTGGACTATGGAGTTGGTAGATACAAAGCATACTTCTATCTTTGTGTCATCAATAAAATCTGATGCTTTTTTATACCAACCACATACGTAGTCTAGGTTTTTTACTTTAGGAAACAGATTAGCCATATCTTCTTTTTGACATGCACTCATAAAAGTGAAACCATGAAACGGCGGATTGCCGATGATGTAGTCCAGCTCCTCCTTCGGGCAAACGTTCTCCCAGTCTATCTGAAGCGAGTTGCCCTCATGGATGTTGGCGTAGCTCTTCAGCGGCAGAAAGTCGATATCGTGGTGGATGATCTTCTCCGTCTCTGCCATCATCTGCGCCTCGCTTATCCACAGGGCAGTGGTGGCTACGGTGACGGCGAAGTCGTTGATTTCTATGCCGTAGAACTGGTGGATGCTCACCTTGATGGGGTTTTCGAAGGCGTTGAGCTGCTCCACGCTGTATATCTGCTTGATAATCTCGTTCTCCAGTCGGCGCAAGGAGAGGTAGGTCTCCGTGAGGAAGTTGCCCGAACCGCACGCCGGGTCGAAGAACTTGAGGTTTGCCATCTGGTCCTGCAACGCGTGCAGACGCTGCAAACGCTTCTTGATGTTGGTCTCCTCATTACACGACTCAAACGCCGCTAGAAGGTCGTTATAAAAGAGCGGGTCGATCACCTTGTGGATATTCTCTATCGACGTATAGTGCATACCGCCCGATCGACGGGTCTCGGGGTTGAGGGTGCTCTCGAACACACCACCGAAGATGGTAGGCGAGATCTCGCTCCAGTCGAAGTCGAGCGAGGCGTGCTGCAGGAGCGTATCCCGAAGCTCGTCGGTGAACTGCGGAATGTCTATCTCCTCGGCGAAGAGGCCACCGTTGGTATAGGGGAAAGCGGCAAGTGTAGGGTTGAGATACTTGCTTCGCTTGTCGGCAGGGGTGTTGAGCACCTCGAAGAGCTGCACCAGGGCCATGCGCATGAAGCTGGAGCCAAACTGTGCGAGGTAGTCATGAAACATGTCGTGCTTGCCAAACACGCCTGCATCCTCGGCATAGAGACAGAACACCAAGCGCACACATAATATGTTGAGGTATCGGAGCGACTGAGGGTCGTCGAGGTCGTACTGCGAGACTAAGGCATCATAGAGCTTGCCCACTATCTCGCCCGCCTTCATCGAGACCTCCATCTCCCGTTGCAGGTGCATCCCTTGCTGGTCCACGAGAAACTGGAGGCGGTAGTATTCTTTCTCCAAGTCTTTCAACAGTATGCGGGACGGCTCGCCCTTCGGGTTCTCCATGTCATAGACGTCGAACTCGGCGAAGTTGCAAGTCACTATCCAGCGAGGGCGCTGCGAGTAAGGCAGAGCCGCATTGTATCGCTGCGCCTGCTGGAAGGGGGTCAACAAAGAGCCGTCGCTCTGCCGGATGGCCTGGCGCAAGTCTTTGCCCAACGACTTCTGTTCTATCATCACGTGGGTGGAGGGAATCATCCCGTCGATGAAGGAAGTATGGTCGAGCAGAGCCTGCTGCTCAAACTGGATAAACTGTGACGGGTCTTCCACGCCCATCACCTCGGTGAGGAGTTCGGTCCAGAAAATCTGGCTCTCGCCCTTCTCATATCCCCTGCCTTCCCATTTCTTGGCGAAGGCAGCGGCAGCCACGCTTTGTTGTTTCTCTGTCTTCATCTTGTTTTTCTTCCAGATACAAAGATAGCCATTGAAAACAGAGTTTCCAAAAGATCCAGGATAAAAATATCATTATCCGCGCTTTACAGAGCGTTCTCTTCTTTTCTCTCGGTAAAAAGAAAGTAGGAGGTAACACGATAATACATACCATCAGGATTAACCTCCCATCTCACTTTGGCTATGCCATCCTCATAATCATAGATATTTTGCAACAAAAATTAAAGGATTTCTCTTTGCCGTACGACACAGAGAAATCCTAATGACCGATTTGGGTTAAATAGGCCTTTATCTTAATATTTAAGCCGTAGCGAAATCATAAACTCACGACCACGCAGCGGTACGCGGTAGTATTGGAAATTGGCTCTTTGATAAAGCGAAACTTCGTAGTCTTTGCGGTTAAACAGATTGTTGAAATTTGCGCTTGCAGACCAGCGAGAATTGAAATCGTAGCGCATACCGGCATTCAAAAAACTGTTAATAGAGTAATGGTTACGGACTATTTCGAAGACCGATTGCGAAAAGTCGGCATACAGCCGGAGTTTACTGATAGGATAGAAATCCATTGTTAAGGAATAATAGGCATTTTTCAGCAGATTGTCAGTTGCGGAGAAGACATCAGGCTTTTTCCAACTGATATTTCCGGCCATGGTGAGTTTGGGCTGGAACCATGTCAGTCCGCTCCATTGCGCCGTGACTGAAGCATGCAAGGCATGATAGCGCAGATAATCTTCCACCTCGTTTTGAGACACAAACTCCTTATTATATGAATAATTGGTCTGTCCGCTCAAATTGATGTGGGCATCGCGAAAGTTCTTACGACATGACAGTGCCATGCTCCAGGTAGTTTTCGTGCGGTCGTTCCACACTGGAACAAAGAGCGTATAATCGGGCATATAAAGACTTTTAAGATAATGGTCGGAAGTACTGCGCGTCCAGCCGACATAAACATTCCACGAAAAGAGCGTGATGGTGTTCAGATACGACAGACGGAGATTCGCCAACGCGACACGCTGCACCGAAAGGCTGTCGATACCTGTCGTAAATGTACGGTAGTTGTTCATCATCGATCCATTGAACCAAGGATCGGCGTTTGAAGCATTTTGGTTATAGGCTACCGAGGCTTCCATTCGCAATAGATAACTAATTTGTTGAGTGAAATCGAGCGAAGGAGAGAAAAGAACTTTTTGTTCTTTTTCTTTCCGCCAGCCACAGCGGGAAATGGTATATTCCACAGGAAGAAGTAGTTCGACGTTTCCACCGCTCCACTGAATTTGATACGATGGTTCGAGTGTGTGCAGCCAATAGGACGAAGTAGCCGTCTGTTGGGGGGCGTGTAGTCGGTTGTGCTTGTATTCTATAATGTAACCCAACGTCAAGGGATTGCCCGCTATATCGAAAGCCGTGGAAAGCCGGTGGCGCATAAACCAATGATTCAGATAATAGCTCTGCCGTTTGTATTCGTTATCTGCTGTCCAATAATCAGAAAGTCGCTCGCGCGTCTGATAGGTACGCACAATGGAAGCCAAACTATAGACACGACTTGGAGTGGTCAGGTTGACATTGGCGACATTCTGAATAAAATAAGGTTTGCGATGTATGTCCTCTCCCAAAGAGCCTAAATTGGTTACATTTTGATTATAGGAGCTGACATTCTGCCATTGCCCCGAAAGGATGTTCTCCACGTACACCTTCTTGCCATTCAATTCGTAACGCACCTGTCCTTTTACTACATCTTCACAGCTCTTTTGCCGATTGTTTTCGTAAATACTAATTGTGTCGCCCGCATAATACTCGCATCGGGTGCTATCCTCACGGTTTTCTCCTTCGTGGTTGTAAAGCAGATTGAAACGTAAAGTAGAATAAGGAGTGAAAGCGTGCATATAATTCAGTCCGGCAAAATAGGAACGGTTGTTCAAGTAATAAATAGGTGAAATGGGTGGACGGCGGGTTGTAGTAGAATAGAGGAAAGGAGCTGGCAATTGCTCTTGTGCATAAATGCCCGTAAAGTTCGACATGCCATTTTGCAAGCTGCGCAATGAGGCACCTCTGTTGTTTAAGGCTCCGGTAAATAATACTTGATTCTTCTTTGCCACTTGAATCCCTGTCAGACTACCGTCCCATATAGCAGGCGTTCCTCCGGCTCCCACTTCTGCGTCACCAAAAGGGCGCATTTTATAGTTCTTTTTTAACCTTATATTGAGTGTCGCATGATTACTATGAATTTTTCCTTCCAAGGCACGGATGGGCTGATTATTTTCCATAACCTGAATCGTAGATACGGCCTCAGCTGGCATATTCTGAGTGGCTTGGTTGTATTGATCACCCATAAGGTCTAATCCCTCAATGTTCAGTTTATTGATGCTGCTACCCTGATACAGAATTTGTCCTGAAGTCGTCACTTCAATACCCGGCATGCGTTTGAGCACATCCTCAATGCTATAGTCCTCTTTCTGACGAAAAGACTCTACATAATAGTCAAGCGTATCTTTTTTACGAGTTATAGGGGCCTCTTTCACTACAACTTCATCAAGCTCATAAGGCTTTTTTTCTAACTGAACGGTATATTGATATTTATCCTTTTGAACTGAAATAATTTGTGTGGCATAGCCCATTTTCGAGAATGTCAGTTTATTTACATTCTTCTTGTATTGCAAATGAAATTGTCCGTTGCTTTGGGTGATACCATAAGCCAGTAAGGAATCCGTGGCACTTAATGCCTTACATAATACATTAGCAATGCCAATGCCTTCTGTATTCGTAACAATACCCTTAAAAACGACTTCTGTTTCCTGTGCCCATACAGACAAAGGAAACAGAAATAGCATAAATAATATTTTAAAATTCTTTACCATTGTAATTCAAGCATATTACTGGGACGTTTCGGCTTGTTTGCTTCCGGAGTAACCATTTGGCCGTTCTTTTCGACCCTTACCTTGAAAATCTCAATACTCAGATTATCAAAATCCTCAATGTCATTCCGATAACCGGTCAGGGCATTCTCGCGTGTGGTTACAATCAAATCTTTGATATACATTTTTTTATAAAGATACATGTCACTGTATTGAGGCATCTTTCCGACCCCATTATTTGTAAAAATCCAATTGCGACCTTCATCATGGATTTCCATGATCAGCCCAGGCAATCCTGTAAAAAGATAAGGTCCGTAAGGAAGTGCTATCGTTTCAGTGTACCATGCAATATAATTTCGACCGGCAAAAGAACAAATGGCCTTTTTGCAAGCTCTTTGATTTATTATAGAATCCCCGGATACCAATTGCCAGTCCATTTGAGGCGTTGGGTAAGTGTACTCGTAGCTTCGCAATACATCGTAAGTCTGCACCGTGGTTTTTTGTTCTTCTAAATCAGTTAGCGTAACAAAGAAAAAAGTCCATTTTTTAATAGCTTGCATCCATTCTTCACGAGCCTTTTGGTCCTTTTTGTTTTGTTTGCTACTGGCTAAATAGTCATTTATTGAATCGAATGCCAATCGATTATAATCACTAAAAAGTAAGTGCTTATCTGAAACCATCAATACTGTTTGCGCTTCAGTATAATCATCCAACTTGGTAGAATCTTTGCGGAACTTTAATTCATAAAATACTCCCAACTTGGCATGATCAACAACACACCTCTTTGATTTCTCATAAAAATCGCCACTCTCACTATAAAGCCTTTGAGCCTTAATCGTGGTCGAACATAATAATATCGTAATAAATAAAACAAGGAATCTCATTATTTTAAGTTTTTGTTCTTATGAAATATCCACAAGTTTCTCATATCATGTTTTTTGCTTTACATATAGAGGCGTCTTACTCTCTATTGATTCTTTCCACCAATTCGTCTGGTGTAAGTATCTCCATCTTGGAGAAACCAAACCACTTTTTGCCCAAATCCTTTATGGATGCTCCTATGTGATACACATCATCGTCTATACAAAGGAAGCGGTCATGTGATAAATGGAATGTTTCAACATCAATCGGTGCATATTGAGCATTATGACGGTCTATGTCGAGTTGGAACTGACGGCTTATCTGCTGAGTGTAGATGATTGCAGACACGTTATTATCTCTTTTATCGAGCAATGTCAGTACAGTCTCGTCAACATAGTTGTCGATAAGGACAATACGTTTCTTCGCACTCTTAATCAAGCCGGACACGAAAGTATAGGCATCATAAATTTGACCATTGTAGAACACACCCTGCTTCGGCTTTGCGTTGCCCTCGTCCAATCTGCGAAACACTTCTTCTATACGCTTGTCGGATTCTTGCAAGTGTTGTTGCATTTCCAATTGATGGTATTCCATAGTCGAGAGACGCTGAAACACTTCGGCATTGTTCTGTAGAAAGTGACGCATTGAAGTGAAAGCTCGCATTATTCGAATATTCACCTCAATCGCAGTGTCAGAACGTAAAACACTACTAAGCATAGCGACTCCGTTTTCAGTAAATACGTAAGGCATGTATTTCAAATGTTGTCCGCGTCCTTCGTTTAAGGTCGCAATTTGCGACCTTAAACATTCGTCCTTGGTCAATTGAAACATGAAATCTTCTGGAAATCGTTTAATATTACGTTTTACTTGCTCATTAAGACGCTTTGTTTCAACGCCATAAAGTGTGGCAAGGTCACGGTCAAGCATAACTTGTTGTCCTCTAATTACTTTTATTAGAGGTTCGATATTACAGAGGTTCGATATTACCTGCGAGTTCATGGTTATCGCATTTTATAATATCTATTTTGGACTGCTCACAATTTGTGACTGGTTCTTTTTTATCTATGTTGTTTGCCATATTTCTATTTTTTTTAAGGTCACAAATTGTGACCTTAAACGTGTTGTTACTTATTATTGCATTCAAAGGTAGTGCTTTTAGCCTTTAAGTCGCTATTGCACAACCCCTTTCTTTGAAAAGAACGTAAAATCGATAGTATTATTGCGGCGATTGCACTTTTATTAATCGCTTCACTCGTTGTACGGTATTTACCCCTTAACCACTCAACTTTGCCACATCCCGAATGGAATATCCCTTGCGGAGCAGACTTATTACTTCCCTATATTCGGCTTTCATCTGTTCTGCCGTTTTTACAGAGCCTACCTTGCGTCCGAGTTTCCCACCTTTCTCTATATACCGCTTCCTTCCTGACTGCAATCGGAATGAGATATTGTCACGTTCCAATTGCGCACAGGTCGAAAGCGTGGCTATCATTATAGGAGCAAAGAGGGATGGATGTCCTTTTTCATCCAATAATATAAGTTGTTCCTTTTGTATGTAGAGGTTAATGCCACAGTCAATGAGTTCCTTGACAGAGGCAAGCACCTCAAACGCATTACGCTCCAATCTGGACAGTTCGCTGACAAGTTGGATCCCAATGCGGTTTGCTTTGCAGTATTCCATTGCCTCACACAACACTGGACGCTCATCATTCTTCTTTACATAAGATAGGCTGCACCTCGGCAATTGAAGCAAACTTCATTGCGCTCGGTTTGCACTATCTTTGCGCCAGAAATGTGTTCCTCAAAGACCTTGCTGACTTTGATACCCTTATATTTTGCATACTCCGACAAGTCCTTGACCTGTCTTTCCGTGCTCTGTCTGTCACCAATACTGGAGACACGAGCGTATATTACTCCTGTTGTTATCTATATCAAGATTAAATTGAACATGAAAATGCCTGTGCTCAGATAAGTCTAGCTGATTTATTTGGGCGCAGGGGGCAATCCACGGAGAATTCCCCCTGTGCCCAAATTGGTGTTCTTTTAGCTCAAACGATAGACTCCACCTTAGGGGTGAGATGTACATGGTATGCCTGTCAGTTCTACAAAAGCTTTGATTTATAATAGAAGTGGGTCACTTTAGTTAATTGTTGCCAGGGCCAATCGCAAGGAGACATCCTGTGGGCTAACCTGCAGCCCAGGCAACGGAGGCGGAAGCAGGCTGTCTGGCAAAAATATGTAGAGGCGGGCAATAAAATGGAGGGGCGAGGCAATAAAAGGCGGGGCGTCTGCGTTTAGCTAAATATAAGAATAAGTTTGCAAACAACGATATGATAGAATATATACGAGGCGAGCTGGCTGCGCTCACCCCGGCGCAGGCCGTCATTGAGGCGGCGGGTGTCGGTTATGCGCTTGGCATCTCCCTCAACACCTATACCGTTCTTCAGGGGAAGCGGGAGGTGAAACTCTACGTCCACGAGGCAATCGTCACGGGAGGCCGCGACGACAGCTACACCCTCTACGGCTTTGCCACGGTACAGGAGCGCGCCCTCTATCGCCTGCTCATCACCGTCTCGGGTGTGGGAGCCAATACGGCGCGGATGATCCTCTCTTCGATCACGCCGAAGGAGCTCTGCAACATCATCGCCGGTGGCGACGAGCGGATGCTGAAAAGCGTGAAAGGCATTGGTGTGCGGACGGCGCAGCGCATCATCGTCGATCTGAAGGACAAAATAGTGGCCAGCGGCATAGCCGACGAGCTCCATGCCGTCTTCAAGCCAGGCACTCCTGCGGTCGATACTACCGTTCGAGATGAGGCTGTGAGCGCGCTGACGATGCTCGGGTTCTCCCCTGCGCCGTCGGCCAAGGTCGTCCAGTCGATCCTTACTGAGCAGCCAACGTTGCCCGTGGAGCAAGTCGTCAAGCAGGCGCTGAAGCTCATCAAATAGAGTCTGGCAAGCGTCCTTGGGCGCAGAAGAGAAAGAGAATTAAAACAAAATCAGGAACATACCCAATTTTTCCAAGCAAGATAGACATCTGACAAGCCCGCAGAGCCTTCCCACTTTGAATTTGAAGAAGGCAGCAGCGGGACACCGATCAATATGAGGAAAAGGTCTGCCATCATAATGAGTGTCTTATTTGCGGTGAGCCTGGCGGCCATCGCAGGCAGGTTGCTGCTGTCGTCGGCTGTCGTCGACGCACCAGTCTGGTCGTCGCTGCTTCCCGCCGACACCACGAAGACGAAGAAGCCCGACCTGCCCGAGGTGATCATCGACGAAGAGGAAATCCCCGACTCGCTGCTCCATCCGCGCTGGAAGATACAGCGCACCACCCCCATCACCTTCGACGACCTGCAGCAAGGCACCACCGACCTGCAAAGGCCAGAAAACATGCAGCAGACGGTGGAGTACAACGACTCCATCGACCGCTATGTCGTCGGCTACAAGATCGGTGGCACCTACGTCGGTACGCCGATCATGATGACTCCAGACGAGTACAGGGTGTGGAGCGAGCGACAGAGCTGGGCAGACTTCTATCGCGAGAAGAACAAGGAGATTCTCCAGCAGCAGGGCAAGGAGAAGTTTGACTTCACCAACATGCACTTCGATCTCGGACCAGCAGAGAAAATCTTCGGCCCTGGCGGCGTGCGCATCAAGACACAGGGTACCGCCGAACTGAAGTTTGGCGCGACGCTGAAGAACATCGACAACCCGTCGCTCCCCATCCGCAACCGCAAGACCACGACGATGGACTTCGACGAGAAGATCAACCTCAACGTCAATGGCAAGGTCGGCGACAAGGTCAACATGAACCTCAACTACAACACCGACGCCACCTTCGACTTCGACTCGCAGAACCTCAAACTCAAGTATGACGGCAAGGAGGACGAGATGGTGCGTCTCGTTGAGGCTGGCAATATCTCCTTCCCCTCCAACAACTCCCTTGTACAAGGCGCAAGCAGCCTCTTCGGTATCCGCACCGACTTCCAGTTTGGCCGTCTGAAACTCCAGACGGTGTTCTCGCAGAAGAAGTCGTCCAACAAGAGCGTCTCTTCCAAGGGTGGCAAGCAGCTCACCCCGTTTGAGATCGACGTCGCTGACTACGAGGAGAACCGCCACTTCTTCCTCTCCAACTATTTCCTTGCCCACTATGACGCGGGCATGCGCACGCTCCCCAACCTTGCCACGGGCGTGAAGATCAACCGCGTGGAGATCTGGGTAACTAACAAGACAGGAACCACCTCCAATACTCGCAATATTGTCGCCCTCACCGACCTGGGCGAGAACAACGGCGTGAGCCGTCCCGACCTCTGGGGACCAGGCTCGGGCGCTGTGCCTTCCAACCAAGCCAACGGCGAGTATCAGACCATCGCACAGGGCCACTCCGAGGCCCGCGACATCGACCAAGCCTCCAGCGCGCTGGAGGGCATGGGACTCGTCGGTGGTACCGACTTTGAGAAACTCTCGAGTGCGCGCCTCTTGTCCAGTTCGGAATATACGGTCAATACGTCGCTGGGCTATGTGTCGCTGCGCGCCGGGCTGCAGGCCGACCAAGTGCTGGCTGTCGCCTATGAATATACCTACGGTGGTGTGACCTACCAGGTGGGTGAGTTCTCCAGCGACCGCACCAACGTCGGCGAGGCCCTCTTTGTCAAGGCCCTGAAGAACACGAGCAACAACCCCGCGCAGGGCAACTGGCGCCTGATGATGAAGAACGTCTATTACCTCGCCTCGACGGTGCAGAAGGAGAAGTTCCGCCTCGACGTGAAGTACCAGAGCGACACCACGGGCGTCTATATCTCCTACATCCCCGAGACTCAGGTGAAGGGTACGCCGATCATCAAGCTCCTCGGTGCTGACCGCCTCGACAACAACAACAAGGCCAACTCCAACGGCTACTTCGACTTTGTGGAGGGCTACACGGTGAGCAACGGACGCGTCTTCTTCCCCGTCGCCGAGCCCTTCGGATCCTACATGAAGAACTATCTCGCGCAGCACGGCGTGGCGGCAGCAAGCGCGGACAAGTATGCCTTCACCGAACTCTACGACTCGACGAAGACCGTGGCCAAGCAGATAGCCGAGAAGGACAAGTACATGCTCGTCGGACAGTATAGCGGATCCTCTGCCAACGTCATCTCGCTGGGCGCCTACAACGTGCCGCAGGGATCGGTGGTGGTGACGGCAGGCGGCGTGACCCTGACTGAGGGAAGCGACTACTCCGTGGACTACAACTCGGGTGAGGTGACCATTCTCAACCAAAACATCATCGACGCGGGCACCAATATCAACGTCTCGCTCGAAAGCCAGAGCGACTACGGTCAGGAACGCAAGACGATGGTGGGACTCAACTGGGAGTATGACTTCTCGAAGAACTTCCAGTTGGGTGGTACCTTCATGCATCTGAGCGAGCAGGCCCTGACGACCAAGGTCAGCATGGGATCGGAACCCCTCAACAACACCATCTGGGGTCTCAACCTCAACTGGAAGAAGGAGAGCCAGTGGCTCACCAACATGCTCGACAAGATCCCCTTCCTCCACCTCACGCAGCCCTCGCAGATCTCTTTGTCGGCCGAGTTTGCACAGCTCATCGCCGGCAAGGCCAGTGGCACGCAGGACAACGCCTCCTACCTCGACGACTTCGAGAATACGAAGAGCACCATCGACGTCTCGCAGCCCACCTCCTGGATCATCTCCTCCGTACCGAGTCTCTTCAACGAGGCGAGTGACAAGACAACGCTCAAGAGTGGCTACAACCGATCGCTGCTCGCATGGTACAATATCGACCCGCTCTTCACACGACGCAGCTCGTCGCTCACGCCAGGCCATATCCGCAGCGACCTGGAGCAGCTCTCCAACTACTATGTGCGCGAGGTCTATACCCGCGAGCTCTTCCCGAAGCGCGACCAGAACAACTATAGCGGCCAGTCGTCGATGCTCACTGTCCTCAACCTCGCCTACTATCCTGACGAGCGTGGCCCGTACAACTTCAATCCCGACCTCACCCTCAACGGACGCCTCAACCAGCCCAAGACGAAGTGGGGCGGCATGATGCGCAAACTGGACACGAGCGACTTCGAGGCCGCCAACATCGAGTATATCGAGTTTTGGATGCTCGACCCCTTCATCTACAGCAACGAGCGCGAAGATGCTCATCTCTACGGTGGCGACTTCTATATAGACCTCGGCGAGGTGAGCGAGGATATCCTCCGCGACGGCAAGAAGTTCTATGAGAGCGGAATGCCCGTCGATGGCAGCGAGTCCTGGACGACCACGCAGTGGGGCCGCATCCCGACGCAGCCCACCGTCACCTATGCCTTTGCCACTACAAAGGGCAGCCGCGCCCTGCAGGACGTGGGCTTCAACGGCCTCACCGACGATCAGGAACGCGAGTTTGAGTCCTACCAGGACTTCCTGACGGAGATCAGAGGCAAGGTCAACCAGGCCGTCTTCGACTCCATCTGGGCCGACCCAGCCAATGACAACTACCACTACTTCCGCGGATCCGACTACGACCGCGACCAGAAGTCTATCCTGGAACGCTACAAGCGCATCAACATGCCGCAGGGCAACTCCCCCGATTCCGACAATCAGCCGGAGAACTACGACACGTCCTACAAGACGACCCCCGACGTGGAAGATATCAACCAGGACTACACGCTCAACGAGTATGAGAAGTACTACCAGTACCACCTCTCCATCCGTCCCCAGGACTTGGTCGTAGGCCAAAACTTCATTGTCGATAAGCGCGAGACGACGCCCTCCCTGCGCAAGGGAGGTACGGGCAAGGCGACATGGTATCAGTTCCGTATCCCCCTCAGAGAGTTTGAGCGCCGTGTCGGTGGCATCAGCGACTTCACCTCCATCCGCTTCATGCGCATGTTCCTCACGGGCTTCGAGAAGCCTATTGTGCTCCGCTTCGGATCCCTCGACCTGGTGCGTGGCGACTGGAGACAGTACAACCAGAACCTCACCAACTCGGCAACGACCTCGGGCACGATGTCCGTCAGCGCTGTGAGCATCGAGGAAAACTCCGACAAGGTGCCTGTCAACTATGTTCTCCCGCCGGGCATCACGCGCGAGCAGGATCCGACGCAGCCGCAGCTCGTGCAGAGCAACGAGCAGGCTCTGGCTATGACGGTCAACCGCCTGGGCACGGGCGAGTCGAAGGCAGTCTATAAGAACACCACCCTCGATCTCCGCCAGTACAAGCGCATCCAGATGTTCACCCACGCCAATGCCTTCGACCCGAACACGACTGGACTGCAGAACAGTCAGCTGGCAGTCTTTGTCCGCTTCGGTTCCGATTATAAGAACAACTACTACGAGTATGAGATTCCGCTGACGCTCACCGCCCCTGGCCGCTACAATGGCTATTCGCGTGAGGGATGTGTGGCCGTATGGCCCGAGGAAAACATGCTCGACGTTCCGCTCAAGGTCTTTACGGCCGTGAAGAAGGCACGCAACGAGGCCAAGGCCGCAGGTACGGCCAGCTTCAGCATGCCCTTCGTGACCTACGATGCTGACAAGCCAGCCAACAAGATCACCATCGTCGGTAATCCGACGCTCGGCGAGGTGAAGACGATGATCATCGGTGTGCGCAACCTCAGTGGTGAGGAGAAGAGCGGTGAGGTGTGGGTCAACGAGCTCCGCCTGCTGGAGTATAACAACGAGGGAGGCTGGGCCGCACGCGGAAAGCTCAACGTGCAGCTCTCCGACTTTGGTACCATCGACCTCAACGGCAGTTACATCACCGACGGCTTCGGTGGCATCGAGCAGGGCGTCAACGAACGCCAACAGGAAACTACGAGCGACTATACCCTCACGACCAACTTCGATTTGGGCAAGTTCTTCCCCGACAAGGCACGCGTCTCTGCACCGATCTACTACAGTGTGCAGCGCAGCCAAAGCCGCCCGAAGTATAATCCGCTTGATACGGATATGGAACTGCAGGATGCACTCGACGCAGCGGGAAGCCGCAGTGAGCGAGACAGTATCGAATCAATCGCCGTCACGAAGCAGACGACGACCAACTTCTCGCTTTCTAACGTGCGTGTTGGCATACAGAACAAGCGTCACCCCATGCCCTACGACCCGGCCAACTTCTCCTTCTCCTATAGCCATAGCCACACCCACACCAGCGGCGAGACTACGGTCTATGAGAACGAGGACAACTGGCGTGGCGCACTCTCTTATAGTTGGACGCCGGTCTATAAGTCGTGGGAACCGTTCAAGAAGATCAAGAACCGATCGAAGTGGCTGGAGATCTTCAAGCGCTTCGGTCTCAACTGGCTGCCGCAGAACATCGGCTTCAACACGGAGATGACGCGCTCCTATTATGAGCTTCAGGAACGCGACATGGAATCGACGGAGAACGCCATGTTGCCGCTGACCTTTAGCCAGCAGTTCTTGTGGAACCGCGACTTCACCATCCGCTGGGATCTGACGAAGAACCTCCACATGAACTTCCAGAGTGCGACCCACGCGGAGATCGAGGAGCCCTACACGCCGGTCAACAAGGACCTCTATCCCGACCAGTATCAGGCTTGGAAAGACTCTGTGAAGCAGAGCATCCGCCACTGGGGACGCCCGCTGGACTTCAACCAGTCCTTCAACGCCTCCTACCAGTTGCCGCTCAACCTGATACCCATCTTCGACTGGGTCAATGCCGATGCCAGCTACGCCTCTACCTACTCGTGGGTGAGAGGATCGGACCTGGAGGACGGTACGTCGCTCGGCAACACCATCTCGATGAGCCGCACGATCAACCTCAATGGTACGTTCAACCTGGAGAAGCTCTATAACCAGTTCCCGTTCCTGAAGAAGACCAACGAGCGCTTTAAG
>SKEP01001102.1_pt1 | contig 14922 bp, 9 predicted proteins | sample 4826901 | NCBI WGS metagenome assembly SKEP01 (sample SAMN11008806, study PRJNA524170) | human gut metagenome | biome: Human fecal sample; material: Feces; isolation source: fecal sample from pouch patient p4, p43, p49, p54, p55 | host: Homo sapiens | place: Israel: Tel-Aviv | collected 2014-03-20
TAATTATGGAGCTCAGCGTCCGAAGAAAGTCAAGAAAGCTATCTGCGTATTGACTTGTATGATATTGATCTATACAGCAATTACGTGGAGCGTGATTATTTTCGAACCGGAATTTTTGATCGGAATTTTCAGCACAGACAGTGAATTACTTGCCGATTGCGTAGAAGCACTGAAACTTTATTTCGCAGCATTTATATTTATGGATCTGCAATATGTTGGGCAAACGGTTTTCAAATCATTGAACAAAAAGAAGCAGGCGATTTTCTTCTCGCTACTTAGAAAAGTATTTATCGTTGTGCCACTGACGTATTTGTTCCCATATGCATTTCACATGGGGACGAGAGGGGTGTTCTTAGCAGAGCCTATATCTAATGTGATTGGCGGAAGTTTGTGCTTTATTACAATGCTGGTAATGCTGAAGAGATCTATTTGACATAAGAAAAAAGAAATAGGTTAAAACAGTCTTGACAGACCTACCTAAGTGCTGTATATTATCAAAATGAACAGTGTTCATTATAAATTTAGAATACAGAAATGAGATATCGGAGGTGAGATCGTGAATCATCTTGCTACTTCAAAAGAAGACATATTAGCTGCCAGCAGAGATCTGATAAAGGAGAATGGATGGGCTGCCGTAAGTATACGGGCTGTTGCGTCCCGATGTTCTGTATCAGCAGGTACTATTTATAATTATTATGAATCCAAGGCAGATTTGCTCAGTGATACAATAGAGAGTATTTGGCATGAAATCTTTTTTCACCCGGAAGATGAACAGGTCTTTCACGATGTCGAATCTTGTATTTCATGGATCTATGAACGATTAGAATATGGTAATCGTCAGTTTCCTGGGTTCTTCTCATTACATTCATTTGGTTTTATGAAAGATGAAAAAACAAGTGGAAAGAAAAGAATGATGAAGACATGGGGACATATTCTGAATGGATTATGTGAGGTCTTAGAAAATGATCCAAAGGTCCGTGCAGATGTATTTGACCAGGAATTTACAGAGAAAAAGTTTGCAGACATACTGTTTTCCCTGATTCTTGTGTCGATGATCCGTCAGGATTATGATCCATCATCTGTATTGATGCTTGTAAAGAAAACGTTGTATTAAAATTCTCCCACAATTGCTGTGGGAAATTTTTTGAACGAAAATGAACAATGTTCATGTATGCATAGTTATGTGTGATTGTAATTGTGCAGGTCTGTTTTATCAGAACAACATAATTCAATATAAATTCAAAAGAAAGAGGGATATTTATTATGCAGGCAATTGTAGAAACATTATTTGACGCCGTGTATTTAATCTCGGTAATTACAATCGGAATCTTGATGATCCGTAAGAGCAAAGGAAACCGTCAGTTCACCATGTTTGGAATCATGGCAGTTCTTTTAGGAAGTGGAGATGCATTCCACCTGGTTCCACGTGCATTTGCACTTTGTACAACAGGTCTTGAGAATTTCACTGTACAGTTAGGATTAGGTAAATGGATCACATCCGTTACAATGACAATCTTTTATGTTATTCTTTACTATATTTGGCGTGAACGTTATCAGATCAAAGGACACAATGCAACTACAGCAGCGATCTATGTACTCGCAGGATTAAGAATTGTTCTGTGTATGATGCCGCAGAATGAATGGCTCAGTGCAGAAGCACCGCTTTCCTGGGGCATTTACCGTAATATTCCGTTTGCACTGATGGGATTACTTATCATCGTTTTATTTTACAAAAATGCAAAAGAAAGAAACGACCAGTCTTTCCGCTGGATGTGGATGACGATCGTCTTAAGCTTTGCTTTCTATATCCCGGTTGTACTGTGGGCTGATGTTGTTCCGATGCTTGGAATGCTGATGATTCCGAAAACATGTGCATATGTATGGACAGTGCTGATCGGTTACAGGGCAATGAAAAAGGAAATAGCTTAAGGATATTAAGGATAATGCGAAGGAAAGCAGCAGACAAAGAAAGAACTTGTTATCCGTTTACTGTAGAAAAAAATAGACATGAAAAAACATGACATGATATAATTAAAAACAACAGAAAACATTGAAGATGAAGAGGCAACAGTAAATGGAAAAGGGAAGTACCGGTTCTAAACAGACAAAAAGATACAGTTGGATCATTGGCTTGTTTATTTTTATAACAGCACTTCTTTTGGGCTGTATTATTGTAAAGAACATAGAGAAAGAAAAAAAGACAGCAGCTGCTTATACTGCACAAAGTACAGTAAAGCTCAATGCACAATTAGATCAGTATGTTGAACTTTCAGAATTTCTTGAAAACGTGATTCTTGCAGGATATGATCTGAATCAGACTACATTCTCAGAATTGGCAGAAATGCTTCCGAATGAAGCAGGTGTTGTAAAAGCATTCGAACTCGCACCGGATGGGATTATTACTGATATTTTTCCAGAGCAGGGAAATGAGCAGGCTTTTGGAATGAATATGCTGACAGAGCATGAACGCAGTGGAGACGCAAAGCGTGCCAAAGAAACGGGAAAATATACTCTTGGAGGTCCATATCAATTAAAACAGGGAGAAACAGGAGCTTTGCTGTTCCATCCGGTTTATCAGAATAATATTACAGGAAATGACACCTTTTGGGGGTTTGTGATCATAGTTATCGACTGGGATAAATTTATAGATGAAATTGGCATGGAACGGCTAAGTGAAGCATCCTATCGTTATGAGATATGGACGAATGATGAGAATACCGATGATCGGATTGTTCTGGCTCAAAATCAGGAACATATGCCTGAGAATAGCCTTACGGTAGAGTGTGAGATTCCTAATTACACATGGTATGTGGATATCGTACCAAAGGAGGGATGGATTTCAATTTATCAATGGATTGCTGTTATTGTATCAGCCCTCATAATTGCCATGATGGGTGCTACTATTTTTGATCAGATCTGCAGCAAAAAACGTCGAGAGAAGCAGTATGCAGCTGAATTGAAAAAATCGGCAGAACAGGCAAAAGAAGCAAGTGAGGCAAAAACACGATTTCTGTTTAATATGAGTCATGACATCCGAACCCCGATGAATGCAATTATTGGATTTTCAGATCTTCTCGGAAAGAATCTTAAGAACGAGGAAAAAGCAAGGGAGTATTTAGGAAAGATCAAGTCCTCGGGCAATTTTCTGATGACGATTATTGATCAGGTGCTGGAAAAGGCTCGCATTGAAAGTGGAACAGCTGTGTTAAAAATGCAGGCAGAGAATTTGAGCGAAATGTTTTATTCTGTGAATACAGTATTTGAATCTGCTATCCAATCGAAGGGAATTCAATATTCGATAGATACAAATATACAGCATAAATACGCAGTCTGTGATAAGACAAAACTTCAGGAAATATATTTAAATATAGTGAGTAATGCAATCAAATATACTCCAAACGGTCAGGCGATTCATGTAAATATTACGGAAACAGCATCAGATGATAAAAAAGCATGGTATGTATTCATCTGTGAAGATACCGGAATAGGGATGAAGCAGGAATACCTTCCACATATTTTTGATGAATTTTCAAGAGAACATGCGGCGACAGAGAATAAAGTGGTCGGTACTGGTCTTGGACTTTCTATTGTGAAATCTTTTGTTGAACTGATGGACGGAAAGATTTATGTAGAAAGCGAACAGGTGAAAGGAACAAAATTCACAGTGGAAATTCCACTGGAGATTGCATCAGAAGAGGATGTATACAAAAAGAAAGAGTCGGAACAGTCTGTTATATCTGATAAGAGTATTAGAAAGCGAATTCTTCTTGCGGAAGATATACAGATGGCAAAAAATGCAGGAATGAACGGTCATATTGCAAAACCATTGGATGGGGAAAAAATGATCACTGTGTTAAAACAGTGTCTGGCAGATAACAGCGACGTCAAAATACAGGAAGATTTATAAAAAGGCATTCTTGAAAGAAATAACAGATGGTGTGGGATTTTAATATAATCCCACACCATCTGTTATTTATTCAGAGAACTTATCACTGTAACGGATATGCATGTCTGCCCAATCCATAAACAACACATAAAATACTCTTCCATATTGCTGGTTTTCTACTATTCTTCCATGATCAAGTACAGAAAGGTAAGTTCCATCAGCTTTTCGAAGATGAAAATGAATATAGTCATTTTCATTGCCGCTGTCAATTTGCTGCCAGATACTTGCCTCAATCTGCTGTTGCTCATCTCCCCGGATAAGATTTCGAAAGCTCTTCTTTGTAAGCTTAAACAGCTCATCTATATCTTTGTATCCGGCCATGTGGAGAAACTCACGGTTTGCATAAAAGAGTTCATCATTTTCCTTGTCCGCTCTGTAGATAATAAACGCACCAGGAAGATGTTCAGAGATATCCTTGAGTGCAAATCCAAGTTGTTTGCGGCTCCTTGAATGGAGTCCTTCTCTGTAAGCCATACATCCATTTTTACCATGCAGTTTTACTTCATAAAGTGCAGCATCAGCACAGCGCATGAGCTGTGCACGGTTTGATGCAGCTATAGGATATTCAGCATATCCAAGAGAAATATAAAACGGGTAGTCATTTCCCTTGCATGAGAATATCTTTGGAAGCATAGTGAATTGTTGTAACTGTTCTTTCACATCATCATATGTGCAATTTGGGAGAAGAATACAGAATTCGTCACCGCCGTTTCGTCCCAACAATGTATCCGATGGAAAAAAACTCTTCATACTGTCAGCAAGATTCTTTAAAGCCCTGTCACCGTAAACATGTCCATAGATATCATTAATAAACTTAAAATTATCTATATCAAAGAGTGCAACTACATAAGGAGCGTTCGGATTTTTAGCGATCATTTCTTCTGCTAATTCATCAAATCCGTAACGATTATAAATATTGGTAAGTGAATCCATATGTGCTAGTTTCTGGAATTTGTTTTTATGTTCTTTTGCTGTTAACCAGACCCAGATAAGAACCGACAGAACAAATACGATAGAAGTATAAAGTCCGATGATTACAGCTATAAGTTTAGCATTTCTCCATCCACTCACAGGCATAACCTCAAATCTCCAGTTCTCTTCACCTATTGTAAAATCATAAGAAACAGGATTTGTTAAATTTCCATCTGACTGACAAACAACTTCATATGTGTCACTCCAGGGAGTGTCTGTTTTTGAAAGCTTATATTCATAACCAAAATTTGAAAGTGCACTGATCGAGTCGGAAAAAATCTCAGGAACACGCAAAATAACAATCGTAAATCCCCAGAAATATTCTTGTCCGTTTTCATCATTTAAGTAGACTGGATTGCGAACCGCAATTCCATAGTCACCTTGTTTTAATTCAAAGGGTCCCTGCGTAATGACTGTATGATTGTCTCTTGCATAACAGGAGATTTCACCACGATCTTTATCATGAAGCAGATCAATCTTACCCGCTTCGTTTCCTTCAGCAGGATAAATATCTGTCACAACACCATGTGGAGCGAGCTGCACACTTTCAATGGAATCAGACATAAGATTTTTAGCGATCGTGTTAAAGTGCTTGATCGTTCCATCATCACTGATCAAGATTTGTTCCAGAGTATCCGTAATCTCAGTTCCATTTACAATCTCATTTTTTATGCGTTCTCCATAGGTCGCTGCGTTTAATTGTGCAGTTGTGTGTCTCTGTTCTTTTTCAAAGGCGTCTGTTTTGTATACAATCAAACTAACAAGGCACATGCCCAGTAAAAAAACGATTAGAAGCACAAGCGTTTTCTTCTTCAAGTAAATCACCCCTGTTTAAGCATTCTATATTTTTGCAATATCGTATTATAGCACAGAAATTGAAAGATTGAATGAAATCTGTGGAAAAAACAGGAAAATTGGGTGTTGGAAGTGATCAGGCAGAGAAAACAAAAAACAAATGTACAGGAGTGATTTGCAGAGCCGTCAGGTTTGTGATTGTATTTGAGTTATAAATAGGATAAAATAATAGCATGAAATAAAAGCATAGTTTTCATTCTGTCTCGCATATTTTGCAATTTCCGGATTAGATAATAATGCAGAAAACTTTTGAAATCTTGTTTTATAAGATTTAATCATATACACCCTTGCCTATATTTTAACACAATGAAAGGAACCTGCGAACAGATTCCTTTCTATTTTTTCCTTAAGTTTATGATGTTGCGTTGGACGGGTGGTCCTGATTATCTCTGATCATATTTCGGATGGCAGGTGTCACAGTCATAATCTCGAAGACAGGGATCATTTTCCCATCAATCGTCGGTACAAGCTGCTGTGAGATAACGGCCTGCAGAACCATAGATAGCTGCACTGCGATCTGATGCTGCTGGTTTGGCGGGAATACGTCAATGATACGGTCAATTGTGCTGGCAGCACCAATCGTATGCAATGTTGAGAAGATCAAATGTCCGGTCTCAGCCGCCGTCATTGCGACCTGCATAGTCTCGTAGTCGCGCATCTCCCCAAGTAGGATAACGTCGGGACTCTGGCGAAGAGAAACACGCAGAGCAGTCACATAGCTCTCTGTATCGACGTTGATCTCACGTTGGCTGACGATACTTAAGTCATGTCTGTGAAGGAATTCCAGAGGATCCTCCAGCGTGATGATATGCTTCCTATAATGATGATTGATCGCATCAATAATACAAGCGAGTGTTGTAGACTTTCCGCTTCCGGCAGTTCCCGTTACAAGGACAAGACCTTTAGAAAAATTAGAAAAGTCAATGATCCGTTGCGGGATTCCAATCTCAGTCGGATTTGGCAGAGAGAAGGAAATGATTCGAATCACAACGGACAGCGCACCCCTTTGCTTATATGCACTGACACGGAAACGTGACAATCCCGGGATAGCAAAAGAAAAGTCGTCGTCACCGCTTTGTTCGAAGTCATTCACATCACGATTTCCGGCCAACTGGTAGATTGGAGATACAATGTTACTCGTATCGGCAGGGGGAAGATTTTCCCCATTTTTTCTAGTGATAATTCCATTGATTCGCATGGAGCATGGAAGACCGGCGACGATAAACACATCGGATGCACCTACTTATTGAATCAGCTTCATAGAGTTGTCGGCATCCCACGCATTGGTTGCTACTTCCTTCCAGGATGTGATCGTATAGAATCCGGAGGAAGTCGTCCATGGGTCATTCAGTGTTAAATCCACTTCCTGAGCTTGTGAGTCGTCAACAGTAGTAGTGTAATTAAGAGTAGCTGAATTAATTTCTATAGAAAAGTTTAAGTTCACATCCATATCCGATTCACTAAGCATTGCTTCAATTTCAGAAAAATAAGAGCTGGAATCAGGGGAGATCTGATAGGACTTCGCAAGGATTCCATCAATCTGATCTAGAATCTCTTTCGCCTGATTCGATGCTTTATAATAATTTGTACTATGTGCAGTGAATTTGTCTGCAGAGCTCTTATTACCGGCTGCAGAAGCAATTGACGGATATACAGTAGATGCTGAAACAAAAAATGTAAAGATCACAACAGGAAAGAATGAGATCACATTCTACTACACAAAGAGAGCGGATCTTGCTTACACAGTAAACTATTATGAAGAAGGAACAACAACGAAACTTCACGATAGCAAGAAAGTAGAAAACCAGACATTCTGTCAAGTGGTTTTGAGATATTTTTTGAAAAATCTCCAAAGCGTATAGTTGTGCGTAAAGTCAATCAGGCAACATCTGCTTCCTGCAAAGCCATTGTTTCTCTTGCAATCAGAGCCTTTACAAGCTCCTTCTGCGTGTGCTTTGCGTTCTCTGCGGGCATTGCATTGACAACGAAAATCGTGTCGCCGATTCTCTCTACAAAGCCGGTTTTCATTTTCTCCACGGTCATCACCTCCCTAGTATAATAATGATGTAGTCTTGATTGACTACATCATTATTATACTAGGAGGTAGCGATATGCGTTATTTTGAATTTGTTCATAACCTTGGCTTACATGCCTGGGATATTCCAGCATTAGTTGCCCTGGTGATTTTAGTAATTATGATTATTGTGCATCATAACAATCAGAAAAAGCGTGATGATGATTTTGAGAAAGAGCTGGCAGATAAGATTCAGGAGATTCGAGGAGAACAGAACTCAGGAAATGATCAGACCGCAAGAGTATAGGAGGGAGATATATGGCATATTTATTTGAACATACCAAATTTGGTTTTTGCTGGTTGGACCTTCTTGCATTGCTTATATTGCTGGCAGTAATCGTTGTATTCGGTGTCAGAAATCGAGACTTGAAAAAGCAGCAGAAAGATCTGGAAGATCAGCTGGATGACCTGTATTCAGGAGATGCGAAAAAAGACAATTCGGTGATACAGGAATAAGCGGGAATGAAAAGATCGTGAAGTAAAAACAAAAGTTTAGAAGAAATTCTTAAATTAGAAGAAATTCTAGGATGAAATGGCAGCCGGGGCAGCAATGTTCCGGCTGCTGTTTCTTTTAGTGAAACTCATTGACATGCAGCAAGGAATTGCCGTATTTTAATGAGTAGAGTATCGGACTTGGGAATCCGTTGGAACAGATAAGGTTTTCAACTCCGATCGGAAGAAGAAAGAAGAAACAGATGCGCAAATACCGTGCAGTGATAACATTAGAATTTGTTGTCCTGATCGTACTTATTATGGTGTTATTCTATGCTTTGATGGGAATTTCAACAGTGCAGGGAAACTCTATGTATCCGATATTGCACAGTGGTGAGAAGGTTGTGTATAACCAAAGAGTCAGTGATTATAAAGCCGGAGATGTGATTGTCTTGAAAAGACCGGATGGAGAAGAGTTTGTGAAGCGAATCGTGGCTGTGGCCGGGGATACTGTGAATATACAGAACGGCAAGCTGTATGTGAACGGAGCAGAAGAAAAGCAGGAAGGAACGCTTGGTGAGACACTGACTGAGGAAAACAATCAAGTAAGCTATCCATTGACGGTAGGTGATGACCAGATCTTCGTACTGGGAGATAATAGAGAAGTGTCCGACGATTCCAGAGCGTTTGGAGTTGTTGATATGGATGATGTGAAGGGAAGAATTGTCTGGTATATGGGACGACTGTAGCGAGCAGTGGACAGTACTGATTGGTTACAAGGCAATGAAAAAGAAATAGCATAAATGAAAAGGAATACTGGAGTTCCGAATTTGACAAAAAAGGCACCTATAAAGGATGAATTAAACAAGCACAATGAATAGAAAAAATTTACAATGAGAATAATCAGTCACTAGGTGGAGTCTGTCCAAAAACAGATGAATCTTAAGACAATAAAAAAGATACATCAAATATGTATCAGAAAGGGAAATTATGAGAAGGAAAATGAAATGGAGGGTGCTTGCAAGTGCTTGTGCAGCAGCGGTAGCTGTGACATCTATGCCGTATATGGCAACGCAGGTCCATGCAGAACCAGCAGCTGTAACGCAGCAGACCGGTAATAATGATCTGAAGCTATGGTATACGAGCCCGGCAGATATTACCAAGTATTACCAAGGATGGCAGGAAAAGTCCCTTCCTATAGGTAATGGAGGAATCGGTGGAACGGTATTTGGTGGAATTACCAGAGAACGTATCCAGCTCAATGAAAAATCACTTTGGTCAGGAGGACCAAGTGAGAGTAGAAAGAATTACAATGGAGGTAATCTGGAGAATAAAGGAAATAATGGAGCGACAATGAATTCAATCCATGAGTACTTTGCGAATGGCCAGGATAATTCTGCAACTAATCTTGCAAAAAGCAACTTGATAGGTGCAAGTGATGATAACGGAACAAATGGATATGGATATTATCTGAGTTTTGGAAATATGTATATCGATTTTAAGAATGTATCATCCAACAGCGATGTGAAAAATTACACTCGTGATCTGGATCTGAATACAGCAATTGCCGGTGTTAATTATGATAAAGGAAGTACTCATTATTCAAGAGAGAACTTCACAAGCTATCCGGACAATGTTATTGTTACTCATATCACAGCAGACGGTTCTGAGAAGATCAGTCTGGATGTAAGTGTAGAACCGGATAATAACAGAGGGGATGCTGTTAATGGGATTGGTGATAGCAGCTATAAGAGAGATTGGGATACAAAAGTATCAAATGGATTGATTTCCATCAACGGACAGCTTAAAGACAATCAGATGAAATTCACATCCCAGACGCAGGTTATTACTGACAATGCCGGTACTGTGAAAGATGGGAATGGAAAAGTAAGTGTTTCCGGAGCAAGTGAGGTTACCATCATCACGTCTATAGGAACAGATTATAAGGATGAATATCCGTCCTATAGAACAGGCGAATCTGCGGATGAACTGACAAGTCGTGTGAAATGGTATGTAGATCAGGCGGCAGCGAAGACATACGAAGAACTGAAAGCAAATCATGTAAGTGATTATCAGAAGATCTTTGACCGTGTGGATCTGAATCTTGGACAGACAGTCTCAACAAAGCCAACAGACGAACTTCTTTCTGCATACAAAGCAGGAACTGCAACAGATGCTGAAAGACGTCAGTTGGAAGTTATGTTATTCCAGTATGGAAGATTTATGACAATTGAGTCTTCCAGAGAGACAACTACAGATGAGAATGGTTATGTAAGAGAGACACTTCCTTCCAATCTTCAGGGACTGTGGGTAGGAGCGAACAATTCTCCATGGCATTCAGACTACCATATGAATGTAAACTTACAGATGAACTACTGGCCGACATATTCTACCAACATGGCAGAGTGTGCAGAACCACTGATCGATTATATCGATGCTTTGAGAGAACCGGGGCGTGTGACCGCGGCAATCTATGCAGGAGTTTCCAGTGCCGAAGGTGAAGAAAATGGATTCATGGCACATACACAGAACAATCCGTTTGGATGGACATGTCCTGGATGGGACTTTAGTTGGGGATGGTCACCGGCTGCAGTACCGTGGATCTTACAGAATTGCTGGGATTATTATGAATATACTGGAGATACTTCTTACTTAGAAAATAATATCTATCCAATGATGAAAGAAGAAGCTAAACTGTATGACCAGATGCTTGTTCGTGGAGCAGACGGAAAGTTGGTATCTTCACCGGCATTTTCACCGGAGCATGGACCGGTTACAAATGGAAATACATATGAGCAGTCTTTGATCTGGCAGTTATATGAAGATACGATCAAAGCTGCAGAGGTACTTGGAAAAGATGCCGAGCTGGTAGCTACATGGAAAGCAAACCAGGCAGATCTGAAAGGACCAATTGAAGTTGGTGATAGCGGACAGATTAAAGAGTGGTATACAGAGACAACTGTTAATTCAATGGGTGATGGATATGGTCACCGTCATATGTCTCACTTGCTCGGACTTTATCCTGGAGATCTCATCACAGAGGACAATGCAGAATGGTTTGCAGCAGCAAAGGTTTCCATGCAGAACCGTACGGACGTGAGTACCGGATGGGGAATGGCACAGAGAATCAACAGCTGGGCAAGACTTGGTGATGGAAATAAAGCTCTTCAGCTTATTGAGAACCTGTTCAAGAATGGAATCTATGCGAACTTGTTCGATTATCATGAGCCAAAATATTTCCAGATTGATGGAAACTTCGGATATACATCAGGTGTAGCTGAGATGCTTCTGCAGAGCAATGCAGGATATATCAATCTTCTTCCGGCAGTTCCAGACGCTTGGGCTAACGGAAGTGTAGATGGATTAGTTGCACAGGGTAACTTTGAAGTATCTATGGACTGGGCAGATGGAAATGTAAAAACTGCTACAATCCTTTCTAAGAATGGCGGAGAAGCAGTTGTGCAGACAGCGAATGCATCTCTTGCAACAGTGATGGACAGCGACGGAAATGTAGTTGATGTGACACCTGTAAAGGAAAATCGTATCTCTTTCGCAACAGAAGCAGGAAAGAGTTATACATTAAAAGACATTCCGGCATCCGCTACTGTGGCAGCTCCGACAGGACTGACGGCACTTCGTGCAGATGATGAAAATGTAAATCTTTCCTGGAACGCTGTGACAGCAGAAGAGGGAAGCAATGTAACATATAATGTATATCGTCAGGTAGAAAATGGAGATGTGATCTGCATTGAGACAGGTTTAACAACAACAACTTATAAAGATACAACAGCATACAAGACACTTGGAGCAATGAAATATCAGGTGGCCGCAGTTGTGGATGGAATTGAATCTGAAAAGAGTGCAGTAGTAACTGTAACAGAGCCGATTGGCGCAGGTAAGATTGACAATGCTGATGAAAGAATCGCATATGTAGGTGAATGGGGCAACTGGACACAGGATAAAAATGTCAACTATATGGATACAATTCAATATCTGAATAGTCCAAAGGGCGGAGAGACTGTTACTCTTACATTTAAGGGAACAGGAATCAAGGTGATCGGCTGTACCAATAAAGACAGAGGTAAGATTGAAGTATTTATCGATGGTAAGTCTCAGGGCGTAGTTGATACATATAGTGCAAGTACAGTGCGTCAGAAGGAATACTTCAGCAAAGATGACCTTAAAGCAGGAATCCATACACTTCAGCTGAAAGTTCTCAACGAGAAACAGGCTGCAAGTTCTGGTACAAAGATTGAACTTGATGCATTTGAAATTCTGGATTCAACACTGGTAGCACCGACAGGTGTGACAGTAAGCTCCAAATCCGGAATGACTACAGTATCCAAAGCAAACAGCACATTACAGTTAAAAGCAACTGTAGAACCGGAGAATGCAACAGATAAGACAGTTACATGGAGTACGTCTGATGATAGCATTGCAACAGTAGATGATAAAGGATTGGTAACATTCTTAAGTAAGAACGGAACAGTTACTATCACAGCAACATCCGCTGCAGATGCTACAAAGACTGGAACAATTGAACTGAAAGTTGCAATCAAACAGGATGTGGCAGAGGTTGAGACAATCGTAGAAGACGGTAACGTGCCGGCGTCAGGAGACTATGGAACAACAAATAACGCAATCACATGGCATGGAACATGGACAAACTGGGCAGGAGAACGGGAGAAGCATCACGGTGGAACAAAGACAGAGAGTAAAAATACGTCAGACGCTGTAGGAAGTTATTTTGAATATACATTCAATGGAACTGGTGTAGAAGTTTATTCTCAGAAGCATGCTAACTTTGCAAGCTTTGATGTTTATATTGATGGTGAAAAGATTGGAAATTATTCATTAGAGGGATCAAGTAACGGAGATAATCAGCAACTTATCTTCTCAAAGAAAAATCTTGAGAATGGTGAGCACACAATCAAATGTGTGGCAGTAGAGCGTGACGGAAAATATCAGATTAACTTGGACTACTTAAAGATCTTTTCACCAGGTGAAGGTGTAGCAGTTGATAAAGCAGAGCTCCAGACATCAGTTGAGGCAGGAGCAGCACTTGTTAAATCAGAATATGATGAGACAAACTGGAATGCATTTATGGCGGCATATAATGACGCAGTTGAGGTAATGAATAATGCTGATGCAACACAGGAGACTGTTGCTGCAAAGAAAGAAGCATTAGACGCAGCAATCAAAGCACTTGGAGAACCGAAAGTTCCTACAGTAGAAGACCAGACAGGTTCAGCAGTTCTTGTGGAAAGCAAGAAAGTCGTACTGAAATGGACGAAGGTTCCGAAAGCAGCAAAGTATAAAGTAGTTGATGCAGAGAATGGAATTGAAGAGATTGTAAGTGACACAACTTTAACACTGGAAAATCTGAAACCTGGAACAACTTATAACTTCAAAGTATATGCTCTGAATAGTGCAGACGTTGCATCAGAGAAGGCAATTGAGATCAGCAATGTGGCAACAATGGGTGACGGATCAACAAAAGGTGAGATCGAGTCTGTTACAAAGACTCCGGTTAGTGATGATTCTGTAAAACTCACATGGACATTAAAAGAAGGCTCCTCTTTCGCAAACTATGATGTTTATGTAAATGGTGAGTTGAAAGGTAATACGAAAGATCCAGAGTTCACACTTAAGGGTCTTGAGGAAGGAACATGTGTTGTTAAGATTGTTGCAAAGACAGCAGCAGGACAGTCAGCACTTCCAAAGCAGTTTTCTTTTGAAATGAAAAAGAGTGTAAAAGTACTCAGTGTAACAAACCCAGAAGGAATTTCAGTAGAAGAAGGAACTACATTCAAGGAGCTTAAATTACCAAACAAAGTAACTGTCACAGTGACAGGAAACCTGAATGAAGAAGTAGAAGTAACATGGGCAAAAGATAATTATCAGACAACACCGGGAACTTACACATTGGAAGGAACACTGACAATGGGTGAGAATATGAAAAACCCAGATGACGTGAAAGCTTCTATTAAAGTAACAGTTACAAAAAAGGCAGAAGAGCCGAAACCGGAAAAAGACGCAGACTATACAGCGGTGAATGCAGCAATGGAAAAAGCAAATAAGATTGACAGAAGTAAATATACAGAAGAAAGTCTGAAAGCTTTGGACGATGCAGTAGCGGCAGTAGAAAAGGGTCTGAAAGAATCCAAACAGGATAAAGTTGATGCAATGGCAGAAGCAATCAATAAGGCATATGCGGAATTGATTGAAAAACCTGCAACTGATAATGATAAGAAAGATGATTCTAAGAAAGATGATTCCAAGAAAGATGATTCCAAGAAAGATGATTCTAAGAAAGATGATTCCAAGAAGAATAATTCTGATAAGAAGTCAGGTGCAGTTAAGACCGGAGATGCAACTCCACTGATCTTGTGGGGAACTGCGACAATACTGGCAGCAGGTGCCAGCGTTACAGTTATTTTACGCAGACGTAAAAGAAGATAAAAATTTTCCTGAAAAGTAAAAGGAAAGAAGTTTTCAAGAATTCTTTCAAAAGAAAGGGCTGGCATGTGCCAGCCCTTTCTTGGTATAAATATATTACTCCCTTTTTACATGTGAATATCATTTACGGTATTGCCTTGGTGACATTCCAACCTTCTTATTAAAGATCTGTGAGAAATAAGAT
>SKEP01000226.1_pt1 | contig 14689 bp, 3 predicted proteins | sample 4826901 | NCBI WGS metagenome assembly SKEP01 (sample SAMN11008806, study PRJNA524170) | human gut metagenome | biome: Human fecal sample; material: Feces; isolation source: fecal sample from pouch patient p4, p43, p49, p54, p55 | host: Homo sapiens | place: Israel: Tel-Aviv | collected 2014-03-20
AACAGGGCGCGGGCCACATGAGCCGCCGCCGTCGACAGTTGGCGATAGGTCAATTCACGGATAGGACTGATCAGCGCAGTTTCCTGTGGCGTCAGTGCTGCCTGACGCAGTAACCCATGGTGCAACAAGGCCGTAGGTGCAGGAGCCTGCGTGACCGGTGCACTAACGGTGGGCAGCGCCAGCACATCTTGAGTCTCATGCCAGAGCTGTGGTCGCTGGGCTAGGGCGTGCAGGAGTTGGCAATAACACTGGAACATCTGATCCATTAGCGCCGGTTCAAACAATTGTTCCACCACGTCCCAATTAAAGTGCAATTCCCCGTTACGCTCCATTACCTGATGATCGAGCCACACCTGCGGTGTCTGTGAAATACTGTACAGATCATCCTGCGGTTGGTTGAACAGCGTATCATCCGTTTCCCAGCTCGCCTCATATTGATTGAGCAAGCTGGTGAACACGATAGGAATCACCGATTTCGCCGGATCGCGGTGAGTTTGTACCAGCAGTCGAGAGACCTGGATACCGCCAAACAAGCGGTTATCCAAATCGCGCCACAGTTGAGAGTGGATCACGTTTGCCCGCGCCTGCAAGGTTTCTCCCTGCGACATATCAATCTCCAGCAACGTCAGTGCAGTAAAATCGCCAATTAAGTGATTGATATCTGCGTGCAACGGCAGACGATTAAACAGCGTCAGGTTAAGGCTAAAGTGCGGCGAGGAACTAAAGCGCGCCAACACCTGAGCAAACCCCGTGAGCAGCAGTGTAGTAGGCGTGATACTCATCTGACCCGCCTGCGTTTTCAAGCGCTGCCAGATAGCACGAGATAGACAATAGCTACGGCGCACGAATGTGGGGTTTTCCAGCTTCGTGGGGTCGGTACGCAGCGGCAATCGTGGCCCCGGCGGCAGAGTTTCGATGCGGGCGCGCCAGTAGTCACGTGCCCGTTCAAACTGCGGCGTTTTCTCGTAGGATTTTAAGGTCAGCACATAGTCGCGGAAACTGTACGTCAATGTAGGCAATGCCGCCTGCGGATGGCGGTAGTGATAAGCTAGTTCCCGAATGAACAACTCCAGACTCCATGCATCGGCTATCAGCAGGTCGATAGATACATGTAGCCGGGCTTTTTGCTGCGGATCAACCACGACCTCCATCTGAAACAGAGGCCAGCGACTACAATCAATCATCTGATGTGAGAGGGTGTCACGCAGCTCACGGCAACGCTGTTGAAACGCATCCTCGCACTGGGTGGTATAGAAGGCAACGTGGTATTCCGGCACGTTTGGCAATATCTGCTGCATACCGTCATCGTTGACAATTGCACGCAACATGCTGTGCCGCGCAATCACCGCATTGAGCGCGCGGTTGAACGCTGTTTCATCTAGCCCCTGTAGTTCATATTCCACATAGATATGGGTGGAAATATTGCCCAATCCCAAGGATTTTCGCCGCCCAACCCAATAGGCCTGTTGCACGTCAGTCAGCGGAAAAGGTAGGTGCTGCTGGTCAGGGGCAAAGACCGTATCAGGCAATGCTGAAACCGCTGTCTCACTGCCGCCTTGTTCGAGCAGATAGCAACTTAATCCCTCGATGGTGGGATCGGCAAAGAATGCGCTTAGCGTACAGGTGATGCCGTAACGTTGCTGAATATCATATAAAATGGTTGACGCTAACAGCGAATGCCCACCCAGTTCGAAGAAGCTGGCGTGGTGATCATCAATGCTGACACCAAGCGTGCGTTCCCATATCTCCGTCACCACTGCAATAATATCGGATTTTGTTGCGCGGGATAAGAGATTATTCGACGATTCGTGGGAGAACGTGGCAGGCCGTACGGCCTCGACCCAATAGCGCTGCGGTGTAAAAACGGTCCCCGGCAGGGCGATGCGTTGACTGCCCAACATACGCTCCGCCGCATCCACCCAGCGCCAATCTAGGCTGACGCCAGCCAACCATAACTGCCCTAACGCCTCTAGCGCGGTGCGATTGGCATCACTCGCCGCGTCGTCCAGCATCAAAGAGCAGACATCGGGCTGCAAGAGGGGATTCGTCGGCACATCATCAAACGGTTGGCCCGCATTCAACCTGTGCCATGCTTGCTCTAGTGTGCAGTCTCCTCGTAGTACGGCGGCAGCATAGCCACCATCACCGTCGCCGCATAGCACCACATTCAACGTTTCCCGTTCGTCAATCAACGCGATCAGCGCATACTGGCTGATAAACGTCCGTTGCGCAGGGGAGAGATCTTGCAGACAGGCTGGTTCGAGCGGAAAATGCTCGAGCAGTTGTCCCACCGCCTGTGACAACACCTCAGAGCACGCCAGCCAGTCACTAAGCGTCTCGAGTGCAACAACGAAACGGTGCCCCAATCTCCAGTAGATCGTGCAACCCGTGGTTGCCTCCACCATCGGTGCGTCGCGGAGTTGTCGGGCTAGCTGGGTGCAATTCTCTGCGATGACACACTTACGTACCGGGGCGGAGAAACGCCCGTGACGCAGGGTGTAAGCCACGTCCTGTAAGCGTATCTCTGGATGTGCGGCCAGTTTCGCCAGCAGGGCGTTTTGCATCTGTTCCAGGGCATTGTGGTTTTTTGCCGAGAGTACAACGACACAAGGCCCCATCTGCTGCGCCCTCGCCTGCGGCGTCGATAACGGCGCTTGTACCACCAGATGTGCGTTGGTGCCGCCCAATCCGAACGCACTCACACCAGCGGTGCGTGGCGTGGTGCCCTCCGGCCAAGGCGTTAAACGGGACACCACTTCAAACGGGCTGTCCTCCAACCCCAGTTGCGGATTAGCCCGTTGAAAATTCAGCGTAGGGTAAAACACCCGGTTAGTAAGACTCAGCACCGTTTTTATGAGACTGGTGATGCCAGATGCCATTTCTACGTGACCCACGTTAGGTTTCACAGCCCCCAGACGCCACGGTGTCGCATTCGGCGCTGGCGTCCCAAACACACGTTTGATGGCCGCGAATTCGATAGCGTCACCCAACGGCGTGCCGCTGCCATGCAGTTCTAGATACTGAATTTGCTGCGGCGTCACCTCCGCCAAGCTATGCGCCTCAATCATCACAGCTTCCTGACCATCAACACCCGGCACGGTATAACCACTGCGCGCACCGCCATCATTGTTGATGGCGCTTCCCTTGATGACGGCAAGGATGTTATCCCCTTGCACCTGCGCGTCTGTAGCCCGTTTGAGCAGCACCATGCCCAAACCACTGCTGTAGACCGTACCGCTCGCCTGCGCATCAAAAGTATGAATCAGGCCATCCTCTGCTTGCAGCCCATCACCGTGCGATTCATAGCTGCGCTGCTCCTCCATGCGAAACGTGACGCCACCCGCTAGCGCCATATCGCACTGACCGCTCAGCAGCCCTTCGCAGGCCAGATGCACTGCCACCAGCGAGGTGGCACAACTGGCCTGAACCGTCACGCAAGGGCCGGTAATATTCAGGCGGTAAGCCAGTTGGGACGTCAAATGATCTTTGTCATTGCCGACCATGATTTGGAGACCACCGAGTTGTGCAAGCTTGTCTGGGTTGTTCATCAGGTGAGTAAGCAAATAGAAGCTGGTACTCACGCCCGCATATAGGCCGACGCGCGCATCGTGCTGCTTCGGGTTGTAACCGCTTTGTTCAAACATCTCCCAAGCACAGGTCAGAAATACGCGCTGCTGTGGATCCATGATTTCTGCTTCTGCACGGCTGTAGCCAAAAAAGTTGGCATCGAACTCCGCCATGTGCTCATAGACGTTGTTCAGCGTAATGTGATTGTGGCCGTTGCTCGGGGTCACTTTGGGGTCCAAAATGTTGCATCCGGTGCGAAGCACCGTTTCGAATGCCGCAACGCTGTGCACGCCGGGGTACCGGCAGTTCATGCCAACAATGGCAATATCGCTTTCACTGTAAGTCATTAGTTTTTCCTTAACGCTGACGCTGGTGACGACGTACAAGTCGTTGCTGGGCGCGGGATCGGGAAGCATCACGCTGCTGTGTTTGATTCACCGCCCGTGCATTGTCCTGCATAGCCTGCAAATAACCGGCAATTCTTTTCACGGTGGTTAAGCGAAATAGCTCAGCAATAGGTACCGTAACCTTAAAAATCTCCTCAATACGGCGATGCAACAGCACGATCTGGATTGAGCCGCCCCCCGCTTCAAAAAAGTTGTCATTCAGTCCGATCTGTTCTCGTTGTAGTACCTCGCACCAGAGAGCGGCCACCTGCTGTTCATAGGGCGAGGCGTGCGCGAGGGCCCTCGACTTCTGTGATGTAGATTGCGACATACGTTGGATAACCTCTTGAACCATTGCCGCCTGATCAATTTTGCCGTTGCCTGTCATCGGCAGCACCTTGAGAAGAAAGAAATGTTGGGGCAGCAGGTAATACGGCAACTGCACGGCTAACTGAGCACGAACACGCGCTAACAGGGCGTCAGTATCGTCAGGATGCAGGTTTTCTGCGGCAGTGATAAAGGCATACAGCTGTCCCTGGTGGCACACCACGGCGGCACTCCCTACGCTGTCGAGCTGTTCAAGGTGGCTTTTGACTTCCCCCAGTTCGATACGGTAACCATTCACCTTCACTTGGGTATCGTTGCGCCCCAAAAAGGCGACTTGCCCGTCAGCAAAGTAGCGCCCGCGATCCCCAGTGCGGTAAATTCGCTCACCACTCGCTTCGCGCCAGACAAAGCTCGCCGCCGTTTTCTCTGCGTCGTTCAGGTAGCCTTGTGCCAGCCCCATCCCGCCAATGCAAATCTCTCCTTCCACCCCGACCGGACATTCCTCCAGTTGCGCATTTAGCACGTATACTGGCTGGTTGCGCAGGCCCCGACCGTAGGGAATACTGGTCCACGTCGATTCCACCTCACCTATCGGGTAGTAGACCGACCAGATGGCGCACTCGGTCGCTCCACCCAGACTGATGATGTCCATCGTTTCATTGAGCCGCTCGCGCATCTGCTCCGGTAACGTTAGCGGGATCCAGTCGCCGCTCAACAGTGCCAGACGCAACGTCGGATAACTCATCCGATCGCCGCTGTGGTATTCGCACAGCATCTGCATCAGTGCGGGCACTGCATTCCAGACGCTTACATGACCGTGTGCCATAACTGTCTGCCAATGACGCGGATCTTTTTCCCGTCCTGCTTCCGGCAGTACCAGCGCTGCACCCACCATAAAAGGCGCAAAGGCATCGTAAACCGACAGGTCAAAGCTCAATGATGACAGCCCGAACACCCTATCCTGCGCATTGAGGCCAAAGCGTTCGTTGATGTCTTCCAGCGTGTTCATGGCCGCACGGTGGTCGATCATCACTCCTTTCGGGGTACCGGTGGAGCCGGAAGTGAAAATGATATAGGCCAGATCCGTGACATCCCCAGCCACTTCAGGCAACGGCGCAGCAGGCGTGTCCAGCATTCCGTCGTCGATGATCAGCACGGGCAGCGACGGCTCCAATTGCGTGAGACCCGGCTGCGTTACTTGTACCCGCACCTCGCCCACCGTCAGCAAAAGCTGGCGACGCTGTGGCGGTAGCACCGGATCCACTGGCAGATAGACCGCACCCAGTCGTAAAATGCCGTGTACGGCGGCAATCTGCTGCCAGCCTTTTTCCATCACCACCGCCACGCGGTCGCCATGCTGCACGCCCAGCGCTAACAGGGCGCGGGCCACATGATCCGCCGCCGTCGACAGTTGGCGATAGGTCAATTCACGGATAGGACTGATCAGCGCAGTTTCCTGTGGCGTCAGTGCTGCCTGACGCAGTAATCCATGGTGCAACAAGGCCGTAGGTGCAGGAGCCTGCATGACCGGTGCACTAACGGTGGGCAGCGCCAGAGAACTATTTACCCCCCACCAACTTTGCGGCATGGCAACCAGCGCCTGCAGCGCATGACAATAAGCACCAAACATCTGATCCAGCAGCGTGGTATCAAACAGTTGCTCGACCGCGTCCCAGTTGAAATGCAACTCCCCAGCCAACTCGATCACCTGGTGATCGAGCCACACCTGCGGTGTTTGGGTAATATTGGCGTCCGGACACAGAGTAAAACGGGTTGTGTCCCGAGGGTCTTGCGCAGTCGTCTCCCCGTCGATATCCAACATACTAGTGAATACCACCGGCATCGGCGCATGGAAACGACCGCTATGGATCAGCGCCTCGCTGGCGCGGATCCCACTGAAACGACGATGTTCGAGATCTTCCCACAGTTGCACCTGAATACGCTGAGCGTTGTGGGCATAAGAGTGCTGGCTGTCGTAACAAACATTCAGCAAGCTGACAGCGGTAAAATCACCAATAACTGCCTCTGCGTTGGGGTAACCCTGCGGGCGGTTGAACAACGTCAGATTGAGCGTAAACGTCGGGCTAAGGCTCCAACGTGCCAGCACTTGGCTAAAGACTGTCAACAACAATGCCGTCTTGGTGATACGTGTGCGTTGGGCCAGCGCGCTCAGCACTCCCCAGTTGTGGGCTGACAGCCGATGACGGCGACGTACGAACCTGATCGCAGACAGTTGCGCCAAATCGCCCTGTACGGGCAGCGTTGGTGGGCCATACAGCTGCGGCAGCGCCCGTTGCCAATAGGCCTGATCGCGTGCATAGGCTTCACTCGCCTGCTCTACCAACAGCGCCTGCACGTAGTCACGAAAAGAGAACGGTAGCAACGGCAGTGACACATGGGGCTCACGGTACAGCATCATCAACTCCTGCTGTAGCGTGCGCATACTCAGAGCATCGGCAATCAGCAGATCGAGACTGAAATGCAAGCGGCCATGTTGCGCCGTGCAAGCCGAATAACTGAAATCAAACAGCGGCCAACGATCTGCGGGATGCACATGATGCGACAGCCGATCGCGGATCGCCATCAAGGCATCGTTTCGTGCGTTAGGGGACAAAGCACTCAGATCGCGCTGCTCTAACTGATACGCCGGCACTTGCGCCAGAATCTGCTGAGTACCGTCGGGGAGTACCCGCGCACGTAGCATTTCATGGCGAGCGATCAGCGCATTCACCGCATGGGTAAAACGCGTAACATTAAAGTGTTCTACGTCAAATTCATGGTAGATGTGGGTCGCGATCGAGGTAGCACCCGTCTGTCGTCCAAGCCAGTAGGCGCGCTGAACATCCGTCAATGGGAACGGTTGATGACGATGCTCAGGGTCGTGCACTATCACCCAGTCATCCTGAGACGCGGCAGCGTCCGTGATAGATTGCTGTGCAATACGCGCACTCAGTGCCCGTAGTGTGGAGTAGTGGAAAATGTCCTTCAGGGTCAAGGCGCAGTGAAAAGTGCGGTTGATCTCTGCTACCAACGTTACCGCCAACAGCGAATGTCCCCCCAAGCGAAAGAAATCGCACTCAGGATCGACGTTTTTTATCGGCAAATAGCGCATCCACAGCGCCAGCAACATCTGTTCCGTGTCGCTCAGCGCTTGCGTCTGCGGCGACACAAGGGAGCTATCGGCAACGAAATTTTCCGCTAACCGCTTACGATCGATTTTACCGTTGTCAGTGTTCGGGAAGTCGGCCACCCTCTGCCACAGCGTTGGCACCATATAGTCTGGCAGTTGCTGCCGAAGCTCGTTTTTCAGTTGCTCGAATAGCGAGGGAGGCTCACTGGTGATGATGAATGCTGCCAGTGCTTTGTGTAACGGTGCTCTTTCAATACAGGCCACCACCGCGGCGTCCACATGCGGATGCCGTGCCAACGTCCGTTCAATTTCGCCTAACTCAATACGATAACCGCGCAGTTTGATCTGGCTATCTTTGCGCCCAACAAAAAACAACTGCCCCTGCGCATCACTCCTGACCAGATCGCCAGTGCGGAACATCCTGCCACCGGGGACCCCTGGTTCTGACAAGAAGAACTGTGCGTTCAACTCAGGCTGCCCATCATACCCTTGCGCCACACCATCCCCGGCGATGTAAAGCTCGCCGTCAACGCCTTGCGGCACTGGATGGCCCTCATTGTCCAGAATGTATATACGGGTATTGGCAATGGGAGCGCCGAGGGTGATGTTTTCCGCTTGGGTTATCTGCGATTTCAGCGACCAAATGGTTGTTTCGGTGGGACCGTAGAGGTTCCACAATGAACCACAACAGCGCAACAGTTCTTCCGCCACTTTCGTTGGCAGCGCTTCACCGCCTGCCAGCACACATAGTTCCGGGTCGCCACGCCAACCCGCCATCAACAGCCCGTGCCAGAACGAGGGCGTCGCCTGCATCAGCGTTGGTCGATAGTCGGCAATCAGCGGAATCATACGGAAGCTGTCTGCGGCGCGTTCCGCCTCTGTCAGATAGAGACTCGCACCGGAGATCAGCGGCAACAGATACTCCAAGAATGAGATATCAAATGTTGGCGTCGTCACCGAGAGCAGCCGGTCTTGCGAGCCAACCGCAAAGGTACGCTGCATATCCAACAACAAGTTCAGCAACCCGCGGTGAACAACGCACACGCCTTTAGGTTCACCGGTACTGCCGGAGGTAAACAACAGGTAGGCCTGCATATCCGGCAACAGCGCGCAAGGTGTAGAATACCGGATCGCATTCGACATGTCCTGCATCAATTCCGGCAACGACAGTTGTACAATTTCACCCCACTCTCCCGGCTGACGGACCACCAGACAGACCAAACGCGCGCGTTGCATAAGTCGTTGCAAACGCGCGGCAGGCTGATGAATATCGAACGGCACGTAGCACGCCCCCACAAACCACGTCGCCAACATGGTTGCAATCACATCCCTGTGACGTGGCAACAGCACGCCAATACGATCGCCCGGTTGTATGCCATGCGCTCGAAAACGCATCGCGATGAACTGCACACGCGCCCAGAGCTCAGCGTAGGTCAGTGTGCCGTCATGCTGCTGTATTGCCAGTTGCTTTGGGTGCTGCACACAGCGCTGTTCAATGATACGCAGCACATCCTGCGGCCCGAGCCACGGGACGTTAGTGGCGTTGAGCGGATCACGCCGCGGCGTTGCGGTCTCCGGTGCATGCAGAGGGATCGCCCCTATCGGGGTCTCCAGTGATGATGTCAACGATAAGCAGTGCTGACGCAGCGCCTCGGCAATCTGCTTCACCACATCAGCATCGTATAACCCCAAATCGTACTCAAAGGAGACGTCGAACGTGGCGTCGTTTTGGAACACCTCGACTGTCATGTCGTATTTGACGGTCTGATTGTGATACGTCACCTGCTCCCAATACGCACCAGCCAAGGTAAAAGCGCGTGGGGTCACGTGGTTATGGTAGATATAGAGGATCTGGAACAACGGTGAATGGGAAAGGCTGCGAGGGAGATCCAGCATATTCACCAAGTTTTCAAACGGCAGTTGCTGGCGCCCCTGCGTCTCTTTCACGCTGGCCTTCACACGCTGGAGCGCCTCGCGCCCTACCTCAACCCCATTAAAATCGGTGTAGATAACCGCAGTGCTGGCATAATAACCAATGCTACTCTGCAATTCCGGGCGAATGCGCCCCGATACTGGCATGCCTATCACCAATCGCTGTTGCTGAGCGTAACGCATCAGCACCAGTTGGAAGGCAGTCAGCATCAGCACGAACGGCGTTGTTTCCTGCGTGCGGGCTACGTGTTTCAACGCGAGGCTTAATGTTTCATCCAGGGTGATGCTGAACCGGGAACCATGTGTAGAGGGTTGTGCCGGGCGCGGGTGCAGCGATGGAAATGTCGACAGCAGAGGCGCGTCTTGCAAACGCGCACGCCAGTAGGCAAGTTCGTTCGCCAGCAAGGTATCCTGGAACCATTCGCGCTGCCAGAAGGCATAATCGGCATATTGCAGCGGCGGCGGAGGCAGCGACGTTTCATTACCAGCATGCAATCGAGCATACTGCTGCTGTAACTCATCGAACAATAGCCGTAACGAGATACCGTCGATGATGATATGGTGCGCGCAAAACACCAAATGACAACCTTGATCGGGTTGAATAATCTGAGTTACCCCCCACAGAGGACCGCGTGCCAGATCGAACCGGGTGTTTATCACCTGCTGAATTACCGCATCTAGCGCTGAAGTTGGGGCCTGCGCTGCCAGCGTGACCGTATCGAGAACTAACGAAGACGCATCATCTATCACCTGGCAAGGCCGATCGTTACGTACTATGATACGGGTACGCAAGATGGCGTGGCGTGCTTGCACATGGCGCAATGCCTCCGTGAGCATCGGCATATCCACCACGCCATGCAAACGATACACCACATAAAGGTTGTAGTTAGTGGCGGTACTGTCGTATTTTTGCAAAAACCACAACCGCTCCTGATTAAACGACAGCGGGATTGCCTGCGCCGGATCCGCTTTGATGATGGGAATGCGGCTGGGCGACACGCCTGATTGCGCCAACTGTCGTAATAGCTTTTCCTTTTTTTCCGCCGGTAACATTCGCGCCAATGCGGCATGATGTATCGTCATGACCGTCCTTTCCTTTTCGCTGTGTTAAATACTTTTGCCAACGTCACTCATTAATCATGTCGTTAACTAGCACGGCAAGTGCGGACCCTCCATCATCCTGCTGCTCCTGCTCGACCAACTGCGCTAACGCGCGCACGCTGGCATCCTCCATCACGTCGAAAAAGGAAAGAGTGACGGCGAACCGTTCCTGTACCTGCGCCAGCAACATGCCCAGCATCAATGAATGTCCGCCAGCTTCGAAGAAGTTGTCGTCAATGCCCAAGCCGTCAATTCCCAGCAATGCTTCACAAATCGCCACTAAGCCGCGCTGCGTTTTGCTCTCTGGAGCCGCGTAAGGCACCGAAAACGCCGGACGCGGCTGACGGCGCACCGACGGTTCGCTAGGGATGACACTTCCCGCGTCCGCCACCGGCGTTACGGCGCACCTCTGTTCTTCTGGACTGTCGACCCAGTAACGGATTTTGTCAAAGGCGTAGGTCGGTAGAGAGACACGGCGCGGTTGCTCACCTGCAAACGCAGACAAATCGATGTTATGCCCTCGCACCCAAAGCGCTGCCACGGTATCTAAGATATGTTTGTGCTCATCGCTGCTGCGGGCACCTGCTGGCAGCGAGCTGAACGCGAGACGATCACCTAATGCATGACCGTTGGTCAGCTGGGTCAGGGTGGCACCTGGCCCGATTTCCAGAAAATCGACATCAAATGTAGCTTGCGCCTCTTGCAGTGCAGCGGAGAACTGCACAGGCATCAGCATCTGTTCAATCCAGTAGTCCGGTGTGGTGAGAGTGTCGGCACTGACGTGCGCGCCGGTTACGGTAGAGATGATGGTGAGCGTCGGCGGGTTCAGTCGTACATTCTCAAATGCCTGACGTAGCGCCTGCGCCGCATCTTGCATCATGCTAGAGTGGAAGGCATGAGAGGTATGCAATCGTTTGTTGATGATGTTCTGCTCCGTCAGACGCTGGCTGACGGCGAGGATCTCCGACGTAGGCCCGGCGATAACCGAATAGTCAGGGGCGTTAACAGCGGCAATCGCCAGCGGGGCGGTAATCAGTGCGCGAATCTGTGCTTCGGGCAGCGCCACCATCAACATGGCACCGCTTGGTGCCTGATGCATCAGCTCTGCTCGACGCGCCACCAAGCGCAACGCATCCTCTAAAGAGAACACGCCTGCCAACGTCGCTGCCACCCATTCGCCCAGCGAATGACCAATCATTACCGTTGGCGTGATTCCCCAACTGAGCCACAATTGGGCTAAGGCATACTCGACGCTGAACAGCAGCGGTTGTGTGAGGCAGGTTTGCGCAAGGCGTTCGCCTTGGGCTAACGAGACTTCTGCTCTGAACAACTCATGGCGGATATCCAGTTGGTATTCACGCTCGAGTAACGTCGCGCAACGGTCGAAGGCATCGGCGTAGGCCGGCCAAACCTGATAGAGCTGATGGCCCATGCGCTGATATTGGCTACCCTGCCCGGAAAACAACAGCCCCAGCCCGAGCTGTGTCTGCGCTACACCACGAGCAAACGGCGCTGTCGCGGCCTGCTGCAACAGCGTCCCGGCAGCATGTAGATCTCTGGTTACGAGCGCGGCGCGATGTGCGAAGGCTTTACGTCCCTGTGAGAGTGTCCACGCCAGATCCCGCCTATCCGGCAGCGATTCATGTTGCAGAAAATCGGCAAAACGCGCCAGCCCCGAGGATAAGGCACTGTCGGTCTTGGCAGAAAACGGCAAAATACTGTAGGCAGGTACAGGCGCTCGCGCTTGCAAGTCAACGGCTGGCGCTTGTTCCAGCACAACATGGGCATTGGTGCCGCCCATGCCAAGCGAGGTGACGCCCGCGCGACGGATGCCGCTTTCCGGTTGCCACGGTTGACAGGTAGTGTTGATGTAAAACGGACTATTGGTCAGATCGATCTGTGCATTGGGCCGTTCAAAGTGCAATGTTGCGGGAATTATTCCCTGCTGCACTGCCAGCGCGGTTTTTATCAACCCTGCGACGCCCGCTGCCGTATCCAAATGGCCGATATTGGTTTTTACCGACCCCAGCGCACAGTACTGCTTTTGTGACGCGCCCGCAAAGGCTTGGCTTAGCGCAGAAAACTCAACCGGATCGCCCAAACGCGTACCGGTACCGTGGGCTTCCACATAAGTGATATCCTGCGGTGTCAAACCTGCCAACCGCTGTGCCTGAGCAATGGCGCGCGCTTGGGCATCCACGCTCGGCGCGGTATAACTGATCTTCTCCGAACCGTCGTTGTTGACGGCAAATCCTTTGATGACCGCATAGATGTTATCGCCATCACGCAGCGCTTCATCAACACGCTTTAACACCACCAGCCCCGCGCCGGTGCCGGGCACAAATCCGCTGCTGTTATCGGAAAACGCCCGACAGTGGCCATCGGCGGCGGTGATCCCACCTTCCTGCGACAAGTAGCCGGTTTTTGCTGGTGGCCCCAGCGTTACTCCGCCAGCAATCGCCATGTCACACTGCCAAGTCAACAGACTTTGGCATGCCACGCACACCGCCACCAAGGATGTCGATGAGGAAGTCTGCACCGTGATCGCCGGGCCGCGCAGGTTGAGGTGATAGGCGATGGTAGTAGTGATACTGTCTTTGTCGTTACCAATGGCCGCCTGCAAACTGCCAGAAGAGAAAACGCGTTTAAAGTGCGGCATCAAGTTCAGCATCAAATAGGAATCCATGCTTTTGCCAGCAAAAATACCCACATCCCCCGGATAATCGGCAGCCACATAGCCCGCATCTTCGAAGGCTGCCCACGCGGTTTCCAACAGGACACGGTGCTGAGGATCCATCAGCTCCGCCTCTCGGGGTGCGATACCGAAGAAAGCAGCATCAAATTTATCGATGTCAGCTACCTCCCCTTTGGCCTTGACGTAATCTGGGTGCTGAACAAATTCAGGACTGATTCCCATCGCCAGCAGTTCCTCATCGCTGTAAAAGGAAATGCACTCTCGGCTTGCCAGAAGATTTTCCCAAAACGCCTGTACCGTATCGGCTTGAGGGAAACGCCCCGCCATCCCAATGATAGCTATACCAAAATCATTCTCTGCCATGTTGCTTTCCCCCTATATTCAGGTTTATCACGCGTTTCATTCAGTGGAATCAGTGATGACTGTCGGTTGTGGCTGCCCAGCGCGTGTGACCAAAGGCCAAACGCTGCTTCGCCGCACGCAGTTGTGTCTGATCTCCTGTGGTCCCTTGCGCTGCGTCCGGGGCCAGCAGAAATTCCGCCAAGCGTTTGATGGTAGTGAAGCGCAGCAGGTCAACCAACGCCACGTGCTGACCGCACTGCTGCCCGATGTATTGCTGCATCTGTACTAGCAGAAGTGAGTGTCCACCGAGATCGAAGAAATTTGTGGTGGTGCCGACACGCTCCAGGCCAAGCAACTGCTGCCAGATCTCCGCCAGACGCTGTTCCAGTTCGGTTGCCGGAGGGACATACTCGCCCGGCCCTTCCAACTGCCGCAGATCGACCAGCGGCAGGCACTGGGGATCGATTTTGCCGTTTACACCTAGCGGCATGGCGCTCAGCGGCACGTAGAGCAACGGCAGCATATGCAACGGAAGCCGCAGGCTGAGCCATACGCGCAATTGCTGAGCATCCAGCGCAACGCCGTTGACGCTGCAATAGAAGGCCACTAGTAGCGGCGTTGCCGCCGCATTGCGTCGCACATCGACCCACGCATCAGCAATATCCGGATGCTGTTTCAGTAGGCTTTCGATGTCGCCCAGTTCAACTCGGTATCCACGGATCTGCACTTGGCGATCTTGTCTGCCGAGATAGAACAACATCCCGTCGGTTGCCCAACGAGCACGATCGCCAGTTTTCAGCACCCGAACGCCAGGGTATTCCGGCAACTCGACAAAGCGCTCGGGATCCTGTCGTGCATCAAGGTAGCCGGGCGAAATGCCCAGACCAGAGAAACAGAGTTCTCCACAGGCACCTGGCGGTACCAAACGATTATATGCATCCACCACATAAGCTTGGGTGTTCTGAATCGGGCGGCCAATGGGCAATGCTCCCGTTTCTTGCTCCCTACGCTTTGCGACAGGAAAGTAGGTCGAGCAGATACCGCTTTCGGTCAGGCCATAACCGTTAACCACTGCCATGTGCGGCAGAAGCGGCGCTATCTGCTCATACTCTAACGCTTCACCACCGCACAGAAACAAGCGCAGCGATCCCATCGACTGAGCCAGCACAGAGAGGCTGGCAGAAAGCGATGGGGTGGTGCTCAGGATAG
>SKEP01000746.1_pt1 | contig 14619 bp, 9 predicted proteins | sample 4826901 | NCBI WGS metagenome assembly SKEP01 (sample SAMN11008806, study PRJNA524170) | human gut metagenome | biome: Human fecal sample; material: Feces; isolation source: fecal sample from pouch patient p4, p43, p49, p54, p55 | host: Homo sapiens | place: Israel: Tel-Aviv | collected 2014-03-20
ACATAATTCCCTCCGTAATTATCCGATGTACTCTCGGAATCTTTTTGTGCTTGATTTTGTGAGAAGATTTTTTGTCAGTTGTGTCCAAATTTTTGAGGCGTACGCGGTGCGTACGTTGATGAAATTCGGGTACGACTGGCGGAAAATCAGCCACAAAAGCAAGTGCAAGAAAGACTCCGAGAGTACATATCCATTTTTCATTAAGTTCATTTCTCTTGCAAACTACACAGTAAGATTCACCCACACTATCTGCCAGCCAAAATTACTTCTTTACTCTTCTTCATCGTAAAACCCATATTCTTTGGTTTGTATGTGAATCACTCAGCAGCAATACTATTCTCCCTGTGTATAATTTTGCAGAGCTACGTTAGTATTATATCAGTATCCACACCATTCAAAAATGCCCCGGCATTCTTGCTGCGAGGTGGGAGTCATCTCACATCTGATATATTTATCATACCACATCCCCATTTTTTTTAGAAGTATCCTCATGAAAAAAGCGGTAAATTTCTTCGGCTACATTTTCTGTAATTCCATCTGCTTCACAAAGTTCTGTCACGGAAGCTTCTTTTATTTTTCCGATATCCTTAAAATGCTTCATCAGGCTTTTTCTTCGTGCGGGACCGATACCTTTAATATCATCAAGTACCGAATGTACCTGCTCTTTTCCACGGAGTGCTTTATGATATGTGATTGCAAAACGATGCGCCTCATCCTGTAGACGGGTTATCATCCGAAATGCTTCCGAATTTTTAGGAAATTCAATGATTTCATTGTTATAATATAAGGCTCTTGTACGATGGAAATCATCTTTTACCATACCGCAGACCGGAATAGTTAATCCCAGCTTTTCGAGAACCTGTAATGCAATGTTTACCTGGCCTTTTCCTCCATCCATCATAAGAATATCCGGAAAACGGGTAAAACTTCCAAGTTCCATATCCTGTCCCTTTTCATCCCGCTCCTTCTGCTCCCTGATACCGTGGGAAAATCTTCTCTCTAACGCCTCTTCCATACAATGGTAATCATCCGGTCCGGCTACGGTTTTTATCTTAAATTTACGATAATCGCTTCGTTTAGCCTTACCTTTTTCAAAAACAACCATTGAAGCAACATTTTCATATCCATTTGTATTGGAAATGTCAAATGCCTCCATACGGTTTAAGTTCCCAATTCCTAGTGCCTGCTCTAATTCATGTACCGCACCAGTTGTTCTGCGTTCTTCTCTCTTTAATTTCTCACTGTCCTGTGCGAGAACATTCTGTGCATTCTTTCTTGCAAGCTCCATCATCTGATGTTTACTTCCACGCTTCGGCATAGCAAAAATCACTTTACTTCCACGCTTATCTGAAAGCCATTTTTCAAGAATTTCCTGATCAAGAACTTCTTCCTGCGTTAAAATTTCTTTTGGAATAAATGGAGTCCCTACATAGAACTGCTTAATAAAGTCCGTGATAATCTCTTGCTTTTCACTGTCTCCGATTCCTGTCATATGAAAATGATCTCTGCCGAGAAGCTTGCCGCTTCGGATAAAGAAAATAGCCACAACTGCCTCATCGCCGGCCTTTGCCATAGCAATAATATCCCTGTCATCGCCACCGGTATCATTGATTTTCTGCTTCTCACCAATTCGTTTTACATTTTCAATCAAATCACGATACTCGGCTGCCTGCTCAAACTCAAGCTCTGCGGCCGCTTTTTTCATTTTTTCTTCCAGACTGTTTATGATTTCTTTCTCATCGCCATTTAAAAACTTCAACGCCTTATCCACATGGGCGCGGTACTCTTCTTTAGAAATATAATTCTGACACGGTGCATCACACTGATTTATCTGATAATAAAGACAGGGCCGGTCCTTCCCTATCTCTTTAGGCAATGACCGGCTACAACTCCGTATTTTGTATACTTTTCTCATTAGTTCAATTGTATCCTTCACCGCCCCCGCACTCGTATACGGACCGAAATATTTCGATTTATCCCTTTTCACCTGACGGCAAAATAAAATTCTCGGATAATCTTCCTGCACTGTGACACGAATATATGGATAACTCTTGTCATCTTTCAGCATCGTATTGTAATGTGGACGGTGTTCTTTAATCAGATTACATTCCAAAACCAGAGCCTCAAGCTCCGAGTCTGTGATGATATATTCAAAATAAGCGATGTGAGAAACCATGTGCTGGATTTTTACACTCTTATTATAACTACTCTGAAAATACTGACGCACACGGTTCTTAAGGATTCTTGCCTTACCGACATAGATAATCTCATCCTGTGCATTATGCATCAGATATACCCCCGGCTTTGCCGGGAGTTTTTTCAGTTCTTCCTGAATATCAAACATAATTTACTCTTCCTGTTTTGTTTGCTCACTGTCTTTCTTTTCGGTAACTTTCTGTGCATCCTGACTTTCCGCATCTTTTAATGAAGATTCTTCTGATACCGTTTCTGCCTCGGATAATTCTGTTTTCTCCTTATCCTCTTCAACATTCGCTTCAACACTTTCCAGTTCATCTTTCTTTAAAGATTTATTGTAAATTTCCATGAATTCTTTACCGGTAATTGTCTCTTTTTCAATCAGGAATTCTGCAATCTCGTCCATAACTTCTCTGTGGTCTTCAATAATCTTTTTCGCCTTATCGTAAGCCACTTTGAGCATTTCTTTTACTTCTTCATCGATGAGTGCACCTGTTGCATCGGAACAGTTCATCACTGCACGTCCATCAAGATAACGGTTCTGTACAGACTCCAGTCCCATAAGTCCAAATCTTTCAGACATACCGTACTGTGTTACCATCGCTCTTGCAATCTGGGTCGCACGCTCGATATCATTAGAAGCTCCTGTTGTAACAGAATTAAATACAACTTCCTCGGCCGCACGTCCACCAAAAAGTGTAACTAATTCGCTGAGCATCTGCTCTTTGCTCATCAGATATTTTTCTTCTTCAGGAACCTGCATGGTGTAACCCAGTGCACCCATTGTTCTTGGAACAATCGTAATCTTCTGTACTGGTTCTGTATTTTTCTGCACAGCAATTGCCATAGCATGACCAACTTCGTGATAAGAAACGATTTTCTTTTCTTCCTCACCAAGAATACGGTCTTTCTTTTCTTTTCCGGCAATAACAACTTCTACTGCCTCTAACAGGTCTTTCTGAGATACTGCTTCTCTTCCAGCTTTAACTGCTGCAAGGGCGGCCTCGTTAATCATATTTGCAAGATCAGAACCTACGGCACCGGAAGTTGCCAGGGCAATTTCGTCAAAATTAACTGTCTCGTCCATCTTGACATTCTTCGCATGTACTTTTAATGTCTCCACACGGCCCTTTAAGTCGGGGCGTTCTACGATAACTCGTCTGTCAAAACGGCCCGGTCTGAGAAGTGCCTTATCTAATACTTCCGGACGGTTTGTCGCTGCTAAAATAACAAGACCCTTGGAAGAATCAAATCCATCCATCTCCGCAAGCAGGGCATTCAATGTCTGCTCACGCTCGTCATTTCCACCACCATAACGGCTGTCACGGCTCTTACCGATAGCATCAATCTCATCAATGAAAATGATACAAGGTGCCATAGACTGTGCCTGCTTAAACAGATCACGAACTCTTGATGCACCGACACCGACAAACATTTCTACAAAGTCGGAACCACTCAGAGAGAAGAACGGTACATTTGCCTCACCCGCAACTGCTTTTGCAAGTAAAGTTTTACCAGTTCCCGGAGGGCCTACTAACAGCGCACCCTTTGGAAGTCTGGCACCAATTTCAATATATTTACCAGGGTTATGAAGGAAATCAACCATCTCAGTAAGACTTTCCTTTGCCTCATCCTGACCGGCTACATCTGCAAAAGTAACTCCTGTCTTTTTCTCAACATATACCTTTGCATTACTCTTTCCTACACTTCCCATCATACCGCCGCCCTTGCCGATTCCACGCATAACAAAATACATCATTGCATAGATCAGCACAAACGGAAGTACATAACTAACCATAACAGAAAGAATCGCATTCGATCCACTGCTGTCCTGCTGTTCATAAGAACTAATCTTATTATTGTCCTCCGCTTCTTTTAAACGGTTAACCAGCAGTGCATCATTCATAGAAACCGTATAATATGTTGTTTTCATTAACGGATTCTGCTGTGTCTTCGGTTCGATATAAATCTTTCGGTCTGCTACCTGTACCTTTTTAATCTCTCCTTTTTCCAACATCGTAAGAAACTTACTATACGAAATCTTCTTCTGTGAACCATTCTTATAACGGCTCATCACAGAAGTAAAGAGAGCGGTAATTCCAAGACAAACGACCAGAAGAATAATGGCAGACTTTATATTCTTCTTTTTGTTTGGATTATCATTCTGATTATTTTTTTTGTCCATTTACGCCTCCATGACGTTTCATATTATAATTTCTTCAATACCTCAATGGCATCTTTCATATAATTATTTTCAACGTACTCAATCTTTCCTGCATCACAGGCTGCGGCAAGTGCTGGGTCCATTGGAAGCTTAGCCAGAACAGGTACATCATACTCTGCCGCGATCTCATCAATGTGGCTTTCTCCAAATACCTTAATCTGCTTTCCACAGTCAGGACACTCTACATAACTCATATTCTCTACTAAACCAAGAATTGGAACATTCATCATTCTTGCCATGTTCACCGCTTTTTCTACGATCATTCCAACTAATTCCTGTGGAGAAGATACGATAACAATACCATCTAACGGAACAGACTGGAAAATAGTCAGCGGTACATCACCAGTTCCTGGAGGCATATCAATGAACATATAGTCAATGTTCTGCCATAATGTCTCTCCCCAGAACTGTTTGATTACTCCGCCAAGAACAGGCCCCCTCCAGATAACAGGATCTGTCTCATTCGCAAGCATCAGGTTAACAGAAACAATGTCGATTCCGCAAGTTGTTGTTGCTGGCAGAATCAGTCCTTCTGCGTTACCTACAAGATTCATGGAAAGACCAAATGCCTTTGGAATAGATGGTCCTGTGATATCTCCATCTAAAATAGCTGTCTTAAATCCTTCTCTCATAGAAGCTGCTGCAAGAAGTGAAGTTACCATAGACTTACCTACTCCACCTTTACCGGATACAACACCAATAACCTTCTTAACAGAACTTCCTTTACTTAACTTTACAAGAAAATCTTCTGGTTTGGACTCTCTCTGTGCGCAGCTTTCGCCACAACTGCTACAATCATGTGTACAATCGCTCATAATATTTACCTCTCGTTTAACTAAATTTTTTATAAAATTTCTATTAAAATTTTATCAATTTCTTTAGAAATTATTTGCTCAGTTTTCACTGAAATTACCCCTTAATTATTTGTAACTTTTTAACTTCAGAACAAATTTAATGTGACTGGTTATTCAAATTCAAGGATATATTCTGAATTTATATGCTCTGTTTGCCACCATGCCACTTCCTTTTCCTCGAAAACCCACCTGCGATACTTGAACACAAGGGCAAGATGATAGTATAGTAAGTATACTAAATGTGCGTTATTATCTCAAATTATTTATTCATCTGCTCTAAAATCTCTTTAACATTTTTCTCAATGTTCCCTTCAAATACAGCAGAACCACATACAAATATATTAGCCCCACATTCTGCAATCTCTGCTATATTCGAAGCCTTCACTCCACCGTCAACCTGAATATCCACATCAAGATTTTTCTCTGTGATCATCTTACGAAGCTCCCGAACCTTCTCGCCACAGTAAGGAATGTACTTCTGTCCTCCAAAACCTGGATTTACAGTCATAACTAATACCATATCCAGTTCTGGTAAAACATACTCAATCGCAGAAAGCGGTGTCGCAGGATTAATCGCAACGGCTGCCTTCTTACCGCAATCCTTAATCTGATGTACTACTCGGTCAAGATGTGTGCAGGCTTCTGCATGTACTGTAATAATATCTGCTCCTGCCTTTGCAAAATCTTCGATATATCTACCTGGGTCTTCTATCATTAAATGTGCATCAAAAATCACATCTGTGAGTGGACGAAGTGCCTTAATTACAGGATTTCCAAAAGAAATCTGTGGAACGAACATTCCATCCATGACATCAATATGCACATACTCTGCTCCGGCATCAATCGCAGTCAAAACATCTCTGCCCAGATTTGCAAAATCAGCAGACAAAATAGACGGTGCTAGTATCTTCTTCATCGGTACCTCCTTAATTTCTAAAAATATCATCTGTATATTTCTAACTCCAATATTACTATACTCCGATATTTTGTTTTTTATATGATGAGATAAAGTCTCACAGTATATCTTAACATAAACGTGGGATACTGCAAGCCGAAAATCAGAAAACCCTTGAAAAAAGCGAAAAAAAAGCTTTGCAATTTGCAATTTTTCTTTCTGCTATGCTACACTATAGCAGGAAATAACCAGTGTACTGTTTTATTGATTTCCAGCCAAATGACAATGATGCAGTATACTATTTCACCGTTAAAATCGCATTTGCGATCAGGCTAACCATGAAAGGAGTTTATCATGCGTTTTTTTGACCCTACAAATACTTATGCAGAAAAAAACTGTGTAAAGAATCACAAAAAAGAACTTCTTGCTTTAGGATCACGGGCATTCGTTATCACTGGACATAGTTCTTCCAAAAAAAATGGTTCGCTTGACGATGTTATCGCTGTTTTAGAGGAAGCTTCCGTTCCTTATCAGATTTTCAATGAAATCGAAGAAAATCCATCTGTTGAGACAGTCGTAAGAGCCGCTGAAATCGGTAAGGAATTCAAAGCGGACTTCGTTATCGGCATCGGCGGAGGTTCTCCATTAGATGCATCGAAAGCAATCTCTTTATTAATTGCCAACCCAGAAGAAACCGGAGACTGCTTCTATGTAGCAAAAGACTTAAAAACACTTCCAATCGCCGCCGTTCCAACAACCTGCGGTACTGGTTCAGAAGTTACTCCTGTCTCCGTTCTGACCCGTCACGACACACAGACAAAGAAAAGTATTTCCTACAAGATTTTCCCAGACATCGCCCTCATTGACGGTAAATATTTACTGTCCGCAAGTAAAAATCTTTTAATCAACACTTGCGTTGATGCCCTTGCACACGCAGCCGAAAGCCGCGTAAGCATCCAGACAAACATCTATAACCAGATGTTCGCAAACTACGCATTGAAACTGTGGGGAGACATCGTTCCATTCCTTCGTTCCGATGAAGAATTAAGCGAAGAACTCGCAGAAAAACTCATGCTGACTTCTACAATCGCAGGAATGGCAATCGCCCAGACCGGAACTTCCATTCCACATGCATTAAGCTATGATGTAACTTACCATAATGGAGTAGCACACGGAAAAGCCTGCGGAATCTTCCTTGCTGCTTACCTCCGCGTTTACGCAGAACAGAAACCAGAAGATGTCGAAGAAATCCTTACCCTCTTAGGTTTCAAAACCCTCGATGACTTCGCCTCTTACTTAACTGAAATCCTTGGCACAGTCAGCTTAACACAAAAAGAAGTCACATTCTACATCGACAGGATGATGGAGAATACTTCGAAATTGGCTACATGTCCTTTTGAATTAACAAGGGAGGATATCGAGAAGATTTATCGAGAATCTATCGTGGTTGAATAAACAGAAGCCATAAGACTGAATCCCCCCTTCGCCTCCACAAATCGCTCAATTTTTTTACCCGACGGCCCACATAAAGCCAGTTTAAAGCTTGCCAACAAGCAGAAGAACCCCGTATATCCAAGATTTAACGCAACAGAATAAAATTCCTTCTTGGATATACGGGGTTCTTCGTCTGTCTACCAAGTTCTACTCGGCTTTATATTATCGTCCCAAAATCTGAGCGATTTCAAACTCATACTGGTCTACGTCTTTAGCCATTCCGAGTGCGTCTTCGATATCGTAGTCAATATACTGACCATTACGGTATCCTACTACTCTGTTTGTAGCGCCGCTGCAAAGCAGGTCTACTGCTAAAGCTCCCATGTAAGAAGCATATACTCTGTCTTTTGCTGTTGGGTTTCCACCTCTCTGCATATGACCTAAGATACTTGCTCTTGTTTCTACACCAGTTGCCTGTTCGATTCTCTTAGCCATTCCATAAGAATGTCCAACACCTTCTGCGTTGATGATAAGGTGATGTTTCTTACCAAGTGCTTTTTTCTCAAGAATGCTTTCAATTAATTCATTTTCAAGTTTTGGTCTGTTACCATCGAAACGCTCTGGAATTAAGATATCCTCAGCTCCTGAAGCAATACCACACCATAATGCGATATAACCAGCATTTCTTCCCATTACCTCGATGATAGAACATCTTTCATGAGATGTGGATGAGTCACGAATCTTATCAATTGCCTGCATAGCTGTATTTACTGCAGTATCAAAACCGATTGTATATTCTGTACATGCAATATCTAAGTCAATTGTTCCAGGAAGAGCTACTGTGTTAATTCCCTGTGCAGATAACTTCTGTGCTCCACGAAAAGATCCGTCACCACCGATAACAACAAGTCCGTCGATGTTATGACTTCTTAAGATCTCTGCTGCCTTTTCCTGATACTCTAACTGTTTAAATTCTTCACATCTTGCGGTAAATAAAGCTGTACCACCACGAGAAATGATGTCACATGTGAATTCCTTCTCCATATCAAAGATCTCATCGTTTAACAGTCCGCTGTAACCACGATAAATTCCTTTTACATCAATACCTCTTGCCCATGCTGTTCTTGCTACTGCTCTTAATGCAGCATTCATGCCTGGAGCATCTCCACCACTTGTTAAAATTCCAATTGTCTGAACTGCGCTAGTCTTATTCATCTAACGTTACCTCCATTTCATAATTCCCTAAGTATACTCCCTAACGATTACATATATTATCTCTTTTTTTGGGATTTTTCAATACTCTTCTCGCGAACCTTTACATTTTTTTCACCAAAAAGTGATTTTAACTCGCTAAATACGTCATTTTTCGCGGAAATATTTTCGTATGTTGGAAGTCTTTTTATTGCTTTTTCTTTTTTGGAAAAAATAACAATTTCATCTTTGCCGGGATATTTTCTGATAATTTTATACAAATCCTGTTGTTTGTCTGTAAATTCTCCAATGTTCTCTGTCTGAATCCATACTTCCTTTGGAATCTGGTCAATCGGCACAATATATTCTGCAATCAGTTTACCACTTTCTTCAGAAACGGATGCCCGGCCTTTCACATAAAGTCCATTATCTTCGATGAGATACGGCTTTACATTTTGATATATCGTCGGGAATACAATGATTTCTACAGTACCATACAAGTCTTCCAACGTAACAAATGCCATATTCTGATTATTTTTTGTAAGTTTGGCTGTGATATTACTAATAAGACCACCGACAACATAATGCTGCCCGTCTCTTACGATTGCACGTCCGCTTTCCTCATCCGGTTCGAAATCTGTCGATCTGGCAGTTGTCTGCTTCTCAATGGAATCCATATATTTTTCCAGTGGATGACCGCTGACATAAATACCAAGCACATCTTTTTCAAGTGCAAGTTTCTGCGCATCGTCATACTCCCCAACATCAGGATACTGCATCTCATATTCTTTTTTCTCTTCTTCGGAAAAGAAATCAAACAATGACATCTGACCACTCATAGACTCTTTTTTCTCCCGGTTTACTTGTTCAAGTACAACCGGATAGACAAGCATCTGCTGTTTTCTCGTCTTACCAAAACTGTCCAATGCTCCGGATTTGATAAGGTTTTCTATCGTTCTCTTATTGATTTCTTTCGATGTGAGACGCCCCATGAAATCTTTTAAATCTTTGTACTTTCCGTTTGCTTCTCTTTCCTGTGTCATTACATCAATCACATTTTTTCCGAGACTCTTAATCGCTGCAAGTCCATATCGAATAGAATCACCTGCAACAGAGAATCCGGCTTCCCCCTCATTGATGTCCGGCGGCAGGATGGAAATTCCCATCACACGGCAGGTATTGATATACTCTGTAATCTTTTTCGGGTTAGTAATTACTGAAGTAAGAAGCGCAGCCATAAATTCTACCGGATAATAGCAGCGCAGCCATGCTGTCTGATACGAAACAACCGCATAGGCAGCCGCATGAGATTTATTAAATGCATACTTGGCAAAGTCAATCATTTCATCGAAAATCTTATTGGCGGTTTCTTCTGGAATTCCCCGTTTGATACAGCCTTCTACGCCTTCTTCTTCATTACCATAAACAAAGTTCTGACGTTCCCTCGCCATGACATCTCCCTTTTTCTTGGACATCGCACGACGCACTAAGTCACTTCGGCCAAGTGTGTAACCGGCAAGACGCATTACAATCTGCATAACCTGTTCCTGATAAACGATACATCCGTAAGTCGGTGCCAGTATTTCTTCCAGTTCCGGACAGGTATACTGAATTGAATCCTGATTTTGCTTTCCCTTGATATACTTTGGAATAAAATCCATTGGTCCCGGACGGTACAGAGAAATTCCGGCAATAACATCCTCAAGATTCGTTGGCTTTAATTCCTTCATGAAAGACTTCATTCCAGCACTTTCTAACTGGAACACACCCTCCGTCTTTCCCTGCCCGATCATCTCATATACTTTGGCATCATCATAATCAATTGTATCAATACTAAAATCATAGCCAAGTTTCTTTCCAATCATTCGTGCGGCATCCTGAATTACGGTCAGTGTACGAAGACCTAAAAAGTCCATTTTCAGAAGTCCCAATTCTTCGATGGTTGTCATCGTAAACTGTGTTGTGATGACATTATCTGCACCTCTTGAAAGTGGGACAAATTCATCCAGCGGTTTTGAACCAATTACGACACCAGCGGCATGAATTGATGTATGTCTCGGTAATCCCTCCAGACGCATCGACATATCAATAAGATTCTTTACAACATCATCACTCTCATATGCCTGCTTTAATTCCGGATTTGATTTTAATGCCTTTTCAATCGTGATACCAAGCTCCATCGGAATCATTTTTGCAACATTATCAACCTGTACATAAGGGATATCAAGGACACGTCCAACATCACGAACTGCCATACGCGCCGCCATCGTACCGAAAGTTACAATCTGCACTACCTTATCTTTGCCGTATTTTTCATAAACATAATCAATAACTTCCTGCCGTCTCTCATAACAGAAGTCAATATCAATATCTGGCATGGATACACGCTCTGGATTTAAGAAACGCTCAAAAATAAGCTGATATCTGATTGGGTCGATATTCGTAATCTCAAGACAATAGGAAACAATACTTCCTGCCGCACTTCCTCGTCCCGGGCCAACAGCGATTCCCTGACTCTTTGCAAAACGGATAAAATCCCACACAATGAGAAAATAATCAACATAGCCCATATTTTTAATAGTGCTAAGCTCATAAGAAAGTCTTTCCTGCAATTCCTGTGGCGGCGGGTCCCCGTATCTTTTCACAAGACCAGTCTCACAAAGCTCTTTTAAGTAAGAAAATGCATCGTAACCTTCCGGCACATCAAACTTTGGCACTTTCTGCTCACCAAAAACAATCTCCACATTACATCGCTCGGCAATTTTATGGGTATTATCCATCGCCTCTCTCGCATAGGGAAATACCTTCTGCATCTCTTCTTCCGACTTCAGATAATACTGCCCGCCTTCATAGCGCATTCTGTCCTGGTCTGAAACCTTTTTTCCAGTCTGTATACAAAGAAGCAGGTCATGTGGAACCGCATCTTCCTCTCTGATATAATGCACATCATTTGTGACAACCATCGGAATCCCAAGTTCCCTGGAAAGACGAATCAGGCTGGTATTTACCTGGGTCTGCTGACGAATTCCATGATCTTGCAACTCTAAGAAAAAGTTATTCTCTCCAAAAATATCACGCATTTTGTTTGCGGCAGCTCTTGCTCCATCAAAATCCTCTTTTAAAATCTTATTCGGAATCTCTCCGGCAAGACAGGCACTAAGTGCGATAATTCCCTCATGATATTTTTCAAGCACTTCATAGTCTACCCTTGGTTTGTAATAATATCCTTCTGTAAACCCTCTTGTCACAATCTTCATCAGGTTTTTATAGCCCTGATTATTTTCCGCAAGCAGTACAAGATGATAATATCTATCCTCTCCTCGTCCCTGCTCCCTGTCAAACCTTGACCCTGGTGCAACATAAATCTCACAGCCAAGAATTGGTTTAATTCCTACTTCTTTTGCCTTTTTATAAAAGTCAATCACGCCATACATAACCCCGTGGTCTGTGATGGCCAGACTATCCATTCCAAGCTCTTTTGCCCTCGGCAGAAGTTCTTTAATCTTACTAGAACCATCCAGCAGACTGTACTCCGTATGCACATGTAAATGTGTAAATGCCATAGGTGTCTTTTCCTCCTCTTACAACATCTCGACGAATGCTGTCATTCTCGTGTTAAGCTGTCCGATATCCTCCTGTGAATAGTCAGTCTCCACATGAATATACGGAACACCTTTTCCTTTTACAAACTTTTCAATACTCCTTGCCTCCACATTGTAAGTATGGCAGGCCTGCAGTGTCATTTCCACAACACCATCTACTTTATATTCCTCTATTAATCTTCCAAGAAGTTCATAACGATTCTTATTTGGTGTCATAACAGAACAGCCAATCTGAAGATATCTTTCCGCGATTGCCTCATAAATATCCTCTGCAGATTCATCTATTAAACGGTCAGCCGACTTTGTACCGCCACAGTTTTCATAGGCAACAACAACCGCTCCATTTTCTTCCAATGCTTTCACAACTTTCATTGGCGCACCGCTGCTTGGACATCCTGTTAAAAGAATTCTCTTCTTTTTCGGCTGTTTCTCACCCTCTCCATACTCCTTCATAATCTTTTCACGAAGCGCATGAATTTCTTCCGGAACCTTTTCTTTGTCAAAACGGAACTGGCTTCCATATAATACATTAAACAATTCCTGTCCATTCATCGGTGCCGGATCATTTTTCATAACTTCATAAAGATTTTTAAGCGCAATTCTATTTTCATTCATCATATGAACTGCCTTACGAACGTTCTCCTCTGTAATCTCCACTTTGAAAGCCTGCTCCAGATAAGATTTGAACTTAAGAATCTCTTCTTTCCAAAGCTTTAATGCAGTTTCACTCTGACTGTTTGGAAGCTCCATAACATAAACATTTTTAAACTCTCCCATCAGTTCATACATCTTTTTCTTCCCATCACAGGTTGTCTCTCCAACTACTACGTCGGAAAAATAAAAGAACGGACATTTATCCGATACTGCAAAACCATAACTTGCCTTTACCATAGGGCACAGATTTCTTGGCAAATCCTTCTCTGCCACTGGTATTGTCTCGTCTGAAGTAGAACAAAGACCTACTGTAACTGCCCCCATCGCCATTGCGATTTCCTGTGGAAAATATGTACAGTAAGCTCCAACAACCGGAACATCCCTATCCTTCAATTCCTTCATCGTCAGAAAGGACTTCTTTCTCTGCTCCGCAAAATCTTCAAAAATCTCTGGTAACGCTTTGATCAACTCCATAATTAATACCTCTTTCATAACGTATTTGTAATTAGTTTTTACCTTATTAAAATGTCTTATAAAAAATGATACTATCTGGAGTTGTTTGCTGTCAAATTATAAATAAAAAGTATTTCCAAACGATATTTTACCACAGTAGCGGATCACAATCCAGATTGAAGTTAAATAGGAATTTGCCGCAGGCAGAGAGACGGCCCGGCAAATTCCCATTTAAGAACGATATTTTTATAACAATTTCTCTATAATTTATTTCTTTTTTTCCTATTCCTTCCTTGATATTTTGCCAAACAATATGTTATACTTTTTTTAGAAAGAAAGAGGTGTTTCAAATGACAGAACGTCAGTCCAAACTCATTAAATTGGTAAATCTTTATCAAAAAATCGAAGTGAGTCGTTTAGCTGAACTTTTAGATGTGTCTCAGGTAACCATCCGTAAAGACCTTGACCATCTTGAAGAAGAGGGACTTTTATCAAGAGAGCATGGCTACGCTTTAATTAAGAATGCCAATGATATTAACACACGTTTAACAATAAATTATGATAAGAAGCTTGAAATCGCCACAAAGGCTGCTGAGATGGTTTCTAATGGCGAAACAGTTATGCTTGAATCTGGCTCTACTTGTGCTTTACTTGCAGAACAGCTTGCGAAGTTAAAAAAAGATGTCACCATCATAACAAACTCTGCCTACATAGCGATTCGTATACGCGAGCTTCCGATTCGTAAAGTTATCCTTCTTGGTGGCGAATATCAGAAGGAATATCAGGGTATGGTGGGACCATTAGTTCGCAAATGTGCGAAGGAATTCTATGTAGATAAGTTCTTTGTAGGCACAGATGGATTTATTCCAGATGCAGGTTTTACTTGTGATGACCTGATGCGTGTGGAAACTATGAAGTATATGGAAGACTCCGCAAATCGTATGATCATTCTTGCTGACTCCAGTAAGTTCAGCCAGAAGGGGGTTGTAATTCAGACTACTTTTTCTGAGATTGATACGGTATGTACCGATGCGGAGATTCCAGAAGATGCATTAGAGAACTTAAAGAGACATAATATTAACGTAGAGATTGTGGAATAACTACTAATTTGTAGAT
>SKEP01001141.1_pt1 | contig 14553 bp, 8 predicted proteins | sample 4826901 | NCBI WGS metagenome assembly SKEP01 (sample SAMN11008806, study PRJNA524170) | human gut metagenome | biome: Human fecal sample; material: Feces; isolation source: fecal sample from pouch patient p4, p43, p49, p54, p55 | host: Homo sapiens | place: Israel: Tel-Aviv | collected 2014-03-20
ATTCTTGACACGACCATGGGTTTGGCTTCTGATAGCTTAGTGATGGCAGCAGCGGGAAATCAGGTGACTGCCCTTGAGAGTCAAGATGTGATTTTTCAGGTGGTTTCTCGTGGTCTTGCCTCTTATCAGACAGATGATAAGCAGCTTGAAAAGGCCATGCGTTCTATTAAAGCTATTAAGAGCGATAGCTTGTCTTTTTTGAAGGCTCAAGCTGACAATTCCTTTGATATCATCTATGCCGATCCTATGTTTTCAGAGATTATCAAGGAATCGGAAAATCTAGAGGCTATCAAGCCTCTGGCCAATGGTAGCCGTCTGACAGAAGAATGGCTAAAAGAAGCTAAACGTGTTGCACGGGAAAAAATTATCATCAAGGCACATTTTCGAGATACCGTTTTTGAAGAACTTGGTTTTGAACGCCAGGTTCGGCCCAATCAAAAGCTGCATTATGGTATCATGGATGTAAGCGAAGGCCATTGACACTGAAAGTTAAAAGTATTACAATTGTTTTATTCATGTGATACAAAAAGAAAAGAGAGACATATGCGAAAGAAAATCAGTCCAAAGTTATTTAAAAATAAAAAAAGAGTTTGGATCATTGGAGGAATTGGCTTCCTTGTCCTTTTGGTCCTAGGCTTTAACCTTTTTGCAGGTGGTGGCAAGAATGATAAGGCTTCTGAGTCCCCTACAGCAAGTAAGGTAACTAAGGGGCAGCTGGCCTCGTCGACCCTTCTGACTGGTATGGTGAAGGCTCAGTCGGAACAGTATGTTTATTTTGACAATACCATTGGACGCAATGCCACTGTGACTGTCTCTGTTGGTGAGGAAGTTAGCGTCGGTCAGCAACTGGTCCAATACGATAGCACCTCAGCCCAAGCAGCATATGACACGGCTAGTCGTGCCTACAATAAGGCAGTTCGTGACCGTAATTATTTCCAACAGTATGGAACGGCTCCTGCGGCTTCAGCACAAACAAGTAGTGATTCGGATGAGGATGATTCGACAACTACCGTTAGTCCTCAACAGCGTCAGCAAACCGAGGCAAGTAATTACCAAACCTTGCAAGATTATAATGATGCCATTGCCAATGCAGCATCAGAGCTAGAAAAGGCACAAGATGTTCTCAACCAAACAGTGATTGTTTCAGATGCTAATGGAACAGTCGTAGAAGTTGCGGACTCTGTGGACCCTGCTTCAAAAGAGAGCCAAACCCTAGTTCATGTGACAAGTGAAGGCCAATTTGAGATTCAAGGAACCTTAACAGAATATGACATTCCAAATATTTCAGTGGGGCAAAAGGTCAAGATTACTTCCAAAGTATACCCAGACCAAACTTGGACAGGGAAGGTCAGCTATGTTTCCAATTATCCTAAGCAAAATGCCAACCAGTCAACGGGGACATCTGGCAACTCAGGTCAGTCAGGTTCTCAGTATGAATACAAGGTTCAATTGACCAGTCCAATCGGAAAACTGAAGCAAGGTTTTAATGTATCACTTGAAGTGACCAAAGATGATGATGCCTTGTTGGTTCCTGTAACTGCTGTGACCAAGAAAGGCTCTGACAACTATGTCTGGGTTTACGATGATGAAACTCAGAAAATTAAGCAAGTCAAGGTTAAACTTGGCAATGCGGATGCCAAGCAACAGGAAATTGCTTCAGGACTTAAAGAAGGTCAAAAAGTTATCACCAAGGCAGATAAATCCTTTAAGGATGGCGAAACCCTAAAAGATGTGACGGATGCTGATAGCAAACAATCAAAAGACACTAGTGGAGAAGAGGTGAGGTCTAGTGACTAAGCCAGCACTTATGGTTTTAAAGAGCATCACCAAGTCTTTCAAAAATGGTCAAGAGTCTTTGCAGGTCCTTAAGGGGATTGACTTATCGGTAGAAGAAGGGGACTTTGTGGCAATCATGGGCCCTTCTGGATCAGGGAAATCAACCCTTATGAATATTATCGGTCTTCTTGATCAACCGACTACAGGTTCCTATCAACTCGAGGGCGAGGATGTGGCTGATCTCTCTGAAAATCGTCTAGCCAAGGTAAGAAATGACCAGATTGGCTTTATCTTTCAACAGTTTTTTCTCTTGCCAAAGTTAAGTGCCCAAAAGAACGTAGAGCTTCCTTTGATTTATGCAGGGAAATCTCCACGTGAACGTAAGCAAAGGGCACAACAATTCTTGGAAAAAGTTGGCTTGTCAGACCGTAGCCATCACCTACCATCGGAGCTGTCTGGTGGACAGAAGCAGAGGGTTGCCATTGCGCGTGCACTGTCTAACGATCCGGCAATCATTTTAGCAGATGAGCCTACGGGTGCTCTTGATACCAAGACAGGGATGCAGATTATGGAGCTCTTAACCCAGCTAAACCGTGAAGGAAAGACTATCATCATGGTTACTCATGAGCCAGAGATTGCGGACTATGCCCGACGTAAGATTGTCATCCGCGATGGGGAAATTACCCAGGATACGACTGATAGCGTTCGGATTGACTAGGAGGTAAGAATGGAAAATTGGAAATTTGCTCTTAGTTCTATCCGTTCACACAAGATGAGGTCCTTCTTGACCATGTTGGGAATTATCATTGGTGTTGCTGCGGTAGTACTTATCATGGGTCTAGGAAATGGGATGCGTCAGAGTGTTACCGATAGTGTGACAGGTGATAAGGATACTGTTCAAGTCTACTATGAAGCCAAGGGTGAGGAGCTAGATCCTGCTTATGCAGATTTGTCACAACCTACCAAACCAGTTAAAGAAGTTTGGCTAGAGCAAGTGGCTAAGCAGACGCCAGGTATCGATAGTTATTTTGTGACCAACAGCCTAACGTCCTCGATCTCCCTCCAAAAAAAGACCGTGAAGAATGTTAATATCACAGGTGCCAGCCAGGGCTACTTTAAAGCTAAAAAGTTAGAGATGTTGACAGGACGTTCCTTGCAAGACAATGATTATAAAAACTTTTCACGAGTCATTGTCATTGATCAGATGGTGGCTAAAAAACTCTTTGAGACGAATGAGGATGCCCTTAACCAAGTGGTTACTATTGGGAAAAATGATTATCGTGTGATTGGTGTTTATAAGAATAAAGACACAGCAATCGGTGCCTATGGTGAAATTGGAACAGCTCTTGTGGCCAATACCCAGTTAGCAGCTGAAAATAACACTGATGCTATTGGCCAGATTTTTTTCCATGTGACCGATGTGAAAAATAGTAGCAGCGTTGCTAAGGATGCTGCCAAACGCTTGACCCAGTTGGCCCAAGATGATAACGGGGAGTACAAGGCAGCAGATATGAGCTCGACCTTAGATCAGGTGAACACAATCTTTGGAACCATTACCACCGTTGTCGGAGCTATTGCTGGGATTTCACTCTTAGTTGGTGGAATCGGTGTTATGAACATCATGTTGGTTTCGGTAACTGAGCGGACACGAGAGATTGGTCTTCGTAAGGCTTTAGGTGCCACACGTCGTAAAATCTTGACTCAGTTTCTGATTGAGTCCATGGTTTTGACCATCTTGGGAGGTTTGATCGGGCTAGGCTTTGCGGCCCTAGTCGTTGGACCAATTGGGAATGCCATGGAGCTTAAAGCGACGGTCTCTCTTGGCGTAGCCATGGGAAGCATTGCTTTCTCAGCAGCAGTGGGGATTATCTTTGGTCTCCTACCAGCTAATAAAGCTTCGAAACTCGATCCTATCGAAGCCCTTAGGTATGATTAGAAAAGAGAACATCTGTAATCTTAGATTATAGATGTTTTTTTACTATATGCGATAGATAATTGAACTTGTCCCGATAAATGGGACAATAACTTGTTTCTTTGAAGAAACAATAAAGTGTTTACATGGTATAATTATATTATCTAATTGATTTTAGGAGATTATGATGGAGATTGATAATCGTAGTATTCGTCTAGGAGATGAATTAAAGAAAGAAATAAAGCCTGGTAGCAAGGTGAAGATTGCTGCTGCAACTTTTTCGATGTTTGCCTTTCAACAGTTAAAGGAAGAACTTGAAACGATCGAGGAGTTGAAATTTATCTTTACAAATCCAACCTTTGTGACTGATGAGACGAGAGTTGGATATCGGGAATATACGATCCCTAAAAAAGAACGAGAGCAGTCTATTTTTGGAGGACGTTATGAGCTGAAGTTAATGAATGAATTAACTCAAAAAGCGATCGCTAGAGAATGTGCTGAATGGATTAGGAAAAAGGCTCGTTTTAAATCTATCAATATTGAAACCGATGAGATGCCAAATGGTATGCGGATAGAAACGAATGATGATACTGTCGCTGTGGATCGACTCAAAAACTTTGATCGAAAAGAATTGGGCTATGATTCTTCTTTGTTCAAAACCACACGGCATATCTACCATGCTCCATTGAGTTTATCCTATCTAGATGAATTTGATAGCCTCTGGCAGGATGATGAGTATTTTCGGGATGTGACAGAAGAGTTCTTGGAAACTCTCAATTTAGCTCATAAAGAACATTCCCCCGAATTTCTCTACTATGTCATGCTCTATAATCTCTTTAGCGAGTTTCTTGAGGATATCAATGATGACTATACCCCAAATGAACAGGTAGGCTATAAAAATACCAAGTTGTGGAATCTTCTTTATGATTTCCAACAAGATGCAGTAAAATCAATCATTTCAAAACTTGAAAAGTATAACGGCTGTATCTTAGCAGATTCGGTGGGGTTAGGAAAAACCTTTACAGCTTTAGCTGTCATGACCTACTATGCCTATCGTGGGAAACGGATTTTGGTCTTGTGTCCGAAAAAGTTAGAAAATAACTGGAACATGTACCGACATGACTATGTCAATAATCCTATTTATGATCGTCATCTCATATACGATGTTTTGTATCATACTGATCTAAGTCGGGATAAAGGGACTTCTAATGGAATAGACCTTGCCCTTAATAAGTGGGAAAATTATGACTTAGTGGTTATTGATGAGTCTCATAATTTCCGTAATGGTGGATCCAGCGAAAGTGATCAAGCGGAGGGACGTGAAAATCGTTACAGCCGATTAATGAATCGAATTATCAAATCGGGTGTTCCTACTAAGGTACTGATGTTATCAGCTACTCCAGTTAATAATCGATTTAATGATCTAAAAAATCAAATCGCTTTAGCCTATGAAGGGGATGTAGAACAGATAGATGGAAAACTAGATACACAGTCGTCCATTAATGATATTTTTCGAAATGCTCAGTTAGCTTATAACAAATGGGCAGACTTACCAGCTGAAGAGCGGACAACTGATAAACTGTTATCAACGTTAGATTTTGACTTTTTTAAAGTTCTGGATAGTGTGACAATTGCTCGTAGTCGAAAACATATCCGAGAATTTTATGATCGAAAAGCGATTGGAGATTTTCCAGAACGTCTGAAACCAAGAAACTTTGAACCTGATTTGACAGTGTCGGATCTAGATGTGACCTATAAAAAGTTATACCAGTTGTTAGATCAGTTACAGTTAACCATTTACCAACCTTCACTTTATATCTATCCCTCAAAGCGTGAGAAATACGAAATAACATTAGCAGGGAATAAAGCCAACCTTACTCAACTGGGTCGTGAGTCGGGTATGAAAAAGCTGATGATGATCAATCTGCTTAAACGCTTAGAAAGTTCTGTTGCAGCTTTTCGTTATACCTTGATCGATGTCGTTAAATCGTATGTAGATGAGACTTTAAAAGCTATTTCAACATATGAGCAAACTGGTTTAGATGCTTTATCTGGAGTGCCTGTCTTAAATGAAGATGATTTCGATATAGAAGATAGCAACTTGGATGTCTTTATCGGGAAGAAGAATAGAATTGCTTTGAAAGATATGGACGATCGCACTTGGAAATTGGAGTTAGAGAAAGATCAAGCAATTTTGCTGGAATTAGAAGAACTGATCGATCAAATCACTCCTGCAGAAGATAAAAAATTGCAAACACTCTATCGGTTGATCGATGAAAAAATGACTCATCCAATCAATGAAGGCAATAAAAAACTTATTATCTTTTCTGCCTTTGCGACAACCACTAATTATCTCTATAAACATATTAGCCAATATGTACTAGATAAATACGGACTTCACACGGCACAAATTTCTGGTACAAAAGGATTTGAAACAACGCTAAAAACAAACCATAGAGACCTTAATTCTCTTTTAACTTATTTTTCACCACAATCAAAAGATAGGAATCTCCTATTTCCGGATGATCAAAGAGAGATTGATATTTTGATTGCAACAGATGTCATCTCTGAGGGACAAAACCTACAGGACGCAGACATGATGGTCAATTATGATATCCATTGGAATCCTGTTCGGATCATTCAACGTTTTGGACGTGTGGATCGGATTGGAAGTAAAAATAAGTTTATTCAGCTTGTGAATTTTTGGCCAAATATCGAGTTAGATGAGTATATTGATCTTAAATCTCGTGTTGAATCACGTATGAAAATATCTGTTCTCACTTCTACTGCAGATGATAATGTTCTTTCTAGCGAAGAGATAGAAGACAATAACTATCGTAAGAAACAACTAGAGCGTCTTAGAAATGAAGTTGTCGACTTAGAAGAGATGAGTGAAGGGATATCCATCATGGATCTAGGATTGGAAGACTATCGAATGGATCTTCTGAAGTATCTCGACAGCCATCCTGAATTGGAAAAAGTACCAAAAGGACTGCAAGCCATCTTGTCAGTTGAGAATAAGGAAGCAGAAGGAGCAATCTTTGTTTTAAAAAATAAAGACGAACTTAGAGGTAAGAATCAGAAGAATCAACTTCATCCGTATTATATTCTCTATGTAAATAGTGCAGGTGATTTAGTAGTTTCTCCAGAAGAGAGCAAGAAGATTTTAGATCTGTTGGGGAGTCTATGCCGTGGAAAGACGCAGCCATTGCAATCTCTAGTAAATAAGTATAACCGTCAAACAAAAGACGGAAAAGAGATGTCTGGATATTCTAATCTATTACAGCAGGCCATTGAGCAACTGATGGAACAAGATCAACTGTCTACTATGGATGCACTCTTCAATTTTGGAACGGTTAATTTGATGAATACCAGCATTGAAGGGATGGATGATTTTGAACTGATTTGTTTCTTTGCCCTGCTAAAAGGAGAGAATTATGATACAGTTTCCTGATTATACTTGTTTGCCAACTCCTCATGTGCTCTACAAGCCTCACAAAAAGGGCAATCGTGATTTCTTTGATAACCTAGCTCTGAGCAAACAGGAAAAGCAAGAATTACGAGAACAGATTCAACTTATTCAAATTACCCACCAGATAGATTCGCAAACAACCAATATTCCTGAGGGAAATATCGTTAAGCAGATCATGGTCTTAGAAATTCACATCAACCAGCAAGAGTTCACAACCAGTTTGCTAGAAAAACTAGATGAACGACTTGGTCTTTATACAGTCTTTGTTCTTAAATTTCCCTCGGAAAAGGGTGAACTCTTGATTCATTACAAGGAAGCTCTGGCACAAGAAAAAGAAGGAAGACATTTCAAAATTGTCCGCCGTTTCCGTACACAAGAGGATTGTCAGATCCAATTTGAAGGCGATAATCTAGACCAAGTCTATGAAATGCTGATTAAGGAAACAGGGAAAGACCAGCTTCAAAGTAAGTTGGACGGTAACTTGAAAGAGTCGGTTGAGCTGACGGAACAACTAGAAAAACTGGGGAAACAAGCTCAGCGTCTTAAGAAGCAAATGTATGCAGAAAAATCGATGAGAAAGCAGATGGAAGTAAAGAAAGCCTACCAAGCAGTTCTCAAACAGATCCAAGAATTAAAATAGGGAATACTTGTATACTATAGACAAGTACACAGAAACCATTATAAGAAAGGGTAGATATGACTACAGAACAACACAAAGGGGATCATACAGGCCTCGATCTTTTAAACGTGGGCTCAAAAGATGTTTTCACAGATAATATTTCCAAAATTGGGCAACTCTTTCCAGAAGTCTTGACAGAAAAAAGAGATGAAGATGGGAAACTTCGTCCAGCCATTGACTTTGAGAAGCTAAAACAGTTTTTATCGGAGGAAATTGTGGATGGTCGAGAGTCCTATGAGTTTACCTGGGTTGGAAAGCGCGAAGCCATCGCAGAAGCTGGACGACCAACAACTAAAACCTTGCGGCCAGACCTTGATGAAAGTGTTGACTTTGATAAGAGTGAAAATATCTTCATCACTGGGGATAACTTAGAAGTCTTGAAAATCTTACAAGAGTCTTACCTAGGAAAAATCGATATGATCTATATCGATCCACCCTATAATACAGGGAAAGACTTTGTATACTCTGATAAGTTCCAAAAAACAAACGAAGAGTTGAAAGAAGAGATGGATCTCTTGGATGAGGAAGGACGCCAGGTTGTTGGTCTAACAAAAAATGAGAAAAGTTCGGCTCGTTACCACTCAGACTGGCTCAATATGATGTATCCACGCTTGCGCTTGGCACGTAATCTACTTAAGGATTCTGGTGTGATCTTTATTTCCATTGATGATAATGAACAATCTAATCTTAAGTCAATTTGTGATGAGATATTTGGGGAGGAGAATTTTGTAGCAAATCTCGTCTGGCTAAATAAAGAAGGGGGAGGAAGCTCAGATAGTAAGTTATTTAGACTAAAACATGAATATATTCTTTGCTATTCTAAGTCAATAGATTTACTTGAAATCAATGGAGTAGAAATTACTAATATTGATAGGTATGTATTATCTGATGAAGTTCGAGGCAAGTATTATCTGCAAAAACTAGGAATGGGTTCTATCCAATATTCTGAATCGTTAGACTATCCAATAGAGTGTCCTGATGGTACTTTTATTACTCCTTCTCAAAATAATTCGGGACAAAAAGCTTGTTGGAGATGGAGTAAGGAAAAGTTAAAATGGGGCATTGATAATAACTATCTTGTCTTTAAAAAAGACAAGAATGGAATTTGGACAGTTTATACAAAACAATATTTAAATTATGATAATAATGGCACAAGGATCGATAGAACTCAACGTCCAATGGGAGTTGTTGAAAACTTTTCAAGTACACAAGGGGCAAAACAAACACAAATTCTTCTTGGAAAAGGTTATTTCAATTATCCTAAAGATTCTAATTTAATTAAGTATTTAGTTGATCGCTTGACCGTAAATTCTCCTCTAATTCTAGATTTCTTCGGTGGTTCTGGAACCACAGCAGATGCAGTCATGCAATTGAATGCGGAAGATGGAGGAAATCGTAAGTTTATCTTGTGTACTTTAGATGAGGAAGTAGCTGACAAGTCTACTGCCAAAGAAGCAGGTTATGAAACTATTGACCAAATTTCTCGCGAACGGATTCGTCGTGCTGCTGCCAAGATCCAGAAAGAACACCCAGAGTTGGTTGGAAATCAAGACTTTGGTTTTAAAGCATACAAATTAGACTCTTCTAATTTCAAGGATGTTTCAGCTCGACCGGATCAATTTATCCAAGGAGAGCTCTTTGATAGTGTATCCAATATCAAGGAAGGACGTTCTGGACTTGATTTGCTCTTCCAAGTTATGCTGACATGGGGAATGGAATTATCCTTAGCGATTGATTTGAAGAAAGTAGCAGGAGCAGAAATCTACGATGTAGATCAGGGCTCTCTTATAGCCTGCTTTGATGATGATATCTCGGAAGAAGTCATCCGGTACATTGCGCAAGAACAACCACTCCGTGCTGTTTTCCGTGATAGCTCATTTGCAAATTCAGCAGATAAAATTAACGTAAGTGAGATCTTTAAAGAATTATCACCTAATACGAAAGTGAAGGTAGTGTAGCTTGACCGAAATTCGAGATTTTAAAGATCGAGATATCGACTATGAGATTAACCTTAAATGTAATTCAATTGATACTGTGAGAGCTGCTAGAATTAATACGAGTAAAAGACTTTATGAATATGCTGAAAAATGGGAATTAATTTTTTTAGCAATGAGTTTAGTATCAACAGGCTTATTAGTGTATGCATTAATTAACCCCGAAAATAAAGCAAGATTAGCTTTATCGGCTTTATTCTCCATATATTCTTTACTCGTTCAGAATTTTGTTGCTAAGTTGAACTATAATGAGAGAGCACTAAAGTTGCATTATCATCAGTTAGAATTAGAAGATTTTCTGCTTGAGTTAAAATCTATTATTTTCCAAAAAAATCTTAATGAAGATGAGAAAATTGATAAGTACCAACAGGTAATGTTCAAATATCAAATTAGCCTACGTGGAAATGAAAATCATTCAGATTATGATCACAAATTTGCAAAAAAGTATCAGAAGAGAAAATATAGTAAAGGTGATTCGCAATCTGATATGGAATCTAAAGTAACAGACAGGACAATTGAAGCCGATAAGAAAAAATGTTGGCTGACTAATACCTTTCTCTGTATTGAAGAATTTATCAAGAGACATGATTTTAGTTGGAATAAATTTCTTATTTGGTTTCAATATATCCTGATTCCTTCAGTTCTGATTTGGTATTTGGTTTTATCTTGAGAGAGAAAAATAATAAAGAAGAAATAATATGAAACTACAATTTAAAAAACAACCATTCCAGTTGGATGCAGTTAGTGCCATTGCAGACTTATTTCAAGGGCAAGCGAAACAAACTGGAATTAGGTATATGGCTGATCCAGGTCGTCAAAAGTCAGATGAAGTGGACTTGATACTAGATGCCTATCGAAATGCTCCTATCCGTTTGGAACAGGAAGATATTAGAAAGAATGTTCATGCTGTACAGACTCGTTTTGGTTTACGACCTTCTGAAAGTTTGTCGGTCGGTATGGTTGCAGGTCGTCCAGCCTACAATTTTTCTATAGAGATGGAAACAGGGACGGGGAAAACCTATACCTATATCCGTACCATTATGGAGTTAAATAAACGCTATGGCTGGCTCAAGTTTATCATTGTTGTTCCGAGTGTGGCTATACGTGAAGGCGTTCTCAAATCTTTACAAATCATGACAACACATTTTCAGGAGGAGTATGGGAAACAGCCGAGATATTTTGTCTATGATTCCTCCCGTCTAGGAGATTTAGATAGTTTTGCTAACTCGTCGGACCTTCAAATCATGGTCATCAACTCCCAGGCTTTTAATGCAAGAGGTAAAGATGCACGCCGTATCCATGCGAAACAGGAAAGTTTTCGTTGGCGGCGTCCGATTGATGTGTTAGCAGCCATGAATCCAATCATGATTATTGATGAGCCTCAGTCTGTTGAAGGCAAGAAGACCAAAGAGCGATTAAAAGACTTTAAACCGCTCTTTACCCTTCGATATTCGGCTACCCATAAAGAGAAGTATGATATGGTATATCGGCTTGATGCTATGGATGCCTACAACCAAAAATTGGTTAAGAAGATTGCTGTGAAGGCTATCGAACAAGTTGGAACAACTGGAACACAAGGCTATCTGTATTTACAAGAACTCCTTCCTCAAAAATCCGGTACTCCAAAGGCCAAGATAGAATTCGAGGTAAGAACTCAGTCGGGGGTGAAACGTAAAACAAGAATCGTTGAAGAACCTTTTGATTTATATGCCGAATCTGGGAATCTGTCTTCCTATCAAGGTATGACATTGAGTCAATTTAACGCAAGAGACAATAAAATTCAGGTCGGTGCGACGGAAGAATTATATGTTGGAGAGGTCATGGGTGAAGTCGATGAGTTGAGTATGAGGAGAATTCAAATTCGTGAGACGATTAAGAGTCACCTAGAGAAGGAAAGTAGACTTTATAATCGTGGAATTAAGGTGCTTTCTCTATTCTTCATTGATGAGGTTGCAAAATATAAGCAATATGATAACCAAAATGATCCATACAATGGAGAGTATGCTCAAATCTTTGAAGAAGAGTATGAAAGTCAAGTTAGACAGTTCTTACGGACTCAAGAGCCATCTCCTTATTATCATTATTTGGAATCGCATGTTGATGGAAATGCAGTTCATGCGGGTTACTTTTCAGTCGATAGAGTGAAAAAGTCAGATAAGACGGTTATTGTGGATTACAAATCTGCCAGTGAAAAGAAAAGTAAATCATCAAACGATAAAGATGCCTATGATTTGATCATGAAAGATAAGGAACGTTTGTTGAGTTTCGAGGAACCAGTACGTTTTCTATTCTCGCATTCAGCTTTGAAAGAAGGTTGGGATAATCCTAATGTCTTTCAAATTTGTACTCTCAAACAGTCTACGGCAGAAACTCGGAAACGACAAGAAATTGGCCGAGGGATGCGTTTATCAGTGGACCAGAAAGGTTTACGTCAAGATTTGGAACTTTTACAGAGTGAAGTACATGAAATCAACAAATTGACTATCATTGCAAATGAAAGCTATGATCAATTTGCACGTAGTTTGCAAGCGGAGTTAAAAGAACTATTAGCGGATCGGCCTGGAAAGGTAAATGTTGATTTATTTGAAAATAAAGTAATCAAAAACGAAGCAGGAGAAGAGGTTAGAATTACCAAAGAACAGGCGGAGTCTATTCAGTTTGATTTGATTCGTCAGGGATATATTGATAAGCACGGTCAATTAACCGCAGAATACTTTAATGCAAAAGAAAATAATCAATTAAACTTATCGGATACACTTCCAGGTTACGAGAGTCAAGTTATTGAGGTGTTAGAGAGTATCTATCAATCTGATAAGTATGAGATTGAAAACGCAAATAATATAACAGTCCAGTTCTCTAATGAAGTAAATAAAGAAAATATCTCTCGGAAAGAATTCTTAGCGCTTTGGAATCAAATTAATCGTAAAACTGCTTATCAAGTTACTTTTGATGATTTTGAGTTAGTAGAACAATCTGTTGCTTATATTAATGAGAAGCTAGTTGTTAGTCAGCCGGTATACAATATTACACAAGCAAGTGCAAGTCAAATGACCAAAGAAGGTTTGGGACTAGATGTGGGAGAAAATGCTCGTTATCAGGAATATATAGATAATACTCAAATTACAACTCAGTATGATTTGTTAGGTGAGATTGCAGAAAAAACAGACCTAACGCGTAAAGTAGTTGCTGAGATTCTCAGTAAAATAGATGTTTATCAATTTGATAAATTTAAACAAAATCCAGAAGAATTCATTCTAAAAATATCGAAACTGATAAATGAGCAAAAAGCATCTCAAATTATCAAGCATATTCAATACAATATTTTGGAAGATGAATATGGAATGGATTTATTCTATGATAATGCAGAAACTGCGAAACTTTCAGATGAGCATTTGCTAGAATCAAAAAAAGGTATCTATAACTTTGTAAAGGTTGATTCGAATACCGAGCGTAAGTTTAAAGAATCCCTGGAACAGTATGAAGACGTTCGTGTGTACGTGAAACTACCTGGTAAGTTCAGTATTCGCACACCTCTTGGAAATTATAATCCAGACTGGGCAATAGCCTTTCGTGAGGGAAGTGTGAAACATATCTACTTCGTGGCAGAGACTAAAGGGTCAATGTCCAGTCTTCAGCTAAAACAAGCCGAAAAAGCAAAGATTGAGTGTGCAAAAGCTCACTTTAGAGCACTTGCTGAAGCTGGTCTGATTAGTGATCAATATATTTATGGCGTTGTTTCTAGTTATGAAGAATTGTTGGGACTTGTAAAATAATAGGAAATAACCTTCACAATAAATTTATATCCGATGGTAAAATAAGAATCACTGACCATTATATTTATATATGTATTATTTTCTATTCCTATCATCCCAAAACTAGTGTGGTAGTTCCATTATTTTGAAAGGTAATACTTGAATTAAGTTAATTGCCTTCTCAGCAGCTGTAGGGATTATCTTTGGTCTCCTGCCGGCTAATAAGGCTTCAAAACTCGACCCTATCGAAGCTCTTAGATATGACTAGAAAAGACCTCTTGAAATCTTTGGATTTTGAGAGGTTTTATGGTGTTCGAAAAAAGATAGAGAAAAAATCAAAAAAAGTTGTATTTTTTTCTTGACGTCTGATTTAGGTCATGGTATTATATATGAGGTTTGAAAAAACTGACCTAAGACAGTTGGGGAGCTAGACTCGTAAACATCCAACCGAGGCACAAAACGTAACTATTTTTTTGTAACGTATTGTACTTTCGTGTCTAGGTTTAGGTACGATTTTTTTGTGCCTAGCCCAAAAATAAAAACGGAGGTAAAACTACTAATGAGTGAAGCTATTATTGCTAAGAAAGCTGAACAGGTTGCTATCGTCGCTGAGAAAATGAAAGCAGCAGCATCTATCGTTGTTGTTGACTCTCGTGGACTTACAGTTGACCAAGATACAGTTCTTCGTCGTAATCTTCGTGAATCAGGCGTTGAATTTAAAGTTATCAAAAACTCTATCTTGAGCCGTGCAGCTGAAGAAGCAGGTCTTGAAGACCTTAAAGAACTTTTTGTTGGTCCATCTGCAGTAGCATTCTCAAACGAAGATGTTATCGCACCAGCAAAAGTTATTAGCGAATTTGCTAAAGACGCAGAAGCTCTTGAAATCAAAGGTGGTGTTGTTGACGGCGCGTTCACTTCAGTCGAAGAAATCAACGCTCTTGCATCACTTCCAAACAAAGAAGGTATGC
>SKEP01001142.1_pt1 | contig 14544 bp, 9 predicted proteins | sample 4826901 | NCBI WGS metagenome assembly SKEP01 (sample SAMN11008806, study PRJNA524170) | human gut metagenome | biome: Human fecal sample; material: Feces; isolation source: fecal sample from pouch patient p4, p43, p49, p54, p55 | host: Homo sapiens | place: Israel: Tel-Aviv | collected 2014-03-20
CAACAGGAAAGAAGGAGCAGTATTAAATGAGTATGCAAAGTAAAAAAGAAGGTCATGGTAAACTTTATCGCACCTTAACGTACATATTTTTAATTTTTCTTGCCATTATCAGTATAGTACCATTTTATAATATGATTATTGGATGTACTCATGATAATGCCGCTTTAGCAACCAGTTTTCAGATGATTCCAGGAAAACATTTGCTCGATAATTATCATCGGCTTCAAGATAATGTAAATATTTGGAGAGGTCTTGCAAACAGTGTTGTTATCTCCGTGATATATACGGCAATTTCTACTTATATTGGAGCACTTACCGCCTATGGTTTTGCAAAATACAAATTCAAAGGGAATAAAGTTTTATTCTGGATCGTCCTTGCAACAATGATGCTTCCTGGACAGCTCGGAATTATTGGTTACTTCCAGGAAATGAATAATTTGAGATTGTTAGATAATTACATTGCTATTTTAATGCCGAGTTTTGCCACACCAGTTATGGTATATTGGATTCGCCAGTATATTGATGCATATGTTCCAAATGAATTGCTTGAAAGTGCACGTATTGATGGTTGCAATGAGTTTAAAATATTTAATAAAATTATTTTCCCAGTAATTATTCCGGGAGTAGCTACGCAGGCTATTTTTACATTTGTTGGTTGTTGGAACTCTTATGTACAGCCATCTATATTGCTGTTCTCACAAGAAAAGTTTACATTACCGATTCTGGTACAGCAGATGCAGGGAGTATACAAAACAGATTATGGAGTAGTATATCTTGGCGTTACACTTTCAGTAGTGCCGATATTGCTTTTGTTTATGTTCTGCTCAAAGAAAATTTTGGAAAGTTCAATGTCAGGTGCAGTAAAGGGATAGGATATGGAATATAATTTTGATGAAATCATTGACAGACGCCATACAAACAGTGCAAAATTTGATGAAATGGATGCATTATTTGGAAGTGATGTCATGCATCTTGGTGTGGCAGATATGGATTATCGTTCCCCGGAACCTATTTTAAATGCGATGCAGAAAATTGTAAAAAAAGGTGTATTTGGGTATACGATTTTACCGGACAATTATCAAGATTTGGTATGTCAGTGGATGCTACGCAGATATCATGAAAAAATAGATCCAGAATGGGTTGTTTTTTCACCGCGGATCAATATGGCTCTGAATATGGTGGTAGAGACATTTACCAATCCTGGAGATGGAATCGTACTGCATACACCGGCATACACTGCCTTGCAAAATGCAATTGAAAAATATGATCGGAAGATGATTGAAAGCTCATTAGTATTAGAAAATGGAAGATATCGAATGGATTTTAAACAGTTAAGAGAAGCATTGGACGATAATCTGAAAAAAGGAATCCATACAAGTCTTATGTTGCTGTGCAATCCACATAATCCAACCGGGCGTGTATGGAACAAAGGAGAGCTTGATGAAATTGCATCAAGCTGTAAGGATTATAATTTAATGTTGGTAGCTGATGAGATTCATGCAGATTTTTTAAAGAAAGGCAAAGAATTTGTTTCTACGTTAAAGATAAGAACAGAATTGAAAGAACGATTGATCGTATGCAATTCGATTACAAAAACCTTTAATGTACCGGGAGTAATTTTATCGAATATGATTATTCCGGATACAAGAATCCGCGAAAAAGTAAAAGAAACAATTGACCGGTGGGGGCTTCATAATCCGAATATTTTTGCTGCGGGCATTATGGAAGCAGCTTATACAGAATGCGATGACTGGCTGGAACAGGTAAACATTTATCTGGAAGAAAATTATAATTTTCTCGCAAAGTATTTGCAAAAACATATGCCGGAACTTGAAGTAATTCCGTCAGAAGGGACGTACATGGCATGGATTAAAACGAGTAAATTAGGAATCAGTCCGAAAGCTTTAGAGCAATTCTTCATTGAAAAGGCTAAAGTATCAGTATATATGGGTGATCGGTATGGAAAGCACACCGAGGAATTTATTCGTGTGAATATTGCAACTTCCAGAGAGTATCTGGAGAAAGCTTTGCACAGAGTGAAAGTTCATTATGATGAAAGTGTGCAAGGAAGATAATGTTTTGGTATGGAGAAGAAAATGCATATAGAATTTTTGGAGAATTTATTAAATCAGATTTCTGTATCTGGAAGTGAAGAAAACGGGCAGCGTGTTTTAAGGGAACATATGGAACAATACGCAGATGAAATAAGAACCGATGAAATAGGAGATGTGATTTGTGTATTAAATCCGGAAAGTCCTGTCAGAATCATGCTTTCTGCACATGCGGATGAGATTGGCCTCGTAGTTACAAGAATTACAGAAGAAGGAAGAATTCAGGCAATTGAACGCGGTGGAATAATGACACATAATTATCCGGGTCAGAAAGTTCAAATCTGCACAAAGAAAGGCATCGTGTACGGTGTTGTAGAATGTAGCAGAGAATTGTTGAAAAAAGAAACGGTAAAAGCAGCAGACTTATTGATAGACATCGGCGCAGTGTCAAAGGAAGATGCGCTACAGCATGTCTCTTTAGGAGATACAGTTGTACTGGATTCTGGAATCAGAAATTTGTTACATAATCGAATAACAGCGAGAGCACTGGATGACAGAATTGGGGTATTTGTTATCATGGAGGCTTTTAAACGTGCAAGAGAAAAAGGATGTAGTGCAGGTGTTTATGCCGCTGCCACAGTGGGGGAAGAAACAACGAAAAATGGTGCATTTTGGTGTAGTGCGCAGATTGATCCGGCACTTGCAGTAGTTGTTGATGTTACAAATTGTACAGACTATAGTAGATTCCCAAATGCAGCCGTTTCAGGAGATATTGTTCTGGGAAATGGTCCAGCACTTTGCAATAGTCCAATAGCAGCTAAACAGCTTAATGAAAAGATGGTGGAATGTGCTCAAAGAGCAGGTATTGGTATCCAGAGAGAAGCGGCAAGTTCAAGAAGTTTTACAGATGCGGATCAAATTCATTTTTCTAATAAAGGTGTTCCAGTGGTTTTTACAGGGATACCACTTCGGAATATGCATAATCCAGGTGAGGTTGCGGATATGAAGGATGTAGAAGGATGTATAGAACTTATCGCAGAGTTTTTATGCAGTTTTAAGTAGAAGGAAAGCCTTTGCTTTGCAGAGTAGATTTGCAGAGAGAAGGCTTTTTGTAGTATATTTGAAGAAAAAGTAAATTTTGCATAAGGAGAATGACAAATGATCAACCGAGAAGATATGCTGGAATTGACGCGGCGGATGACGCCTGCAAGAACATCATTCACAAGAATAGCAGGCTGTTATGTAGATGCAGACGGAGATTTTGACGGAAGCTTTAACATCAACTTCCTAAAACTCTCTGCGTCAGAAAAAACAAAAAATCTCGCAATCGCCAAAACGATTCCATTTGCAGAGACAAACACAAAACTGAAAAAATACGAGATCCAGCAGGAAAATCAGAAAGCCGGAAGTATGTGGCAGCTTTTGATGGCGCTCAGAGACTGTGAACTCAAAAACGATGCCCTGATGGATACTCTTTATGATATCATCATGGAAAACATCCGGATTACCACCCCTTACGCGATCTATGTTTTCCATGATAACTACGATATCCCAGCCAAAGCCACCGACAAAGAACGCCTCGGAGAATCCGAAGAGATGTTTCCTTACCTCATCTGCGCCATCTGTCCTCTTGTCGGCGAATACGAACCCGGATCCCCAACATCCGGCTTCCTCTTCCCCGCCTTTACAGACCGCAGCGGTGACCTGAACCACATAAATATCTATGGCATAACTGAAAAGAAACGTGAAGAACTTGGTAGACTTATATCTTTATAATAATGTGTTGTTGGAAATATTTTAAAGATACAAATTTTTAAAAACTAAAACAAATCATTATACTCAAATTTATGAATATGGTTAAAACCCTAGACAAACAAATCACCATCATCCATCAACAAGCTCCGGAACTCCGTAAAGAAACGTCCCTGCTCTTCTTTGGTCATCTTAACCAGCATCTCCAGGCTTTCCATACTGATCCGCCCGGCTGAGAACAGCAGTTCCGTATAATCCCATTTCGTATATCCATACTCTTTTTCCCAGTCGCAGATTTTCTTCATTCCATAATAATAGCAGGTGAAATATCCCGGCGCATTCTGGTGTGCTTGTACCTGGGCGCGGGCAGTTACGCGGTCAAAGCCAAGCTCTTCTTCGTAGATTTTTACAGCATCTTCCAGTGTCGCTCCAAAATAATACAGCTGCAGATCAACCAGGATACGGACAGAGGCATGATGACGGCGGAATGCAACGAACAGAGGGAAGAACGGGTCTTCCGCAAAGATAAAGGTAAATGCGCGTTCAGTCCGAATACAGGTTCCCTCTTCCAGAGGTACACTTTTTGCTCCTATTTTTACAGTTTCCGGTGTTGGATCGATCGCTGCACGGATAAACTGGACATGGTGTCCCGGATAAGTTTCGTGCATGGTATTCATCTTGATCCAGCCATCGGTAATGTTCTGATAATTATACTGATTCAGGAACATCTGACCGCGGAGCGGTTTGACACGGAAATCACCACCCTCATAACCGCCCCAAGGGTAAGAATCCTTATAGCAAGGCGGAAGAGGAACGCACAGACAGGTTTCATCTTCCGGAAGACATACATATTCATGAGCGACAGCACGGGTACGTTTCAGATAATTTCTGGCACGTGTATACATTTCCTCGGCACTGTCACAAGGACCGGCATAGCGGAAAAGCACATCGCTGACTTCTTTCATTGTCTTCGGAGTTCCTTCCGGAAGCTCTAATTTGGAGGCGATTTCGAATACTTCAGCACGGGTCTTTTCAATTTCTTCTTTATGCCATGCAAGTAGTTCGTCGAGAGATACACCAAGACGGTTTTTCAGAAGGCTGCGGTAAGCTTCCGGATCCATCTTGATGGTCTTTGAGAGATCATCCTTTAACAATTCTTCAGAGTCAGACTGGCAGTCAGAACCGAGTAAATCTGCCATTTCCTGAAGCTGATCGATAAAAATCCGGAAGGACTGTGATAAAGATGCAATCTGTTCTTCTGTGAAATCCGGGAAATATTCATTTAACAGTTTCTGGTCGCGCTGCATATCCAGCCTTGCGCGGGCAAAGGCAGAAGAAAGGGAAGCTTCATTTTCTCCGTGTTGTGTGTGGATCAGATTAAGGATCAAATCCTGATTTTCATGGAATGCCTGTAATTTTCTGGTCAGGAGATCGAGACGTACTTCATTAGAACGCCTGTCACAGCGAGCAATTTCCTGAAGATAATAGACAAAATCCAGGAGAGGTGCTTCCGGATTGTGTTCTTTTTCTTCGATAGTAAATTTAAGAGAATCCAGGAAGTCATTCAGATGATGCTTCACCAGACGATAGACATTGTCCGGTGCATCCAGGTTTTCAACCTGTGTTTTTAAATCATTCCATTTTTCGCGGACCGACCTGATCTTTTCGGGAGTCGGGAGAAAAAGGATATTTTCAAAAGAACGGTGGCTTTCGAGTTGGTCATGCAAAATGGCAAGTTCTCTGTCAAGTTCGCGGTAAGTATTGGTTAAGTCAGTATTTTTCATGAGTAAATGGCACTCTCCTTTTTTAGAAATTTGTTCTGATTGTATCTTACCGCAGAAAATGTCAAATGAAAAGCAGGACAGATAAAAAGATTCGCGTGTCGACTTATGCCCCTTTCTGTGATATGATAATCAAGAGATTATTATGAGCAGAAAGGGGCATTTTTTCGATGGCAGCAACATCTGAAAATAAGCCAAAACAATATATATCTGTCGGGATCCTGGCACATGTGGATGCCGGAAAGACGACGCTTTCGGAAGGAATCCTTTATCTTACCGGTCAGATCAGGAAGCTTGGAAGAGTTGACCATGGAGATGCGTTTCTGGACACGTATACGCTGGAGAGAAGCCGGGGGATTACCATTTTTTCCAAGCAGGCGAATTTTGTGCTTGGAGACAAGCAGGTGACTCTTCTTGATACACCGGGGCATGTGGACTTTTCAGCAGAAATGGAGCGTACCCTGCAGGTTCTTGATTATGCAATCCTGGTTGTCAGCGGAGCGGACGGTGTGCAGGGACATACACGAACCTTGTGGAATCTTCTTGCAAGGTATCAGGTTCCGACCTTTATTTTCATAAATAAGATGGATCAGGACGGTACGGACAGACAGGACAGACTTACTGAATTAAAGCGGAAGCTCAGCGGAGAGTGTGTGGATTTTACAGAAGCGGGTGAAGAATTTCTGGAAGAGCTGTCTATGTGCGACGAGACGGTAATGGAAAGCTATCTGGAAAATGGAGAGATCACGGCGAGCCAGATTCAGACGCTGATCCGGGAACGAAAGGTATTTCCATGCTATTTCGGTTCGGCACTGAAGCTGGAAGGTGTGCAGGAATTACTGGACGGACTGGAAAAATACATGGACGGACCGGTAAGCGGGACGCATGCTGAAGAAGCATTTGGAGCGAAGGTATATAAGATATCCAGAGATTCACAGGGCAGCCGTCTGACACATGTGAAGATCACAAACGGAGTACTGAAGGTCAAAGAGATCCTGGAATATATGGCAGAGGAAGAACCTATGCAGGAGAAAGTTAACCAGATCCGGATTTATTCCGGGGACAAGTACGAGATGGTGCAGGAAGCAGAAAAAGGCTGTATCTGTGCTGTGACAGGACTTACCCGGACTTATCCGGGACAGGGGCTTGGGATGCAGCAAGGTTCTTCGGCACCGATACTGGAGCCGGTTCTGAATTACCGGGTGGAGCTGCCGGAAGGCTGTGATGTACACCGGATGCTGCAGAATTTCAGACAACTGGAGGAAGAAGATCCGATGCTCCGTGTAGTCTGGAATGAAGAGGCAGGAGAGATCCAGGTCCAGCTGATGGGCGAAGTGCAGACGGAGATTTTGCAAAGCCTTGTAAAAGAACGGTTTGACGTGGATATTTCCTTTGGAAGCGGGAATATTGTTTACAAAGAAACGATTAAAAATACAGTTGAAGGAGTAGGGCATTTTGAGCCGCTGCGTCATTATGCGGAAGTGCATCTGATACTGGAACCGGGAGAGCCGGGAAGTGGAATCTCGATCGATACGATCTGCAGTGAGGATGTGCTGGACAAGAACTGGCAGCGACTGATCCTGACGCATGTGCTGGAAAGAGAGCATCGGGGCGTTCTGACGGGATCGGTGCTTACTGATGTGAAGATCACACTTGCCAGTGGACGTGCACATCTGAAGCATACAGAGGGCGGAGATTTCCGCCAGGCTGTGTACCGTGCGATCCGCCAGGGACTGATGCAGGCAGAGAATGTACTGCTTGAACCGTATTATGCATTTCGTCTGGAAATTCCGTCAGAGATGACAGGCCGTGCACTTACGGATATCCAGCGGATGAATGGAGAATTTGACGGACCGGAGACGGAAGATGATATGGCTGTGGTCACCGGAAGTGCACCGGTGTCTGAAATGCAGGATTATCAGAGAGAAGTAACCACATACAGCAGAGGAAGAGGGAAACTGTTCTGTACGCTGAAGGGATATTTTCCATGCCATAACCAGGACGAGGTTGTAGAGGCGATTGGTTACGATCCGGAGCGGGATGTGGAGAATCCGACGGGCTCTGTATTCTGTGCTCATGGAGCAGGATATAATGTACCGTGGCAGGAAGTGCCGGAACATATGCATATTGAGGCACAGCTTCCGAAGATCCTGGAAGAGCGGAAAAGGCTGGCAGGAGAGACAGAAAAAAGTCTGGATGAGACTGTACCGGTAAATTTACGCAAGGAGAAAAGCAGATCAGCAGAAGCAGCAGCCAGAGGCGGCAGGCATTATGCGCGTAATGCCAGAGAAGACAGGGAATTGGAAGAGATTTTTATCCGGACTTACGGACGGGTAGAGAGAAAAGCCGATTGTCTTCCAAAGACTGTGACTGCAGGGAAAACGCCAAAAGCAAAGAAAGATGAAGAAGGCGTACAGGAATATTTGCTGGTAGATGGTTATAATGTTATTTTCGCATGGGATGATCTGAAAGAACTGGCAAAAGAGAATATTGAAGCAGCAAGAAATAAACTGATGGATGTACTTTGCAATTATCAGGGGTTCAAGAACTATCCTCTGATCCTGGTATTTGATGCCTACAAGGTTGAAGGCGAAGCAATGGAAATCTTCAAATACCACAACATTCATGTTGTGTATACAAAAGAAGCTGAGACGGCGGATATGTACATTGAAAAGGTAGTACATGAAGTCGGAAGAAAGTATCATGTGACGGTAGTTACATCAGATGGTGTGGAACAGGTGATCACACAGGGACAGGGAGGTACGATCATATCTTCCCGGGAGTTCCTGGAAGAGGTGAAGATCGTGAACCGGCAGATTCAGGAAGAATGGGAGCTTCACAAAGAGAGTGCGAAAAATTATCTGTTCGATCATATGGACAGAGAGCTTGCCGGTCATATGGAAGAGGTCCGCATGGGCCGGAAAGAATTGGGTGAGAAAGCAAATGATCAATAAAGAGGAATTTCTGAGAACCTGTAATCTGACAGAGGATGACCTTACGGCTGCCCGGATTTCCTGGGAGGAGCTGACAGAGATCTATGAAGATTATATGTCAAAAACGAAATTGTTCCGTCATCTGGGAAAAGAATTTGTAGATGAATATATTTATGATATTGAGCGGGCAGGGATCCATTCCTACCGTTACAGAACCAAGAATCCAATGCACCTTCTGGAAAAGATCATCCGGAAGCGGAAAGAAAATTATGCAAAATTTGAACATATCAACAAATCGAATTACCACAAATACATCACAGATTTGATTGGTATCAGGGTTTTCTTCCTTTACCGGGAGGACTGGATCCATTTTCATAAGTTCATCACTTCGATGTTTGAAAATGATCCGAACAATTATATAGAGGACAGGCTGCGGGATTTTGATGAGGATCCGGAGCACTGCTATATCGCAGAACGTCCAAAAGTATACAAGCGTTCCGGGGATACAAGGATTTATGACAGTACGCAGATTGAAGTGCGGACAGGCGGGTATTACCGTTCACTGCATTATATCATCAAGTATCACGGATACTATCTGGAAATCCAGGGCAGAACGCTTTTTGAAGAAGGATGGAGCGAGATTGACCATGATATTGTGTATCCGTATTACAAGGATGATGAGATGCTGACGGAGTTTTCCGGACTGCTGAACAGGCTTTCGGGAATGGCAGATGAGATGAGTTCGTATTTCAGAAAGATGAAAGAACTCAGAGAAGAAGAACCGGATAAAAAATAAAAGATCTCTTGTAAAAATTAAAAATATCATATCACTTTATGGGTGGTATCTTTTTGTGAACTATGTGCGGAAAGGTACATTCTTTTTTGATATTAAATGATTGGAAATTTGTTTATAATAATGAGAGCGTAGGGATAAAAAGAAAATACTTGCGTATAATTAGCCTAGATTATTTACGGCTATGCCGTGTGAAGTGCGTGTGAAAAAACTCTTGTTTTTTCACATGCCCTTTCTTTTTTTGACTTTTTTCAAAATCATCTGATATTTTCTGCTTTTCAAAATGCGATTAGTGAAAATGCATAAAAATAAAACTATAAAATTGTTAAAAATAACCAACAAGTACAAAACATGTCCAAATTTGACAGTGAGAAAGGTCTAAAATGACAGAACAAGATTTAAAATTCAAGATAGAATCATATTGCAAACGAAAAAGAAACGTTAAAACAAAGAAAAATAATATAAAAGCGAAAGGAGAAGCGTATGAAAACGCAATGTCATACCCTTCAGATGCGGAAGTGATCTATTATTCCGGAGAAAGTGCATCCCATTGCAGGCGGTTTGCAAAAGAGGTAGATGTGGTTCTGGTTGGCGGAAGCATGATCCTGATGGATGAGTGGGAAGATCGGGTCGGAGCGATATTGATGGCGTACTATCCGGGAATGGAAGGTGGAAAGGCAGTCGCAGATGTATTATTCGGGAAAATGAATCCGGGTGGAAAACTTCCATTTGTGATTCTGAAGAAAAAAGAAGATCTGCCGGAGATTGACTGGGATGCAGAAGAGTTCCGATACGATTACTATCACGGATATACACTCCTGAATAAAAGCCATGTGAAGCCGCTTTACCCGTTTGGATATGGACTTTCTTATACGACGTTTACGCTTGCCGGCATGAAGGCATGGAGAGATGAAGAAAATCTGTATGCGTCTGTGATCGCGAAAAATACAGGGAAGCGGGAAGGCAGCGAAGTGGTACAGATGTATGTGGGAGCAGCTGATTCCAAAGTAGAAAGACCGGAGTATGTGCTCAAGGATTTTCAGAAAATACGGTTGGATGCCGGAGAAGAAAAAGAAGTGAAACTGGTTTGCCCGATTCGGGAGATGGCATATTTTGATGAGGGTAGAAATGAATTTGTGGCGGAATTTTTAATTCCGTATGAAGTGTATGTGGGAACGAGCAGTTTGAGAGAAGAATTGTGGGTAAGAGAAGTTTGAAAAAGGGATGTGCGGGCTTATTGTACTAATTGGTACAATAGCCCTTTTTAAAACTTTTTGTCAGAATGAAAAATTGAATCATAAATACCTGTTTCTGGTTTAATATTTTCAAAATAAATCCAACATATAGAGAAGTGGGAAGCGAGCGTTGCTTACTTCCCACTTCCCGGTTATAATTGGAATAACAGAAATTAAGTCAGAAAGGATGGATTCAATGGAATATATAACATCTCTACAGGCAGCAGATAAATGGAATCTTTCAAAACGTCAGGTAAATGCGCTGTGCAAAAGCGGACAAATATATGGTGCAGTAAAAAAAAGGACAGCGTTGGATGATACCGGAGGATGCAACTTTTGAAAAATATCTCAATCATTACGATGTGATTTATCTGGATATTACCTTGTAGGAATTAATTACAAAAAAGCAACGAAAGAACATACCTGTAAAATAGAAGAGATTATTCTTTAATCAGGCATTTATGGAGGAAGAAAACCATGCGATTTCTTCATTTATCAGACCTGCACCTCGGCAAGCGTGTGAATGAATTTTCCATGCTGGAGGATCAGGCATATATTTTAAAAGAGATACTGAACATTATCGATGAGCAGAAGGTGGAAGCGGTTCTGATCGCGGGCGACATTTACGACAAGGTGATTCCGTCCGCAGAGGCGGTGAGGCTTCTGGATGATTTCCTGACAAGGATCGCCGCGAGGGAGCTGCCGGTGTTTCTGATCAGTGGAAACCATGATTCTGCAGAAAGAATTGCTTTCGGTTCAAGACTGATGAGCAGCAGACAGATCTATCTTTCACCGGTATTTGAGTCGGATGTAGAACCGGTAACGATAAGTGACCGGTACGGTGAGATCAATATTTACATGCTTCCATTTGTGAAGCCGTCTTTGGTAAAAAGAGTGTATCCGGAGGAAGAGATCATCACCTATCAGGATGCTGTAAATGCGGCAGTGCAGCATATGCAGATCGACACAGACAAACGAAATATCCTGCTTGCGCATCAGTTCGTGACCGGTGCGGCAAGATGTGATTCAGAAGAACTGTCTGTAGGCGGTGTGGATGATGTGGACGCATCTGTCTTTGACGGATTTGATTATGTGGCGCTTGGACATCTCCATGGCCCGCAGAAGATCGGGAAAGAGACAGTGCGGTATTCGGGGACGCCGCTCAAATATTCTTTTTCTGAAACCAATCACAAAAAAGCAGCAGTCATCGTTGATGTAGAAGAAAAAGGCAAAATAAATATTCAGCAGATTCCATTTTTGCCGAAACATGATATGCGGGAAGTCAGAGGCACGTATATGGAAGTGACTGCGCTGGATTTTTACAAGGATATGAACACGGACGATTATCTTCACATTACGCTGACTGATGAAGAGGATATCCCGGATGCGATCGGGAAGCTACGATGCATTTATCCGAATATCATGAAGCTGTCTTATGACAATCTGCGGACGAGAGCGGCAGGGACAGTGAGAGGAACGGCAGAAGTAGAGGAGAAATCCCCGATGGAGCTTTTAAGAGAGTTCTATGAGCTTCAGAACAACCAGCCCATGACGGATGAACAGGAAGAGATTGCCAGAGGAATGATGGAAGAAATATGGGAGGATGAGAGATGAGACCGATAAAACTTACGATTTCTGCATTCGGACCGTATGCAAAAGAGACAGAGATCATTCTGGATGAACTTGGTGAGCGGGGGCTTTATCTGATAACCGGCGATACCGGTGCCGGAAAGACCACAATTTTTGATGCAATCGCATTTGCACTTTATGGGGAAGCGAGTGGAAATGAAAGAGAGCCGGGGATGCTTCGGAGTAAATATGCGGATCCGAAGACGCCGACCTTTGTGGAATTGGAGTTCTTCTATCAGGGGCAGAACTACCATATCCGGAGAAACCCGGAGTACATGCGTCCAAAGGACAGGGGCGAGGGCATGACGCTGCAAAGAGCGGATGCGGTACTGGAATTTCCGGATGACAGGCTTCCGGTCACAAAGGCAAAAGAGGTCACAAAAGCAGTGACAGAACTGATCGGGCTCGACCGCGGACAATTTACTCAGATTGCAATGCTGGCGCAGGGAGATTTTATGAAGCTTCTGTTTTCAAAAACTGAGGAGCGGAGCAAAATTTTCCGGGAAATTTTTCATACCAGACCGTATCTTGCATTTCAGGAGAAAATGAAAAATGCAAGTGGCAGATTGCAGGAACAGTACGAGGATGTCAGCAAAAGCATTTTGCAGTACATGAAGGATATCAGCTGTGATGAGGATGACGTGCTTGCTGCGGATGTGAAAAAGATCCGTGAGAGCAAAGCGGTGGTTCATGCGGACAAGGTTCTGGAACTTTTGGAAACTCTGACAAATCAGGATGCAGATTCGGTGAAAGAAAAGAAGAAGAATTTAACGAAGATTGAGAAAGATCTGGAAGAGCTGAACCAGAGAATCGGAAAGGCAGAGGCAGTGATCCGTGCAAAAAAGGAACTGGAAAAAGCGGAGCAGACGATAGCAGAGAAGACACCAACGCTGGAAGAACTGGAAATGGCATTGAAGAAAGAACAGGAAAAAGTGCCGGAAAGAGAGCAGTTAACAGAAGAGATCGGAAAGAGGCAGGAAAAGCTTGCAGAGTATGACGAATTGAAAAAACTTCAGAAGCAGATTAAAGAGCTTGAAAAACAGATTGAGATATTAAAGGGCCGGGAAAGCCAGTATCAGGAAAAGAAAGCGCAGATGCAGGCGCAGCTGGAACAGAAAAGGAATTTACTGGAACAGCTGAAGGATGCGGAAATTAAAGTTCTGAAAGTTACAGCAGAACAAAAAGAGGTTTCAGTAAGAAAAGAAACGGCAGAAGACATTCTTATTCAATATAAAAGATACCAAAGACAGAAGAAAAGTGTGGAAGAGGCGCAGAAAGCATACCTTGTCATGCAGGAGGAATGTACAGAGCGAAAGACACAGCTTGCCTGGATGGAGAGGGCATTTCTGGATGAGCAGGCGGGGATTCTTGCAAAGGTTCTGAAAACGGGAGAGCCGTGTCCGGTGTGCGGATCGGTCCACCATCCATGTCCGGCACAGATGATGGAAGGTGCACCGGAAAAAGAAGAGCTTGAAAAATACCGGAAAGAGACTGCCGATGTGGAGAAAGAGACGAATGATGCAAGCTTTAAGGCAAATGAAAAGCTGGTGCAGTTAAAAGCGCTGGAAGAAGAAATCCAAAAGAGTGTGAAAAGTTTTGACAGCAGCATACAGGAAGAAGAGATTGAAAAATCGCTGGCGTTGATCGGTCAACAGATGGATGCCCTCGAAAAGTCAGAAAAGGAATTACAGAAAAAGCTGGAAGTAGCTAAAGAAGCAGTGGCAGAAAAGCAGAAGCTGGAAGCTGAGATCCCGGAACTGGAGCAGATGCAGAAAAAGCTTCAGGAGGAAGAACAGGAGCGAAAGGATCAGCTCCTTGTGTCTGAGAGAGATAAAGTAAATGCAGAAGAGCAGGCTGTGAAGGTGCGTGGCAAACTGGAATTTCAGGAGAAAGCAGAAGCAGAACAGAAGATCAAAGAGCTGGATAAGCAGAAAAAAGAGATCGATAAGAATCTGAATGCTGCCCAGAAGGCATTCCAGGACTGCAGTCAGTCGGTAGAAGCGGAAAAGACGAAGAAGAAAACGCTGGAGAAGCAGATTGCAGGTAATAAAGAAGCCGATATGGAAGAGCTTGTGCAGGAACGACAGGAAGTATCAGGTGCGAAAAAAGAGCTTCAAAAACAGATGGAAGAGATCAGGATCCGTTATGAGAACAATCTGAAAATCAGGAATGCGATTGACAAGCAGAGTGCGAAACTTCTTGAGCTTGAGCGGAACTGGACACAGGTGCGTGAAATTTCCGATACGGTAAATGGAAAGATCAAAGGCGTATCCAAAGAAAAGATCAAGTTTGAGACCTACATCCAGACCAATTATTTTGACCGGATCATTGCCCGTGCAAATACGCGGTTTATGGTGATGAGTGGAGGAC
>SKEP01001146.1_pt1 | contig 14522 bp, 9 predicted proteins | sample 4826901 | NCBI WGS metagenome assembly SKEP01 (sample SAMN11008806, study PRJNA524170) | human gut metagenome | biome: Human fecal sample; material: Feces; isolation source: fecal sample from pouch patient p4, p43, p49, p54, p55 | host: Homo sapiens | place: Israel: Tel-Aviv | collected 2014-03-20
TACGAATGGTGCGTTGGTGATGGTCAGGTTGCCGTCGCCGTCCACATAGCCTTCGATTTCGATGCTGCCTTTGATCGGCATCGGCTGCCCGTTGAAATACGGGCTCGGTTTCGGCGCGGGGGAGAAGGTCAGCGTACCGGATACCGTCAGCCCGCTGGGCTTTGCGGGGGGTACAGGTTGCGTTGATTGTACAGGTTGCGTTGATTGTGCCGCTAAGGGTGACGAAGACTTGGTCTCCGGCCTTGCGGCATCCGTCTGATCCGTCGCCGCAGCCGGCTTGCGCAAACTTGCCGCATCCGCTTTGCCGTCCAATACCAATTGCACGTCTGGAGGCACATCGGTGCCATGTGCGTATTCGGAGCCCAGCAGCGACTGCCAGCCTTCAATCGGTAGATAGCCGTCGCGCGCACCCGAACGGCAATCGCCCGCATAGGTGCGTGCCAGTTCATCGACCAGCTCATTGCCTTCGTTGCCGGCGTGACCTTTGACCCATCGGAAATCCACCGGGCCAGGGCGTTGTGAGATCTCACGGTCGATCGCCTGAATAAGCTCTTTGTTCTTCACAGGCTTTTTCTGCGAATTTTTCCAGCCGTTCTTCTTCCAGCCTTTGACCCACTTGGTCGAGCAATTGATGGCGTACTGCGAATCCGATTCGATGAGCAATGGCTCAGGGCCCGGGTGCGCTCGCAAAGCTTCCAGCACTGCGCACAGCTCACCAATCTGATTGGTGCCGTTGGTCGCGCCGCCCGCATCATAACCATGGTCGTCGTGCTTATGGCCGGGCTTGCCGCCGGCGTTCTGCTCATGATCGGCCCAGGCCCAGCCCATTGGCCCGTTTGGATTCCCTAATGCGGACCCATCTGTGGATACTGTGATAGTCATGTTCTCCACCCTAACGCAAGCTGTGCAATCTCTTGCTGAAGTGGGGTTGCCCAGTGCGAGGCAAAACAACGTAGTGAAGAGTGTGAATAACATCACACCTATTGACTTTGCTTGAAAAACATGCCATCGCGCGTGAATAGGTGAGCGCTCACAAGAAAAACAAGACATTTCCTCTCTGTGGGTGAGGCCGGCAACAATGGCGCATCCGGTATCTGGAATGAGAATAAGGGACTGTACAAAACCAGTGACGGCAACATCGAAATCCTCAAACCAGAGGCGGACAGCGATGGTTCGACCTCCACGGCCGCATCCAAGGGCACCATGCTTATCGCAGGCAACTCCAAAACCGTGGCACTCGGTCCAGGCGGCATGGCCTTGGCTCCCGGCCTGCCGCTCGGTCTTGGCTGGTTCATCCGACGCCGCTTAGGATTGGATGCCTCCGACATTCTGGACCGTAAGCTCGGCTTGAAGTAACGGCTGGTTCGGACGTGATTGCTGTCACGTCCGGATCATGACGACAGCGCGAAGGTCCTCATCGGTTTACGTCGATGAGGACCTTCGCGCGCATTAGGGGAGTCTGTTGCGGGCTGCGCTACGCGGGTCATGCTGCGCGGGCGTGCTATGCGAACAAACTACGCGAACAAGTCGTTCAGTGCCTCGGCAATCGTCGGATGCGTGAACACCATATCGCGCAACGTGCTGGCCGGCGCGTCAAGATCCATCGCCAACTTGACGATATTGATCACCTCGTGCGACTCGACGGAAAGCAGCATCGCACCCAGAATGCGGCCAGTATTGCGTTCCACAATCGCCTTCATCAGACCATCCGGTCGCCGCATTACCTGGGCCTTCGGCACAGCGGCCACCGGCAATCGCTTGACCACATAATCCAATCCAGCCGCCTTCGCCTCGCGCTCATTCAATCCCACGCGCGAGTAAGGCGTGGCGAGGAATGTGCTTGACGGCACATGCTTGCGGTCCTTCACCGTGTACGGACGGTCGGAACCATTGAGCTGCGACCACACCACGCGATAGTCCTCCAGCGAAATGTACGTGTGCTGTGGGCCGCCGTTCACATCGCCCAGAGCCCAAATGTCGGCTGCTGTGGTGCGCAGAAGCTCGTCGACTTTCACGGCACCGCGTTCGGTGAGCTCCACGCCAGCTGCCTCAAGATGCAGTCCCTCGACGTTCGGCGTACGTCCGGTGGCCACCAGTACCGCGTCGGTGGTCAGGCAGAATCGGGCTTCAGCCGGCTCGGCGAACCGCGGCTCGCCATCGTCTGATGGTTTCGTTTGAACGTGTGACATCGTGGCGTGATCGGTCGGGTTGCTAGTGGGGCTGGTGGTTGTTGTAGTGTCGGTGGCACCGGTGATATCGGTATGAGCGTTCCCGGTGCCGGCGGGGGTGGAATCGCAAGCTTGCGATGCGCCGCGAGTCATACCCTTCACCGCAACGGACAACCTGACGCCGCCGTCAGCAGCAGGCGCGATGGCCTTGGTATCCGCGTTGAACAGGAACTTGACGCCCTGCGCTTCCAACTGTGCGCGAATCGCGGCCGCCACATCCGCATCCTCGCGCGGCAGGAACTCGGCATTGTGCTGCAGCACGGTAACCGCCGTGCCGAAATCGGCAAACATCGAGGCAAACTCAAGTCCAATGAATCCTGAACCGATAATCACCAGTCGCTGCGGCATATCGTCGAGATCCATCAGTCCAGTGCTGGTGTAGACGCCGGGCGTAGTGTGGATACCGGGAATATCCGGAATGCGCGGCGTGGCACCGGTATTGATGAAGATCTTGCTGGCGGTCACGGCGACCGGGCCCTCAGCGGTGGCGATTTCCACGCTATGAGGGCCGGTGAAGTGAGCGCGGCCGGTGATTACGGTGATGTTGTCTTGGTCGGCGAGCTTGTGATAGTTCTTGTCGCGCAGCATCGAAGTGACGCGGCGCTTCTCCTTGATAGCAGCCTCGAACGCTGCTTCGCGGGTTTCGGGAGTACTGTTCGCGCCATCCCGCCGCGCCTGTTCGGCGGACAAAATCAGTGACTTGGACGGCAAGCATCCGATATTGATGCAGGTGCCGCCGTACATGTCGGCGCTTGCCTCGGCGACGACGACCTTGCGGCCGGCTGCACTGAGCTTGGCAGCCAAGGTTTTGCCGCCCTTGCCGAATCCAATGATCAGGGCGTCGGTGGTGATAGTGGGGGAGGTGCTGGGTGTGCTGATGGCATTGGGTGTGCTGATGGACATGGTTACTTCCTTACGTATTCGAGTGATAAGAGTGCGTTGTGCTGATGTGTTGTGTGCCGTGCGGCGTCTGTTTTCTTCTTTGACTGCCGAAGCGTTATCGACTGATGCTGGCTAGGGGAAGCGCGCGGGATTATTAGCCTTTGCGCTCGCTGAATATCTGTTCGGTGATGTCGTGGATGGTGGTGTGTTCGAGTTGTTCGAGGCAAGTGCGGTTGAGCCCGGCATAGATGTCGTTCATCACTGCGCCCATTGAAGATGACACCAGACAGTCCTCGTGTACGTCGCCCGGTGTCCAGTTCACTTTCACAAAAGTGGTGCCGGTGGCTTCCGCTACCGCGCGCAAAGTGATTTCGGCGGCGGGCCGGGCCAGAGCGTACCCGCCTTCAGCACCCTCTTTAGTGGCGATGAGTCCGGCTGAGGCGAGCGGTCGCATTACTTTGCGCACGCGCGCCGCATTGGTACATATGTTCTCGGCCAGGATCTGACTGGGCAGGTGTGTGGCGCGATGGTCAAGGTAGACCAATGCGTGCACTGCCAGTGAATGGTCGCCGTTCATGAAACGACCTCCTTACCGAGTCGATACTGTAACTATGATGTGTACAGTTATGATACTGTAATCATATCAGATACAGTTAGTGTGTCAAATCGGGGTTGAAGAGGTGGGTGACTATGTGTATAAGTGAGGTGTCCACATGGTTATCCACAATGAATGTGCGTAAGTGAAGCTAGGACCACATACCTCGGATCGGCTTCCGTTTCCGCACCCACTACCCATATGGTGGTGTCATGAACAGGATGACCGACGGCATCACCAACTATGGAGCTCTGCCAGGCTCTATATACGATCAGCCTCCGGAAGAATCGGAGGCAGTTTTTGTTCCGCCCGAATTTGCGGGGTCATTTTCTACTGACTCGAAATACCCGACTTCTCGCGACTCGTCATCGCCGAACAGTGGTGCACATGATTCTGCAGCGACACCGACCATGAGCGAAAGCCTCGCCCAGCGCAAACGCGACATGGTCGCACGCTGCACTGAGGAAGCGAAACGGGCGGGCAAGAAGCTGCTTTTCGGCATGACCACTTCCCTCGCTCTGCAATCCGTACCGATTCCCGCCGATTGCGACCTCGACTCGGCCAAGCTGCACACTGTATCCAGCGTTAAGAGCAAGCGGTTTCGTACACGCCATGCACCACTGCAAACGCATATTTGGAAACATGCGGCTAAAGCCGCCAATGTGGAAATGAACCAACACGTGTTTGCGCTGGACCTGTTTCACGTATGGGCTCAACTTGCCCCGTATGTTTCTTTTGAGTCTCTGATTGTGCTCGGGGATGCCGTCATTACTGCTACGAGCAAACAGCCAGTATTGGCTAAGGATCGTGATGCTGCTGCAATCTATCAGGATCTGGTGAAGTTCGTGGAGCAATTTACCCGATTCAGAGGGCGCCCGTCCTGCGTTCGAGCATTGCCTCTGATATCACCTGGTGCTGATTCGCCCAAAGAATCAGAAGAACGACTCTCTCTGGTAGCGCATGGGATTCCACAGCCGGTTGCGAACTATGTGGTGCCGGATGCGGCTTTTGCATCTGGAGCTCCCATAACGTTGGACTTAGCGTGGCCAGAGTTCAAGGTCGCTGTTGAATATGATGGCGATCATCATCGTACGAGTAAGACTCAATGGCGCCGTGACCAAGAGAAAAGGGGCATGCTGGTCGGGCGGAGATGGCTGGTCTTCATCGCCACGGCGGCAAGTATCGCTAACGAGGATACTCGTGCTGAATTCGCTTTCAACGTGGCGAGGGCGCTTGCTTCGCGCGGTGCCGTATTCGAGTTTCATGTAGTTGCCATGTCTCTTGAAGAGTTGGCGCAGAGCCTGCTGTGACCATGATGTTCGAAACGGACTGATGTAAAGGCAATATTTGTACGACCTGTTGTTGTGGTGTGTGCTTGATATTGCATGCCGTTCGATTGCGATGCCTCGTAGTGATGGATTTCGTGAATGACTAGTGTTCGATTGTGGAGGGAAATGTGTCATAGTGGTCGATTGGGGGTGTTGTCGGTGCATTGAGCGTGGATTTGCGCCAATGGGTGTGGGACGCTACGCGTGTTTTGCCGATTTTTGCGTGGCGTCCCACGGCCCCTCGGGTAATGGCTGTGACGGGTGTGGCAGGAATGGCGTCTTTCCGGGGTTTCCAGTTTGAGTGTGTGGGATGGGGAAAATGTAAAACGATTGACTTAGCTGTTGTCCCACGCTTTTGTGGGATGGCAACTCTGGAATGGGCAAATTCGTCGTGGCGTCCCACAACGATGTTAAAACTCGACCATGATGCAAGCCGACCGAACGCTTCGGTGGTCATCTGGCCGCTGTGACCCCACAATGATGATGGGAAACTCGGTCATAATGTAGGCAGGCGAACGTTTCGCGGCCATATGGCCGTCCTGCCCTGCAGTGATGTTGAGAAAATGCGGTCACGGTGCATGAGGAGAACCGTTGACCTGCGTGTTTCAGTGGTCGCGAACTGCATATGCGCTAAAAAAAGCTCTGCAGTGGATTGCATGAATCCAATGCAGAGCCTTATTGGTTGCTGTGAACGCGACTAACGCAGCGATTTCACTCGCTCAGGGCCTTGTCGACCACGACGGTGGCCTCGTCGAGTACCTTGTCCAGAGCCTCGGGGGAGACGAAGGACTCGGCGTACACCTTGTAGATGTTCTCGGTGCCGGAGGGGCGGGCGGCGAACCAGTTGTCCTTGGTGGTGACCTTCAGACCGCCGATCTTGGCGTGGTTGCCCGGTGCCTCGGTCAGCTTGGCGGTGATGTCTTCGCCAGCCAGGGTGGAGGCGGTCACGTCGTCGCCGGACAGTGCCGCGAACTTGGCCTTCTGCTCCAGTGTGGTCGGGGTGTCGACGCGCTTGTACCAAGACTCGCCGAAGCGCTCGACCTGCTCCTGGTGAAGCTGGGCCGGGTTCTTGCCGGTCTTGGCAGTGATCTCGGCGGCCAGCAGGTCGGGGATCAGACCATCCTTATCGGTGGTCCACACGCGGCCATCCTTGCGCAGGAAGCTCATGCCGGAGCTCTCCTCGCCGCCGAAGGCGACTTCGCCGCTGAACAGCGGGTCCACGAACCACTTGAAGCCCACCGGCACTTCGATGACCTTCGCGTTGATCGATGCGGCCACGCGGTCGATCAGGGAAGAGGAGACCAGCGTCTTGCCCACGGCTGCGCCCTCAGGCCAGCCCGGACGGTTGCCGCCGAACAGGTACTCCACGCACACGGCGATGTAGTGGTTCGGGTTCATCACGCCCCAGTTCGGGCAGACAATGCCGTGACGGTCGGCGTCCGGGTCGGTGCCGCCGACCAGATCGTACTTGTCCCAAGCGCCGGCGTTGAGCTCGTCGACCAGGCCCTTCATGGCGTACGGGGAAGACGGGTCCATGCGAATCTTGCCGTCGTGGTCGATGGTCATGAAGCGCCAGGTCGGGTCGACCTCAGGACGCACCACGCCGATGTTCAGGCCGTACTTCTCGTTGATGAGCGGCCAGTAGTTCACGGAAGCGCCGCCGAGCGGATCGATGCCCAGGCGCACGCCGGAGTTGCGGATCACGTCGAAGTCGATGACGTTCTCCAGGTCGTCCACGTAGTGCTCGCGGAAGTCGAAGCCCTCGACGTACTCGGACTTGATGGCCTCCTCGTAGGGCACACGCTTGATGGACTTGAAGTCGCCGAGCAGCTCGTTGGCGCGAGCGGCGATGGCATTGGTGGTCTCGGCCGGAGCCGGGCCGCCGGTGACGGGGTCGTACTTGAAGCCACCGTCGGTGGGCGGGTTGTGGGACGGCGTGACGACGATGCCGTCGGCGAGGCCCTCGCCCTCGAAGCGCTGGGTGCCGTCGGCCGCACGGTTGTGGGTCAGGATGGCCTGGGAGACCACCGGGGTGGGCACGAAGTCGTCACGGGAATCGACGCGTACGTGCACGCCGTTGGCGACGAGCACCTCGATGGCGGTCTTCTTGGCCGGGCCGGACAGCGCGTGGGTGTCGGAGCCGAGGTACAGCGGGCCGGTGACGCCGGCCTTCTTGCGGTATTCGGCGATGGCCTGGGAGATGGCGATGATGTGGGCCTCGTTGAACGAGGTCTTCAGGGACGATCCGCGGTGGCCGGAGGTGCCGAAGATGACACGCTGCTCGGGGACTTCGGGATCGGGGACGAGGTCATAGTATTTGCCGATAACCTCATCGACATTGATCAGATCTGCTGGGGTGGCGGGCTGACCCGCATTGTTTGCTACCATGCTCCCTATTCTGCCACGTTTTTTCGCCACGTTGGGTACGATTATGTTAAGAGTTGTCAACTTTTGTGCGAATCGTGTGCCGGTTGTCTAGCGCTTGGTCATTTCCTCCTCGATTTCCTCCAGCGACTTGCCGTTGGTCTCGGGCACCAAGCGCATCACGAACGGGATGGACAGGGCCGAAAACACGCCGAAAATCGCGAACGGGCCGCCCACATTGTTGCCGAACGCATCGAGCAGCACGAGGAAGAACTGGGAGACGATGAAGTTGCCCAGCCAGTTCGCCGCCGAGCCGAAGGAGGAGCCGATGCCGCGCACGCTCAGCGGGAAGATCTCGCCGATAAGCACCCAGGCGATCGGGCCCCACGAGACCGCAAAGCCGAGGATATAGAAAGCGATGAGAATCATCGTCGGCACGGCCAGCACGGCCACGTCGCCCACGAAGTTCATCACGGCGAGCACTGCGAGCGAAACGGTCATCACGATGGAACCGAAGATCAGCACGCCCTTGCGCGGGAAACGATCCATGATAAGCGTGGCCACGATGGTGCTCACGAAGTTCACCACGCCGATGCCCACCGACACCCAGATCGCGTCGCCTTCAGGGAAGCCGAAGCCCTTGATGAACACCTGCGGCAGGAAGTAGATCACCGAGTTGATGCCCACGAGCTGCTGGAACAGCATGATACCGATGGCGGCCACCAGCGCCGGACGAGCGATACGGAACAGTTCGCGCACACCACCCTTGGTGTCCTGTGCGGCCACGGCCTTGATCTCGTCCAGCTCAATCTGCACCTGGGTCTGATCCACGTCCTTGCGAATCAGCGTAAGCACTTTGAAGGCGTTGCGGGTGTCGCCCTTGTTCACCAGATAACGCGGGGATTCGGGCAGCAACAGGCCGCCGAGCAGCAACAAGGCGGCCGGCACCAGCGCCGAACCGAGCATCCAGCGCCAGTCGCGGATGCCGAAGAGGTTGTGGTTCAGGAATCCGAGGTTGGAGGCGTAGGCCAGCAGAATGCCGAAGGTGACCATGAGCTGGAACAGCGTGGACAGTGAGCCGCGACGCTCCTTCGGCGCCAGTTCGGCCAAGTACGCCGGGGTCAGGGCGGAGGCCGCGCCGACGGCGAGACCCAGGATGATGCGGGCGCACACCATCATCGCGAATCCGGTGGAGGAGGCGCACAGGCCTGAGCCGAGCAGGAACAGCAGCGCGGAGACGATGAGCAGCTTCTTGCGGCCGAACCGGTCAGACAGTGCGCCGATCGACAGCGCGCCTGCGCACGAGCCGATCAGCACCGAGGAGGTGATGAAACCGGTCTGAGAGACGCTCAGGCCGAAGTCCGATTCGATAAGCGGGGAGGCGCCGGAGATGATGCCGGTGTCGAAACCGAACAGCATGCCGCCGAGCGCGCCGAAGGTGAAGATGAATGCGCTGTTGAGCGGGAAGCGCGTGGAGAAGCCGTGCGATTCGGCGGCTTCGAGGTCCTCGATTGCGTTGGCTGCCGCGTTTGTGGCCGCGCCCGCCACTCCGGCCACGCCGGTTTCGATGGTTTCGATTGCGGTGGCCGCCGCCCCGGTTGCGCTGGTTTCCTGCGCCGCGGATGCCGTCTGTTTCGATACGGGTGATGCCGTTGTCGTCGTCATTGCCTTGTCCTTTCGCCGTTGACGGACCGCGCCTGTTGCGTGGCCCCTCTGCCGCGTGCAAGGTCAGGCTTCGATTGTCTGAAGTCGCCCGAAAACAAAAAAAGACCTGGAACAACGTGGAATTCGCATATTACGATACGCAAATTCCACGTCGCTCCAGGTCTTGCCTCGTTTTGAGTAACAACCCTGCTACGCAACGTGTGTGAAAGATAGAATACGACTTCCGCAGTCGCGACACTCCGAATAGGCAGCAAAAAACGATGATTTTTGACAACGATTGCAGGATTCTGCATGGTGGAATGATGTCGGAATGGGCGCTGCGGCAAATACGGAGAACGGGTGTGGCGAAGCATCATCGCGGAACATTATGGCGGGACACCATCGCGGAGCACCGTAGCGCATAGTTGCCGTTTCGCGATGCTTTGCCGGCATTGCCGTGCTTTTGGGGCACCCAGCGCCGATAATGGAACACAGTGGCATACGGCAGCAAGGAGGAACCGTGGCGAACGCATCGAACGCAACGCCTGCAGTGATTGCGGCGCGCATCGTCGATGCCGTCGGCGGCCCCGCGAACATTACCAGCCTGACCCATTGCGCCACGCGACTGCACTTCGAACTGGCCGATGCCGGCCATGTCAACCAGCACGGTCTTGAATCCATCCCCGGAGTCCTCGGTGCATTCCCGCGAGCCGGCAATCGTTATCAGGTCATCATCGGCGGAGCGGTCGCCTCGGTGTACGAGCAGATCGTTCGGCTGCGGACGGCGCGATTGATGCCGGCAGCGCAATTGCCATCGGCAGTGATGCAGTCAGCGTCGCAGTCAACGCAACCCACTCAGTCAATGCAGCCCACTCAGCCAGCGCAGCCCGCGCAGTCAGCGCAATCCACACAGCCCACGCAACCCGCGCAGTCCGCGCCGTACCTTTCCGACGATGCCGCACCATCGCGCGATACTGCCACCGACGCCGAACAAAGTTGCGGCCCATCCAATACATCCCGTCACTTCATGCCTCGTACCATCCGCGAGTGGGGCAGTGCCGCCCGTGCCCGGGCTGCCGCGTTTTTCGACTACCTGTCCGACTCGTTCCGCCCGATTCTGGGCGTGCTACTCGGTGCCTCGCTGGTCATCGCCATCGTCAACGTGATCGTTGCACTCGGCATTGTGCCTGATGGCGAGACGTCCACCGGTTGGATACTACTCAAGGCGATTTGGGAGGGTGTGTTCACCGTTCTGCCGATTATGATCGCTTACAATGCGGCCAAGAAACTGGACGTCGACCCTTGGCTCGGCGGTGCGATTATGGCCGCGCTTATGACCCCGCAGCTTACTGGCGTGATGTCCGGAATGTCCGGGACGTCCGTATCCAGCGCTCTCTCCGGGGAGATTCAATGCTCGGCCACCGCCGTATTCGGCGCCGAAACCTGCACCGTGTCGGCGTTCGGCATACCGATTCAACTCAACGACTACAGTGGCAACATCTTCGTACCATTGCTCATGGCCGCCGTGCTCGCCGTGGTCTACCGCGGGCTGAAGCGCGTCATTCCCGACAGCGTACAGCTGGTGTTCGTGCCATTCCTCTCACTGGTCGTCGTTTTTGCGCTCACCATACTGGTTATCGGGCCTCTGGGAATATGGCTCGGCAGCGGGCTGGGAGCGGCCACAGCATGGCTTAACGCGCACGTGCCATTCCTGTTCGCGCTCATCATCCCGATGCTCTACCCGTTTCTCGTGCCGCTCGGTCTGCACTGGCCGTTGAACGCCCTGATACTGATGAACATTCAGACGCTCGGCTACGACTTCGTCCAAGGTCCGATGGGTGTATGGAACTTCGCCTGCTTCGGTGCCACCGCCGGCGTGCTCGTGCTGGCCGTACGCGGCAAGGATTCGGCCATGCGGCAGACCGCGGTGGGGGCGTTGCTCGCGGGATTGCTGGGTGGCGTTTCGGAACTGAGCCTGTACGGCATCCATCTGCATCACCGCCGCGTCTACCGCTGGCTGCTCGCCGGCTGCGCGGCCGGCGGAGTGACCAGCGCGGTGTTCGGCTGGCTGTTCCCGTCCGTGCTGCCATCCGGCCAGATGGTCCGGGGCGTTACGACTACGGCATTCGCCTTCTCCTCGTTGCTGACGATTCCGGTGTTCGATCGGATGTGGGTGTACGCGCTGTCCATCGCCGTTGCGTTTGTAATGGCGATGGTGTTGACGGTGTTGTTCGGGTACCGCACGCCGTCGCGCGCCACCAAGACGCAGATGGTCTCGGCAGACGAGAACGCACGCCCGCAGGATATGGCGAGGGGGATTGACACGACCGTGTCGGATGTGGAGTCTGCGGAAGATTCTCCATCGCGGGCTGCCCCTGATCGGGCTCTTGACTCCAACGCCATCTTGTCGCCGGTCGCCGGCCGGCTGGTGAATCTGGAAGCGACTGGCGATCCGGTGTTCGCCTCCCGCGCGCTGGGGGAGGGCGTAGGCGTCGTGCCGGAGACGACCGGTGAGACAGCCGTGCTCGCACCGGTCAGTGGCATGCTGAAAACCGTGGCCCGAACCGGCCATGCCTTCGGCATTAAAACCGATGGCGGCATCGAGGTGCTGGTTCATATCGGCATTGACACCGTCGATATGGATGGCGAGGGATTCGCCGTGGTCGTGGCTAAAGGCGAGCGGATCGCGGCGGGAGAGCCACTGGCCACCGTGGATTTCGGCAAAGTCGCGGCGGCCGGGCACAGCGTTGTGGTGGTGGTGACGGTGGTCAACGCCGCTGAACTGACCGCGGTCACGCCGTTGATCGGCGACGGTAGCGGCGACAACAACGGCGGCAACGGCGGTGACTGCAAAACCGTATCAGCCGGCAGCCCGATCATCGATGTGGAACAATGACGTTGCGAAAGGATGCCATGGAAATACTGCGAGTGTTCAACAACAACGTCGTGCTCGCCAAAGGCGGCGACGGCGGTGAGGTGATTCTCACCGGCCGTGGACTGGGGTTCCAGGCCAAGCCGGGGCAGACGGTCGACGAGTCGAAAGTCGTGCGCACCTTCGTGCCGTCGGACGGGCGTGACCCGGACCATCTGGCGCAGATGCTGGCGGACATTCCGCCCGAAATCATCCGCGTGGTCGTCGAATCCATGCAGGAAGCCGGACTGGGGGAGCGTGAGACCGGCAGTACCACGCTGGTCATGGCCCTGTCGGATCACGTGGCGAATGCGGTGGAGCGGGTGCGGCGCGGCATCGACATTACCTACCCGCTGCTCGGCGAGGTGAGCAACCTGTACCCGCAGGAATACGCGCAGGGGTGTGCGATGCTCGCATCGCTCAATGCGCGGCTCGACGTCACGCTGCCGGACGGCGAGGCCACCGCGCTTGCCATGCATCTGGTCAACGCCGGCTTCGCCACCGGCGACCTGTCCTATACGTATACGATGACGGGCGTGATCCAGCAACTGCTTGACATCATCGACCACAGCTACGGCATCACGTTGGACCGCAGTTCCGTGAATGTGGGCAGGTTCATCACCCATCTGCGTTACCTGTTCGTACGCATCCACCAGCACCAGCAACTGACGGATGAGCCGGCACCGGTGATGAAGGTGATTCGTGAGTCCTACCCCGCTGCGCTGCGATGCGCGCGAACCATCGCCTCCCTGCTCGAACTGCGCCTCGACACGGATATCAGCGACGACGAAATCGCTTATTTGGCGATGCATGTCGCCCGAGTCACCGGCCACGCATCGTAGTAACGGATTAGCGGATTGGCGAATCAGCGAATCGGCTCGAGTGTACCGGTCATTTCGGCGAAATTCGAGGTGGCATTTGAAGCAGCGGCCTGCGCGGTCTTTTCCAGCGCGGAGGCGTCGGGCACGCGCACGATCAGCGCGCGGTGATCCACCGAGAAACGGATGTGGCGGGTTTCCGGCAGCATGTCACCGTCCACCTGCGCTTTGGCCGGCTTTTCCAATGTGATTTCGGCACTGACACCCTGGACCTGTTCGATGGTCGAGTTCGTGGACAGCGGGTTCTGTTCGGGCTTGCCGATGATCGTCTGGTGCACCACGTCGCCGAACAGGTTGGCCCAGCCGAGGATGCCGCCGGTGGTGTCGATGATTTCGAAGTCCAGCAGACCATCGTCATAGGATGCCGCCGGCATCAGCGAGAACATGGGAATCTGGCCGCAGTTGCCGGCCATCACCGTGCGGAAATCGAGATTCTTGATGGTGTGGGTCGAGCCGTCGGCGCTGGTGACTGTCAGCGTGCCGCGGAACTTCGGCGCGAACAGGTTCTTCACGCCGCCCACGAAGTAGGCGAGCCAGCTGATGTTCGCCTTGAGCTCGGGGTTGGTGTCGTCGATCATGGCCGCATCGAAGCCGATGCCGGCGATGATGAGGAAGGCGTGGCCGTGGTCGTCCTCCGGGTGGTCGAGCAGGGTGAGACGGCCCATGTCCACCAGGCGGGAGCCGTGGGAGGTGGCCACGGTCAGCGCGGCGTCGATATCGTCCACGGGAACGCCCATATTGCGGGCAAACAGGTTGCCGGTGCCGATGGGGATGATGCCCAGCGCATGGCCGGTGCCGGAGACGGCGCTCGCCACCGTGCGCACCGTGCCGTCGCCGCCGACCGCGATCACCACGTCGGCGCCGTCCTCCAGCGCCTCAAGCGCGCAGACCCTGCCGTCCTTGTCAAGCTGGGTGTCGTAGAAGCGGATGCGATTGAGCCCCTTGGCCTCGCAGAACCTCTGGATATGCAGCCGGCGGGCTTCGGCCTGCGGTTTGGACGGATTCACGATGAAGGCGTACTGCACCTCGTCGTCCCGGCGCTTCTCCAGCGTCTGAGCCAGCTTGCGGCGGCGCTGCGCGCGCAGAGCGATGACGATGACGGCGATGAGCACCACCACAATGGCGATTGCGGCGATGATCAGAAACACGGTGAGGGCAGGCTGAGGCATGGCTCCTATTGTTATCGGTGGGGAGGTCGTTTGCGGCCATGGTGCGCCGTACGTGAACATTTCCTGCACGCAACAGCCCCGTGGGGCGCGATTATGGTTCAATCGCGTCTCATCTGACGAAATTGGCCGGGTGGACCCGTCCGCGGACTTTCCCGGGCTTCCCTGTGATTTCCGCGTGACTCCCGTGCATTCGGCCATTGTCGGTGTCTGCTTACGCGGCTAGTCTGGTGCCCATGCTTGATATTCAATTCATCCGTGAACACACCGATATCGTCAAGGAATCCCAGCGCAAGCGCGGCGAGTCCGTGGAACTCGTCGACGAAGTGCTCTCCTCCGACACCGCACGTCGTGAGGCGCTGAAGGCCTTCGAAGAGGCTCGCGCCCAGCAGAAGGAAATCGGCAAGAAGGTCGCCTCCGCCCCGGCGGACGAGAAGGCCAAGCTCATCGCCGAGACCAAGGAACTGTCCCAGAAGGTCTCCGAATACAAGTCCAAGGCCGATTCCGCCGCCGAGGAATACACCAC
>SKEP01001148.1_pt1 | contig 14497 bp, 10 predicted proteins | sample 4826901 | NCBI WGS metagenome assembly SKEP01 (sample SAMN11008806, study PRJNA524170) | human gut metagenome | biome: Human fecal sample; material: Feces; isolation source: fecal sample from pouch patient p4, p43, p49, p54, p55 | host: Homo sapiens | place: Israel: Tel-Aviv | collected 2014-03-20
ATCCTGCAGACCCTGTCCGGCATGCGCGTCAACGTCAGGTTCGTCAGCATCGATGACATCCTCGAGCACGGCGTGGACCCGGACGTCGACGTGATCATCAACGGCGGCCCGGTGGACACGGCGTTCACCGGCGGCGACGTGTGGGCGAATCCGAAGCTCGTGGAGACCCTGCGCGCATGGGTGCGTGACGGCGGCGCGCTGGTGGGCGTTGGCGAGCCGAGCTCGCTGCCGCGTTTCCAGGCGGGCCGCTTCTTCCAGCTGGCGGACGTGCTGGGCGTGGACGAGGAGCGCTTTCAGACCCTGTCGGTGGACAAGTACTTCCCGCCCGTCACGCCCGAGCATTTCATCACCACGGACGTGCCCGTGGACCCGGCGGCCCGCGGGGCCTGGGAGCGGGCCGGCTACCGTGCGCCCCTGTCGGGCTGCGGCGGCGGCCAGGGCATCGCCCCGCTGGGCGGCATCGACTTCGGCGAAGCCGTGGCGAATACGTATCCGGTCAGCGAGGATGTGACCCTGTTGCGCGCGGACAACGGCCAGGTGCAGCTCGCGGCCAACGAGTACGGCAAGGGCCGCGGCGTCTATATCTCCGGCCTGCCGTATTCGGCGGCCAACGCCAGGTTGTTGGAACGTGCCCTGTTCTGGGCCTCCCACAAGGAGGACCGGTACGCGGCGTGGAGCTCCAGCAACCCGGAGTGCGAGGTCGCCCACTTCCCCGGACAGGGCTTGTACTGCGTGGTCAACAACACCGACCAGCCGCAGACGACCACCGTGACCCTGGCCGACGGGTCGAGCGAGACCTTCGACCTTCAGCCCAGCGGCATTGCCTGGCGCAACGACTGACAAAGTTAGTCCACCGAGGGGAGAAATGCGGAAAATAGAAGGCTTTCTCCCCTCAAAGAGGTACATCGGTCCCCATGCAAAATGCTATCTGCTTTCAAAGGGGTGCCGGTTCGTCGAAAATCCAAGTATGGGCGTTGAAATATCAACATCTGTACTTGGATTTTCCGCATCGAGGTACCTCTTTGAAAGCAGATAGCATTCTGCAACGGCCAGAATGTGCATCTTTGAAAACAGATACCCCTGTATGCGCGTTCGTCCACGGTGTTGTGGCTCGTTCTCGGGTGTTGCAAATCATATCAATGTCTATTTATGTATATATACTTAACAAATAAGCAATGCCGCTTATTGCGGCTTTATAGGGAGATTGGACCTCATCATGGCCGCAAACCAGGAAACACTATTTGACATCGCCTCACACTTCGCACTGGAGGGCAATATCATCAGCGTCGAGCCTTATGGCGACGGACACATCAACACCACTTATCTGGTGGTCACTGATGGCCCCCATTACATCCTGCAGCGGATGAACACCAGCATTTTCCCCGATACGGTAAATCTGATGCGCAATGTCGAACTAGTTACTTCTGCCCTCAAAGCTCGGGGCAAGGAGACATTGGATATCGTGCCCACCACTTCCGGCGCAACGTGGGAAGAGATCGATGGCGGTGCGTGGCGTGTATACAAATTCATCGAGCACACCGTGTCTTACAATCTCGTGCCGAATCCAGATGTATTCCGTGAGGCCGGCAGGGCATTCGGCGACTTCCAAAATTTCCTGTCCGGGTTCGATGCCGGTCAGTTGACCGAAACCATCGCGCACTTCCACGACACCCCTCATCGTTTTGAGGATTTCAAGGCCGCCCTTGCCTCGGACAAGCTCGGCCGTGCCGCAAGCTGCCAGCCGGAGATTGACTTCTATCTGGCCCATGCTGATCAGTATGCCACCGTGATGGATGGATTGAAGGACGGCTCGATTCCGCTGCGTGTGACTCATAACGACACCAAGCTGAACAACATTCTCATGGATGCCACCACCGGAAAGGCGCGTGCGATCATCGACCTCGACACCATCATGCCGGGCTCAATGCTGTTCGATTTCGGTGATTCGATTCGCTTTGGAGCCTCCACTGCTTTGGAAGATGAGAAAGATTTGGACAAAGTGCATTTCAGCACCGAGCTGTTCCGTGCTTACGCCGAAGGTTTTGTGGGGGAGCTGCGCGGCAGCATCACCGAGCGCGAGGCCGAGCTGTTGGCTTTCAGCGGCAACCTGCTCACCATGGAATGCGGCATGCGTTTCCTCGCCGATTATCTGGAGGGCGACGTGTACTTTGCCACGAAGTATCCTGAGCACAATCTGGTACGTACCCGTACCCAGATCAAGCTGGTGCAGGAGATGGAGCAGAAGGTTGATGAGACGCACGCCATCGTTGCGGACATCATGAAATAGAACGTAGTCCCGGCCAATAGTTCACATTTATGAACACGAGCGAACAGAAAACTTGCGCAAAAGTTCGATTTTGGCACAATCTGTGATAAAGTTGGCAGCGAAGGAAACCGAAGGCAACATCCTTCCCAAGGAGGAAACATGACCACTGTTCTGGTTACGGGCGGCGCTGGATTTATTGCTACCCATACCGACATCGAACTGCTCAACAAGGGCTATGACGTTATTTCCGTGGACAACTACGGCAATTCGTCTCCGGTGGCACTTGAGCGTGTCGAGCAAATCACCGGCAAGCCGGTCAAGCGCTACGACGGCGACGTGCGTGACGAGGCTCTGATGGAGCGCGTCTTCACTGAAAACAACATCGACTGGGTCATTCACTTCGCCGGTCTCAAGGCCGTGGGTGAGTCCGTAGCCAAGCCGATCGAATACTACGACAACAACCTGTACTCCACGCTCGTGCTCCTCAAGGTGATGAAGAAGCACAACGTCAAGAAGATTATCTTCTCCTCCTCCGCCACCGTGTACGGCAGCCCGAAGGAGCTGCCAATCACCGAGGAAACGCCGACTGGCGGCACCACCAACCCGTACGGCACTTCCAAGCTGTTCCAAGAGCAGATCCTGCGCGACGTTCACGTGGCCGATCCGTCCTGGACCATCGTGCTGCTGCGTTACTTCAACCCGGTTGGCGCTCACGAGTCCGGCCTGCTTGGCGAAGATCCGAAGGGTATTCCGGCAAACCTCACCCCGTACGTGGCCAAGGTCGCGGTTGGCGAGCTGAAGGCCGTTCAGGTCTACGGCGACGATTACGACACCCCTGACGGCACCGGCGTGCGCGACTACATCCACGTGGTCGACCTGGCCAAGGGCCACGTGGCCGTTATCGACCACATCGACAAGGAAGGCGTGTTCGTCTACAACCTGGGTACCGGCCACGGCTACTCCGTGCTCGAGGTCATCAAGGCCTACGAGAAGGCTGCCGGCCACCCGATTCCGTACGTGATCAAGCCTCGTCGCCCCGGTGACATCGCTGCATGCTATGCCGATGCCTCCAAGGCCGCAAAGGAGCTGGACTGGAAGGCCGAGCTAACCATCGACGATATGGCCGCTTCCTCCCTCAACTGGCAGACCAAGAACCCCAACGGTTTCCGCGACGCCGAGTGATTTTTAGCTCCCGCTGGCGGAATCTGTCGAACGAAGTGAGACTGAGGGTGGTTTGTGCCGCATGACGTTGACCACCCTCAGTCGGCTACGCCGATAGCTCCCGCCAGCGGGAGCTATCTTATATCTCACACAATCCGTCGATCGGCGGCCCAGCGCGTGAGCTCGGTGCGATTCGAAAGCTGGAGCTTTCGTAGCACCGAGCTCACGTGCGTTTCGACCGTCTTAATCGAAATGAACAGTTCCGCAGCAACTTCCTTATATGTGTATCCGCGGGCAATCAATCGCATGACTTCTTGCTCGCGGGCGGAAAGTCGGTCCAGTTCCTCATCATGCGCGGGTGCGGCACCATCGGCTCCGGCGGCCGGCACACCTTGGAATGCAGAAAGCACGAATCCGGCCAGCTTCGGCGAAAACACGGCATAGCCCTCATGCACCTGCTTGATGGAGGAAATCAAGTCAGCGCCAGTAATCGTTTTGGTCACATACCCTTGGGCACCGGCGCGAATCACCGAACCCACATCCTGAGGCGCATCCGAAACCGACAGCGCAAGAAACACAGTAGCGGGGGAGTAGGCGCGTGACTTGGTAAGGATCTCGGCACCGCCGCCACCTTCGCCGCCCGGCACGTGCACGTCCAGCAATACCACTTGTGGTTTAGTCTGGGCAATCATCGCCACCGAGCCGGGCACGTCCGCCGCCTGGCCGACGATATCAAAAGAGTCTCGCAGTGTGGCAATCACGCCGGCGCGAAACATTTCGTGGTCATCCACTACCGCCACGCGAATGCGGTCTGCTGCAGCTTCACTCATCGATGCTCTCCTTGTGTCGATTTCAATGCAATCGGCATATGCATTCTCACTTCGGTGCCCCAGCCGGCTCTGGATACGATTTCCACTGTACCGCCGCGGCGTTTGATTCGGCCGATAATCGATTCGCGGATGCCCAGCCGGTCAGGCGGAATTGCATCGATATCAAATCCTTCACCGTGGTCGCGCACGAACACTTCGACAGTCGTATCCGTGGCTTCGCAGTAAAGGGAGACCGGTTCGCTGCCATGGGTGACGGCATTGACCAGCGCCTGACGCGTGGCATCCAACAGCGCATCGGTCTGGGCGCTCGGATGGGCGTCGCCTACAGTGACCACCTCAATCGGCTTGCCGTGTTCGTCCTCAACCTCGGCGGCAATCTGCTTCAGCCCGGCACTGACGGAACGATCCGATGTGGAACGTTCCTGATACAGCCATTCGCGCAACTCGCGCTCTTGCCCGCGTGCCAAAGTAAATACGGTGGAGGGGTCTTCGAAATGCAGTTGGATGAGCGCCAGCGTCTGCAGCACGCCATCATGCAGATGGGCGGTCATGTCCGCGCGCTCTTCCTCGCGCTCCTTCAACGCCTGCTCGCGGGAAAGCCTTTGCAGCATGGCATTCGCCCATGGCATCACCGCCAATACAATGCACGCAATCATAATGAATCCACTGAGCATGATGCGTCGCGGTGAGGTGCCCCATCCGACGTAGGTCACGTTCGACACATATATGGCCCATCCTATGAAAATCAGCGCGATGCCGCCCAGCATGGAGAGCAGCTGTGTGCCGTTCGGGCTCAGATTCATCCAAGCCAACGCTATGCCGGCCAGTCCAAGCAGCAGCGGAATGATGAGTTGGCTATCAGCGCCGGTGCCGACTAGCAGCAGGCCGATGGTCAGCAACACGAACCCGGCCAACGCCACTAACGCAGGTTTCGGGGCGCGCTGGATGGCTTCGGATAATGACTCAGCCGAGACGGCCGTGTCTTCAACGCCGGCCTGTGCGGGCTGGTTGCCCCGCGCGAGCGGAGCTTGCTCCACTGGTATATGTTCCGCACTTGCCACAGCCTGAGGATCGCCGGCCGGCATGAAAATCCATAGGAACACATAGGCGATAATGCCGGCACCATACAAGCAGGTCAGTGCAATGAATGCCAGCCGAACCCACATCACAGAAATGCCGAGATGTAGTGCGATGCCTTTGCAGACGCCGGTGAGCCAGCGGCCTCGTTTGGGTCGCGTCAACGGCATACGCGCGGGCAGCAGCGGTTCGGGAATTGATGTCATATCTCTATTGTGCCGCGTTCAGGGCTTTGGAACCGGGGTTTTACATGGTGTTCAGGGAACAATCAGGGTGTTCCCCGAGCCTTGTGGTTGCGTTCGGGCTGTGTAATGGAAGCATGAGCAGTCCACATATGAATTCGTATCAACAGCCGCAGCCGGGCAAAGCTCCGCGGCGTTTCTTTACATGGGTGCGTTCTTCCGGATTAATCCGCGGCAATGATCGTTGGATTGGCGGCGTATGCAGTGGTATCGCGCAGCGTCTCGGTTGGAGTCCGACATTAGTGCGTGCGCTGATGATTGTGGCCACGCTGTTCTTTGGTTTGGGCGCGGCGCTATACGCAATGGGATGGTTTCTCATTCCCGATGTGCGCAGCGGGCAGATTCTCGCCGAAGATTTGATTGAAGGCCAGTGGGATTGGAATTGTCTTGGCTGCTTCCTGTTTATGGCTGTGGCTGTGCTGATTCCAGGCGCCGGCTGGGTGTGCATTGCGCTCGCCGCTCTGGTGCTGTGGCTGATTGCGCAAAGCGGTGTTCGTCAGCAGGAAGGATACGGTTTCGGGTACCACGGTGGTCAGTCCACCGCGCCGCCGAATAATCCGAACGGACCGAATAATCCGAATAACCTTGCACCGAACCCCTCTATGCAACCGTCTGCAACGATGCCTCCATATGTTTCACAACCTGTTTCACAGTCGGTTCTATATGTTTCACAGCCTGTTCCGCAGGCGGGGCAGCGGCCGTATAATCCCACAAGCAGCTCTGCGGCGATGCCGGTAGATGGCATCCCTGCGGGCAAGTATGCAATGCCCAATCCTGTCGCGGCTGCGGCGCCGCGTTCCTCCACCCGCCGCAAGCCGGCCGGCCCGGTTGTGGTGCTGAGCGTATTGGGACTGTCCTTCATTTCTTTCGCTGCCGTTATGGCGGTGATTTGGGAATATGACATGGACGTCAGTGGCATCGTGCGCGTGGGCACCATATGGATTTCCGCAGTATGCGTGGTGATGGGTCTGATTGTCATTGTGTTGGGATTCAGGGGGCGTCGTGCAGGTGGACTGATTCCGCTGGGCTTGATAGCTGGAGCCTGCGCGATGTGCATGATTATCGCGAGCGGTACGTATGCCATCCGCCATTACGATGCGACGCATACCAATATCAGTTACACGGATATCACGCTGTCCAGTGCTGGCGGCCATGCGTCGGTGGACGCGTATGGTATGAACCAGGTGCAGGTCAACGACCAGTTTTATGCGGATTCCAGCCAACGGACATTCGATAAACTCGTGAGGGGCGTATGGTTCTCCGGTGACGACTACGACTCCAGCCAGGCTGTGCTTGACCTGTCGGATTGGGAAAGCAGCCATGCGCCTCATAAGCTGGAATTGTCGAATGGCAATACATCCATCAGCAACTGCCCGGCGGGAACCATCACCATATCCGCGGTTCAGGCTCAGGTTCACATCATTCTTCCTGACGGGTGCTCCTACGGCATTGGCAGTGCGTGGCGCGGGTACACGTACAGCAACAGCATGGGCGGCAAGTATGCGGTGATATATGACACGGTGGACCTTATCGGGTTTTCCGATACCGATCAGGGGTATTCCATCGACAGCTATGACACCAACTATGCCTGGATGACGGACGATAGCAAAATGCCGGCAAATGGCCCTGAGCTGCTCGTAGACATCCCCTTCTCGGCCGGCGCCCGGGTGAATATGATCTATATCTCGGATTGGGAAGGGTCGACGTATATGCAATTCAGGAACAACTTCGATACGACGAACGGATACACCGAGGACTCAGGGAAGGCAGAATGATGAGCGACGACACCAAGGAACTGAAGACCATCGAAGACCAGGCCAAGACCCGTCCGCTGTCGGTATCCGACGATGCAGACGAGACCAAGGTGCTGCATTCGCCCGATAATGAAACGGCGGCTGAGACCGAGGTGCTGCCAACAGCTGCAGATGCGGTGGAGACCTCGGCCCTGCCCGTGGTTGACGGCAGTATTGATGAGACTCGGCCAATGACTACGGCGGCTGATGGTTCGGCAACGACGGTGATTCCGGCTGCTGACGACAATCAGGAATCCGAAGATATCGTGTCGGACGACCACGAGAAGACGATTCCTCTGGAGGCGGTTGCCGATACGTCAATTCCGCCCGCAAGCGACATTCCGCTCTATGCGGCGGGCAACGCTTCCTCGGGGAATGAACAGACTGCATCTGGAACTTCGCCTAATGCGGAATTCGCCTCATCCGCACAGCATGTGGATGCTCAGTCTCAGTCGAGCACAAGGATGGAACCCGCCAAGAAAAGCAGCATCAGTACACTGACCGTTGTTTTCGGTCTATTGGGCGTATTGATTGGCGCACTGGGGTTGTTCTTCGGCGTGACGTTCCCCGATATGCTGATCACACAGTTCGCCGCTGATCCGCAGGTGTTGGTGGCTATTGTCTGCGCAATAGTGGGCGTGGTCTTGGTGGCCATAGCTATCGTGTGGGCCATTATGGGCGCCGTGAAGAAAAAATAACTCGTATTGTTTGGCAAGCCCCTTTGCGAGCACAGCTGACTGAGGGGCTAAGAAATCATACTTCGGTACTATGCGATATCTGAAGTAAGGCGTTCTATGCTTGTGGGGGAGGTAGAACGGATGACGCGGATCACAGTGCGGCGAGTGCTGAATATCGCTGCGATTGCGGTGGTGATTGCGTTAGTGTTCTCCCTGCTTGGCTGGGCGATGATGCCGCAGTGGAGCACTCGGCCTTATAGCGATCATATTGCCGTTTCCTCGCCTGATCCCGCTATTGCTCCTGCTCATGCGGACATTCCGCATGAGGGCGGATATCGCACTCGTGAAACGAAGTTGTCTATTGAAGTGGACGATGGAGTCACGTTGCCGGCCATCTTGCGGGAGCCGATTGATGCGCCTGGCAGTCGCCCGGCCTGCCTGTTCATCCATGGATCCGGCACCAGCGGGGCCGAGGACTTCGGCGACATTGCCAACGCTATGGCATCCGCCGGTATTGTGACGCTGGTTCCGGCCAAGCGCAATGACAATTACACCGTGCTGCATCGCGACTACCAGCGATTCGCCCGCGAATACAGCAGTTCTTTGGATGTGTTGCGTAGCACTGCAGGCGTCGATCCGGCAAAAACCGGCATCTACGCCGAATCCGAAGGCACATGGATATCCACGATTCTGGCATCCAAGCGGCAGGATATCGCTTTTGCCGTCCTGACTTCGGCACCAGTATTTAAAGGTCGCGAGCAAATGGCCATGGCCGTCAGCGCCTATATGCATGAAGCCGGCGCGCCCGCTCCTGTGGTCAAAGACACGGCCAAACTCATGTCGCTCAACTACGCTCCTTTTGATCTTGCCTATGCCGATTTCGATGCCGATCATTACCTGCGTTCTTTGACCATGCCGCTTCTGGTGAATTACGGCGCTTATGACACCGCCATGCCCATTGAGCAAGGTGCGCAGCGCATCATTGACGCGGCTCGCAGCGCAGGCAATGAGAACGTTACTGTGCGGTACTTTGTCGGCAACCATCAGATGCGGGCCGGCAAGGGACTGTTCACGCTGAATCTACCGTTGGCGCAAGGGTATACGCAGGCGTTGGAGAACTGGGTGAATGGTATTGCCGCAGGCGCTCGGGCTGACGGATGGGCCACGCCACAGATCGCCGGAGTGCATCCTCATCAGCAGTTCGCGGCACCGCAGCAAACCAAGTCGGGTATTATCGGCTCGCTTGGTGTGTTGGCGGGCATCATGATTGCAGGACCGGTGCTTATGCTCGTTGCAGTCATACTTGGTATTGCCATGGATATTGTGGATTGGCTGCGCATGCGCGGTGCGTTGGGTCGGCGTGTACCAGGACGAAACATGCCTGCCGGATGGAATCAGCCGTATCGGAGAGATGCCGGTACGCATGTTGACGATGATGGCAACCGTCACCGGCGTCGTAATGCAATAGTTGTTGACGGTAACCGCCTGTACACGTTGCGCGATCGGCGTGCGATGCATGCCAATCCTGTGTTGGCGTGGCGGGCCATGCCCCGTGGTGTTGCAGGGCCTATTGCCGGCTTAGGCGTTGCGATAATGGTGATTACCGTGCTGCTGTACGGGTATATGGGTGCCGTAGGGGTGGCGGCTGTATATGTTATGCCGCATCCGCGGCTTTTCGGCATCGGATGGCGGGTATTGCAGGCGTTGACGGTGGTGCTGGTACTGCTGTTCGCCGTGGTCGCGGAGCGGTTATGGCGTCACCGCGCAGACATCATGGGCGCTCGCCGTGCGGCCGGCATCATCATGGTGGTGGCCGCGCTCGCTACATGCACCACACTGGCGTTCTGGGGTCTATTCAGCCTGTAGTTGTGGTGCGCACAGCGTCAGCGTTGAGCCGCCTCGGCCTCGTCAAGAGTGCTGAACCCGCCGAGTTGCACGGTGTTCAGCAAAGTTTCTTCGGTGATGTTGTGCTGAGGGTTTGTGTCGGCTCGTTCGCGGATCATCGCTTCATAGAGGTCAAAAGTCATGTCGGAGTATGTGCCGAGTTCGCCGCGTAGATATGTTTCAAATGAGGTGGTCGTCGGCGCGTCCTCGGCGGTGGTCAGCACGCGCATCGCCTCGCCAAGCTTCGGGTACCGCGAACGGAAATCGGCGGCCCACGCCACTTGCTGGGCGATTACCTGTTCTTGCCTGGACACACGAGATTCAGTCAGGCGCGGAATGTACGGTTCGATGTTCTTTGCGAAGTCGTCGGGTGCGGTGGAGGCCATCATGCGGCCGTATTTTTCGGTGACGAGATTGCGGCCAACGTGGTCGGCTTCGTCCAAATCAGCGGCGTAGCTGGAGAGCAGTGGCCGTTCCCATGTGAGGAACTGGGCCAAACGCATCTGGTGGAAAACCGGCCAATTGCCTTGGCAGGCGGCACGGCCGCCCTCGTTATTGGTGTGCTGAAATTGGTTCCATTCATGGCGCACAATGGTTTCACGCAGTTCGTCGGTGGTAAGGTTGTCGGTCATCTTCGAGCCTCACAAACTCTTGAGCACTGGATCGTCGGAGGCGATGTGATCTTCAATGTAAGGCCGTTGCCATTCCAGGAAGGTTTCGGTTGACGTGGTCAGGTGTTCCCTCTGGAGTTCCTTGACAATCTCTGCGGCGATATGTTCCACAATCCCGTTGATTTGGTCAATCGCCGGGGCGGAACCCTTGCCGCCCTCGCCGAAACCGGCGCCGCCGTAGCAAGCCGCTGAGCTCAGACGCATTACGCTTTCCAGTTGTTCGGCCACATCAGGCAGCAGCGCGAACATCGATTTGGACAGCTTGCGCAGTGCCGCGAACTGCCATTTGTAGTACGGCAGATAGCCGGCCACCATCGGCACATTGATGAGAAACACCAATGAGGAGGCGGCATTCACGAACTCGTGGATGGACAGCCATGCGGCGGCGCCATCGCCACGTTTCAGCGAACGTGGTAGATTGTATTGACCGGCTTGTGCGATCATGCCCAAACGCTTGGAAATCAGTGCCAGTCGCACATCGTCCGGCATATCTTTGAATCCTTGGCGGGTCTTGGAGAATTGCCCGGTGGGGTCTGCAAACACCTCGCCATTAGTGGCGGCGGCCAGTGTGGCCTCATCCAACATCAACCATTCGTGAGGCGAAGTCTGTGCCGGAGCGGTGCGGTATCCGGTGATCGACTCGAAGAAATCACCGATACGGAACACGCCATCGCGTCGGTTTGCGCCCTGTGCGCGTGGAGTGGCGGGGGAGGGAGTGCCATGGTCTGTTGCAATAGCCGAGGTATTCGTGGAGAATACCGCATGCCCTTGTGCGTCAATGCTGAAGTCTCGGGGCAGCGCGTCATAATCGGTCTGCAGTTGCTCGCCTATGGCGGTGTAATCCTCATCGGAAAGCCACAGGCAGAATCGCGGGCCGAAGTCATGGTCCTGCGAATATGCGTCATCGAACCCATAGCATTCCGATCCGTGTCCCACCAGACCGGCGGCGATGCGAGAAACATATTGTGGGTACTTTGTCGAGAGCATCGGTTTGCCGACCTGCGTCCAGAAAGCGCGGGCCAGTTTCAGGCCGGAAATTCCAACTACAGAAGTGGCGGTTGCGGCGGAATCGGATACCAAGGCAGTCGGCATGACTGGTGCATCGGTGGAATTTTGGCGAGAGGTGCCGGCGTTGGTCGCTTCCTGTGCGGACGCAGTGGTTGCATCCGTAGTGTCATTCGGAACGATATCGATACCCGCGGCTTGTGCCTGGGACTCGGCCTGCCGCAGATTGTCTTCGGTGATACGCCAGTAATCGGTGTCCTTGCCGTAGCATTCCTCGATCACGTCCAGCGCATGACGGTACCCGGCGACGGCATCTGCATATCGCTTTTCGGCAAAGCATACCTGCGCGTAGCCGGCCAATGCGGAGGCGTAATGTGCGGAATGCTCCAGATGACCGGTCTTATAGATATCCAATGCCTTGGCCGCGTGCCAGTGGGCGCCTTCCAGCTTGTGCTCGGTCAGCAAGGTCAGCGCCAGATTTGTATGCGAGCTGGCCACATCGATATCCTCGTCCGGGTTCACGCTCGATGCTTCGATGATGCGGAGTGCTTCGCGCAGCTCAAGCTCGGCCTTATCCGGTCGGTTCGTTTCGCTGTAGAGCATTGAGAGGTTATTGTGAAGCGCCGCAAGTCTGCGGTCGGTGGGCGCCAGCGAATGACGGCATACATCCTGGGCCTGGTGGTAGAGGTCTTCGGCCTGGTCATATTGCTTGGCGGCGCGCATGGCGGTGGCGCAGTTGATGAGCGTGGTAGCCCATGCTTCGGATGTGCCGGTGGTCAGGCCCATGCGAGCGGCCAGTTCCAGAGCTCGCTGCACGATCCACTGGTTGTCCTTATGACGTCCTTGCGAACGGTAGAAGCCCATTGTTTCGTTGAGTACGGTCAACAGTCCGGCTTCATCGCCGGCATTCTCTGCGTCAACCATCGCCTGTTCCAAATACGGGCCGGCTTCGGTGGCGGCCGCATGACGGTCGAAAATCGCGTCCAATCCGTTCAGGAATTGTTGGGTGTCAAAGCTCGTTGACGATTGTTCGGCGTTGGTCGCGGCCTGATTTTCTGGGTTGTTCGCGTGTTGTGCCGCGGCCGCTGCGTCTGTGTCGTCAGCATCATTCGGGCCGTGAGCGAATTGTGCGGCAAATTGTTTGAGCAATGCTTCTTCGTCAGCCACGAGAGACCTCCCTGAATCGCGTCTGATTCCAGTCTATTAATACTGTGCACAGACACGTCAGGGAATAGGCTGTGAGCTTGGTCTCAGTCGACCTTGATTTCACGCATGCGATGGATGGCCTCGGTGTCCGTTTCGCATCGCCATGAGTAGAACGTGAGCAGGCCGACTGCGAGCAGGGTGAGAGGAACGCCACCCAAACCGGTGAAGCGGTAGTTCATGGAGAATGAAGTGAGCATAGCACCGCCCACAATCGAGCCGATGGCATTGCCAAAATTGAATGCCACTTGTACGGCGGCTCCTGCAATGAGTTCGCCGCCTCCCTGACCGGCCTCGGTCATCAGCAATTGTTGCGGTGCGGAGATGAAGAACAATCCGAATGCAATCCAGAACGTCAACAACGCGGTAGTGCCATGGTTGCCGGGCAGCAGCACCACAAGCAGCAGACCAATGCAGGAGATGGACTGGCCGAGAGCGGCAGTGCCGGCATGACGCCACCGATCGGTAATACGGCCACCGATGATGCCGCCAACTACCATGCCGAATCCGGCGAGCATCATCAGCATTGGTACGAGGGAAGATGACCAGCCACCAGTCTTTTGCAGCCAGGGAGAGATGTAGCTCCACCAGCAGAACACGCCTGCGTTGCCAGTGAACACGGCAGCCAAGATCACCCAGGGGCCTCGGCGAGTGAGGAATTTGAACTGACCGGCGATGCCGGCATCTTTGATTGGCGCCACGAATGGAATCCATGCCAGTGACAGCACTATCGTCATTGCGGCCCATGCGGCCAGAATGCCGAAGGCAAGACGCCAGGAGAGAAACTCGGCCATCAAGGTGCCTGCCGGCACGCCCAACATATTGGCCAAAGTTTGTCCCGTGACCATTATGGATACGGCCTGCGCCTCTTTGCCTTTATCGGCCAGGGTTTTGGCGATAAGCGTGGCGGTGCCGAAGAATGCGCCGTGCGGCAGACCGGAGATGAATCGCGCAATGACGAGCATGGCAGCGTTGGCTGAGAATGCGGAGAACAGGTTACCCATCAAGGCGATAACCATGAACGCAATAATGAGATCCTTTGGTGGCACTTTGCGGCCGAACACCAGAATCAATGTGCCGAAACACACGCCGATGGCATACGCGGAAATATAGTGGCCGGCGGTAGGGATGTCCACGCCGGTGGCGGCTGCGGCCTGCGGCAGAATGCCCATCATCACGAACTCGGCGGCGCCGAGAATGAATGCGCCTGAGGCCAGCGCAAGCAAGCTCTTCTTCATATTTCCTCTCATGAGATTTCACGGTATTGCATACGGAAGCAGCGATCGATTGATTCGGGCGATATGTTACGGTGCGCCATCAACAATGCCATGAGCATGTGTTGCTTTGAATGCTTATTCCTTGTGCCGGTATTTATTCAGAGTCGTGCTGCACTTGAATAATGTTTTTTCGACACCTGCAACCATTCCAGCAATGAAATATCGCTGAAGAAATAGATAGGCAATGATGACGGGCAGTGCTGCGAGCAACGCAGCTGCGGCGCCTGTTCCGATATTGTTAGTTTGAGCTGCGAAAAATGCGGCTACTTGTGGAGCGATGGCATGTGGTGGTGCTCGATCGACCAAGAAGTCTGTCTGGGTGCAAATGCGCATTCCCGAAGATATTGCCATTGCGTCGGTGGATGGAACCGTTGATTGGCGGATTCTAGTGGTGGTTTCGAAACAGGGGTT
>SKEP01001182.1_pt1 | contig 14218 bp, 13 predicted proteins | sample 4826901 | NCBI WGS metagenome assembly SKEP01 (sample SAMN11008806, study PRJNA524170) | human gut metagenome | biome: Human fecal sample; material: Feces; isolation source: fecal sample from pouch patient p4, p43, p49, p54, p55 | host: Homo sapiens | place: Israel: Tel-Aviv | collected 2014-03-20
CATCATGACCGCATGGCTGCAGACATGGTCGGACACCGAGGATAAGCCCCAGGGCTGCAAGTGGTTCGGGCAGACCATCTGCCCCCGTGAGCTGCACATCAAGGATGGACGCATTGTTCAGGCCCCGGTGCGGGAGCTGGATGCCGTCCACGGCAAGTGCACCTTCCACGAAAATGTGACGGTGCAAAGCGAAACTTCTCTGGAAGGCATCAAGGGCCGTGTGGCCGACCTGACCGTCACGGTGCAGCCCGGCGAATACCGCTCCTTTACCCTGAAGCTGGCCGCCGATGCAGACCATCACACCAGCCTGAGCTACGCCCCCTACACTTCCGAGCTGACGCTGGATCGCAGCTATGCCGGTTCCCGTGCCGACATCGTTCACCGCCGCAGCTGCAAGGTGCGCAGCCAGAACGGTGCGCTCAAGCTCCGCATCCTGCTGGATAAAAACAGCATCGAAGTTTTCGCTAACGACGGTGAACAGACCATGACCGCATGGATCTACACGCCGCAATCTGCCGACGGCATCACCTTTGCCGCAGACGGCAAAGCAACTGTTACGGTGGAACAGTTTGAGTTGAATCTGTAACCTGATATTCCCTTCATTTCTCCTTCATTGAATACAGCCCCGCTTTGGATTCTTCTTCACCAAAGCGGGGCTGTGTTTGTTATGTCATTGCTCTTCCAGCCTGCCGTGTTCGCAGCCAAGCGAGAGATAATGCTCAATCTCCCCACCCAGCACCATCTGCGCATACTCCAGCGGCTTATTATACAGCAGCCAGTCCAATTCTGCCCGCTGCGCCGGAGTGTTGCCATACTCGTCTTCAATGGCGATGCAGTCGATGGCAAGAGTGGTGCCATCTTCGAACCGAGATTCCACCCGGTTGGTGTCCATATTGAAGCGGCAGGAAAGCAGTTTGTTCATACGAAAGCCTCCATGCTTTTCACATTTACTTCTTCTGCGGTGGAAAGTTCCGGCTGTCCGTATGCAAATCCATGAATCCACTTTCTGATGCAGCCCTTTATAGGTCTACATCCATCCACCACACGCCCGATTCTTACACCAAAACTAGAACAACGCTCTTTTTGCTCTGCACAAAATCCTGCATCGTTTGGCGTAAAATTGGCGTATGGTGTAGTTTTCGCTGGAAATCCATCAAAAGAAAAAGCCTGAAACTTCTCGGTTTATCAAGAAGTTTCAGGCTTTTCTAATTGCAAATTGGAAATTTACTGCTCAATCGGCTTCATCGTGGGGAACAGCAGCACATCACGGATAGAGGCACTATCGGTGAGCAGCATCACCAGACGGTCTACGCCGAAGCCCAGACCGCCCGTGGGGGGCAGACCGTACTCCAGTGCGTTGACGTAGTCGTAGTCCACCTGTGCCTTGCACTCGGGCTCCAGGGCCTTGCGCTCGGCCACCTGACGCTCGAAGCGGCCCTTCTGGTCGATGGGGTCGTTCAGCTCGCTGAAGGCGTTGCCGTACTCGGTGCAGTCGATGAAATACTCGAAGCGCTCGGTGAAAGCGGGATCATCCGGCTTGCGCTTGGCCAGCGGGCTGATCTCCACGGGGTAATCGTAGATGAAGGTGGGCTGGATCAACTTGTCCTCCACAAAGGCATCGAAGAACTCGGCCAGAATGGCGCCCTTGGTGGGCACCTCGGGCAGCTCCACGTTGTGCGCCTTGGCGGCAGCGATGGCGTCCGCATCGGTCTGCCAGTCGTTGAAGTCCACACCGGAATACTTCTTCACAGCCTCCACCATGGTCAGGCGCTCCCAGTGGCTCATATCGATCTGCTTGCCCTGATATGGAATGACCAGACTGCCGCAGATCTTGAGGGCAAGGCGCTTGTACAGCTCCTCCACCAGATCCATCATGCCATGGAAATCGGTAAAGGCCTGATACAGCTCAATGGTGGTGAACTCCGGGTTGTGCTTGGGGTCCATGCCCTCGTTGCGGAAGATGCGGCCCACCTCGTACACGCGATCCATGCCGCCCACGATCAGGCGCTTGAGGTACAGCTCGGTCTCGATGCGCAGCACCATGTCCATGTTCAGGGTGTTGTGATGGGTGTAGAAGGGGCGTGCAGAAGCGCCGATCTCGAACGGGGTCAGGATGGGGGTATCCACCTCCAAAAAGCCCTTCTCGTCCAGATAAGCGCGGATCTCCTTCAGGATGCGGCTGCGCTTGATGAAGGTGTCCTTCACCTCCGGGTTTGCGATCAGGTCCACATAGCGCTGACGGTAACGCATCTCGGTATCGGTCAGGCCGTGGAACTTCTCGGGCAGGGGGCGCAGGCTCTTGGCCAGCAGGGTCAGCTCAGTGGCGCGCACGCTCAGCTCGCCGGTCTTGGTGCGGAACACCTCGCCCTTCACGCCGATAATGTCACCCACATCCAGCTTCTTAAAAGCGGCGTAGGGCTCGTCGCCCAGCTCATCGCGGCGGACGTAAAGCTGGATATCGCCCTTGTCATCGCGCAGGTGGGCAAAGCTTGCCTTGCCCATGACGCGCTTGGACATCATACGGCCTGCCAGTGCCACCAGCTTGCCGCTGTCGGTCTCGTTGGGCAGTTCCTTAAATTCTTCCTTCAGGTCAGCGGAATACGCGTCCTGCGGGAACTTGGTCAGGGTAAAGGGGTCGTTGCCGGCGGCCTGCAGGTCGGCCAGCTTCTGGCGGCGCACCTGTACCTGCTCGCTCTCGGACAGACCCGCAGCGGGGTTTCTCTTTTGCTCTTCCATGGTTACTCCTACTTAGTTTGCAGAATGGGTGATAGCCAGCACAGTGTACTCCACGGTCTGGCCGGTGGGCAGCAGCACTTCGACCTTATCGCCCACAGCCTTGCCCATCAGGGCGTGGCCCACGGGGCTCTCATCGCTGATCTTGCCGTTGAAGGCATCAGCCTCGGTGCGGCCCACGATATCGTATTCCTCGGCCTCGTCCTCGCCGGTCTCGCGGATGGTAACGTGGGTACCAACGGAAACGTTATCCACGCTCAGCTCGCTCTCATCGATCACAACTGCGTTCTTGATGGTCTGCTCCAGCTCGGTGATGCGGTTTTCCACCAGACCCTGCGTATTCTTGGCCTCGTCGTACTCACTGTTCTCAGACAGGTCGCCGTGGCTGCGGGCTTCCTTGATCTCTTCAGCCAGCTCCTTGCGGCGGACGGTTTTGAGGTATTCCAGCTCCTCCTGCATTGCCTTCAGACCGGCAGCGGACATCTTGATCTCTTGTGCCATTTGAGAATCTCTCCTTGTTATTAGCTGTATTTCTTTCGCGCAGCTACAAAGCCGCACAGGAATGCCATTTTGACTACACTATTATAATAGCAAGCCGGTGCCTTGTCAACAAAAAAGGCGGCAGTATGGCAGAAAAAAGCGGCTCTTACCGCGCGCCTTTTCCATGCTGTCCCGGAAATCGAGTTTTCTCCCCTGCTTGCATGAAAATGCGATCCCGGAAAGTCCGCAGACCTTCCGGGATCGCTCTGACAGTTTTTTCTCAGACCAGCTTTGGCACCTCTGCGGTCAGCAGCTCTGCCAGCCGGGCGTGACCCTTGCAAGTCAGGTGCATAAAGTCCACCTCGTTGAACTCGCACTCGGCGGCGTCCATAAAGTGCACGCCCTGCCGCTCGGCCACAATGCGCAGCTGTTCGGCGACCCCGCGGGATTTCTCCACGCAGCCTGCGCCCATCACGGCATCGTGGAAGCCGTCCTTGATGCAGGGCGGTGCCACCACCAGAATGTTGGGTGCCTTGCCGCCCCAGCAGTCCACGCTTTTCACCTTGAGCAGCAGCCGCTCCATGCCCGCACCGATGCAGGCGGCATTGGCCCCAAAGCGTTCCTTGACGTCATTCGTGCCCAGCATGATGATGAGCAGGTCGATAACCTCGTGGCTCTTGAGCAGGGCGTAAGCCACGCTCAGCGCATCCATGGACTCATGCAGCGGATCCACGAACACGGTGGTGCGGCCGGAAAGACCTTCCTCGGTGACCAGATACTCTTCGCCCAGCGCCTTTTGCAGGCGGCAGGTCCAGCGCTCGTCCTCGTTGAAGCGGATGCCGTGGTCGGCGCAGTCGTTGGGGTCGGCGCAATAGCCGTGGGTGTTGGAATCACCCAGACAGAGAATATGCTTTTTCATAACCAAATCACTCCTTTTCCATCGTCTGCCGGAAGTAGTACACAGCACCTACCATCCCGGCATCGTTGTGCAGCTGCGCGGCACGAATTTCCAGTCCTTCGGCAAAGGCGGGCATGACGGATGCTTTCACCTTTTCAGCGATAGGCTCGATGAGCAGCTTCTGCTGGGCAGACACGCCGCCGCCGATCAGGATCAGCTGCGGGTTGAAGATATGCACCATGCCTGCAAGCCCCTGCGCGATCTCGTCCGTCCATGCGTCCAGCAGCGCCAGCACCGTCTCGTTGCCCGCTTCTGCAGCGGCAAAGATGGCGCGGCCATCCTTCCATGTCGGGTTTTCCTTCTGCGCGGCGCGCACCAGAGCAGTGGTGGCGGCGTAGCGCTCCCAGCAGCCCTTTGCGCCGCAGGTGCAGTCCACGCCGTCCAGCGCGTGGGTGCGGTAGTGTCCCAGCTCGCCGCCCAGACCCCGCGCGCCTTCCAGCAGACGGCCGCCGGTCAGGATGCCGCCGCCTACGCCAGTGCCCAGCGTCACGCCGATGACGTCCGTATAGCCCTGTGCACCGCCGACCCACACCTCGCCCAGTGTCATGCAGTTGGCGTCGTTGGCTACCGTGACCGGCAGACCAAAGGTCTTTTCCAGCTCCGCCTTGATGGGTGCGCCGATGTAGTTGGGCAGGTTGCCGCAGGTGCCCGCCACGATGCCCTTGCGGCTGTCGATCTGCCCGGTGGCAGAAACGCCGATGCCCGCAAGGCTTTCCGCCGGGACGTTCTGCGCGGCAAGGAAAGCTTGTGCAGCCTTCAGCACCGTGGTCAGGATGGGGGTGCGGTAGCCGTCAAAGCTTACGCTCTCTTCGGCTTTCGCCAGCACTGCACCGGCTTCGTCCACGATGCCCAGCTTGACGGCGGTGCCGCCGATGTCGATACCAAGATAGTGTTTCATAGCAGGCACTCCCCTGTGTTATTTCTTTGCGGCGTTGATGGCACCGGTAAAGCGTGCGGTGATCTCTGCCGGGCGGGTAATGGCACCGCCCACCACCAGCGCAAAGGCACCGGCTTCCAGCGCCTTGACCGCCTGCTCCGGGTAGTGGATATGACCCTCGGCAATGATCTTTGCCGGGCACTCTGCGGACAGCTTGCGGATGAAGTCAAAGTCGATATCGTCAATGCCGGTGGTCTCGGGAGTGTAGCCGCGCATGGTGGTGCCCACAAAGTCGGCACCTGCCTCGGCGCAGAGCATGGCGTTTTCAAAGTTATCGCAATCAGCCATCACCAGCTGCTCGGGGTACTTTGCTTTGATGGCGCGGATGAACTGCGCCGAGGTGGAGCCGTCCGGGCGCAGCGCACCGGTGCCCTGCACGGCAAGGATATCCACCCCGCAGGCCACCAGCTCGTCCACTTCCTTCATGGTGACGGTAATGTACATGGGCGTGCCGGGGTAATCCTTTTTGATGATGCCGATGACCGGCAGGTCCACCACCTGCTTGATCTGGGTAATGTCCCGCACGGTGTTGGCACGGATGCCCACAGCGCCGCTCATGGCGGCAGCTTTCGCCATCAGGGGCATGACCCCGCCCTCCTTGGTATACAGCGGCTCGTGCTCCAGTGCCTGACAGGACACGATGAGTCCGCCCTTGATCTGTGCAAACAGCTTTTCCTTATCCATGGTCTTACTCCTCCATTCCGATCTTGACGACCGCCTTGCGCACGCTGACGCAGCCGTGCTGTACAAGGCCGGGTTTATGCAGTTCCTCCGGGAAGAACAGCACAAAGCGTCCCTCGCCCAGTGCACCGGTCACTACGCTGGCACTGTCCTGAAAGCCACAGTCCCCGGTAAATTCCCCGATCTCTGCGCCGGGCACATTGGTGTAGCCCCAGCCCTCGCTGCCGGTAAGGTCTACCTGTAAATCAGCATAAAGCTTGTGGTACTCCGGGTGGTAGCCCGCGTCCGGGTGCAAGGTGGCGTCCATCAGGTTGATGAACACCTTGTCGCCGTCCACCTCGGTGCGCCCCAGCTGCAGGGCGGCAAGGTCGTGGGTAAGCAGATAGTCAATGGCGGTATCCAAGTTGGGGTGCAGCCCCCTGTACCGGCCCAGATGCTGCAGGGTATCGCAGATCATTCGCGTTTCCTCCAATAAAAGAAGCGCCCGCCTCCCCTCTGAAAAAGAGACGGAGAGGGGCGCTTTTATTTTGTTACAGCTTTGCGATGGCAGCTTCGATCATGGCCTGTGCCTCGGCCACAACGGCCTCATCCTCGGGGATCAGGCCGGGCATCGGGGCGCGCACGCTGCCCAGCTCCAGCCCGTACATCCGGCGCAAAATCTCCTTTTGCACGGCATACAGGTTGCCGTGGGCGGAGCACATCTTGTAGATGATGCGGTTTGCCTCGTACTGGATGGCACGGGCCTTTGCGATCTCGCCCTTTTCCAGATGGGCGTTCATAGCCAGATACAGCTCCGGCATCACGGCGTAGGTGCCGCCGATACCGCCGTCTGCGCCGATGACGCGGCCGGAAACGAACTGCTCATCCGGGCCATTGAACACCACAAAGTTGCCCTCGCCGCGTGCGGCGATGCCGGCATCCTTGAACATCTGGATATCCTGCGTGGGCATGGAGCTGTTTTTCACAGCCACCACGTTGGGGTTCTTCAGCATCTCGTTCAGCAGGCTCATGGTCAGCGCCGTGCCTGCCAGCTGCGGGATGTTGTAGATGACGAACTCGGTGTTGGGTGCTGCTGCGGACATATCGTTCCAGTACTTGGCAATGGCGTACTCCGGCAGGTGGAAGTAGATGGGCGGGATGGAGGCAATGGCGTCCACGCCCACGCTCTCGGCGTGGCGTGCCAGCTCCATGCTGTCGGCGGTGTTGTTGCAGCCAACGTGGGCGATCACGGTCAGCTTGCCCTTGGCTTCGCTCATCACGGCTTCCAGCACCGTCTTGCGCTCGTCAACGTGCTGGTAGATGCACTCGCCGGAGGAGCCGCCCACATACACGCCCTTGACGCCCTTGGCGATCAGGTGACGGGTCAGCGCCTTGACCCCCTCCACCGAGATGTTGCCCTCTGCGTCATAGCAGGCGTAAAAGGCAGGGATGACACCCTGATATTTTTTGATATCTTTCATGTTTCAAGCCCTTCTTTCTGTAATTTTTAGCCTTTAACCGCACCCATTGCGATGCCCTTAGTGAAGTACTTCTGGAAGATGAGGAAGATGATGATGATCGGCACTGCGGCCAGTGCGGCACCGGCCATGATCAGGCCGAAGTCGGTGCTGTTTTCTGCCTGCAGCTTTGCAATGCCCAGCGAGATGGTCAGGTTGCTGGTGCTGGACAGCATGATCAACTGCATGAAGTAGTCGTTCCAGCTGTTGATGAAGGTAAAGATGGCCAGTGCGCCGATACCGGGCTTGACCATGGGCAGCACGATTTTGACAAAGGTGCGTGCCTCGCTGGCGCCATCGATGCGGGCAGCTTCCAGCATTTCGGTGGGGATGCCCTCACTGAACTGCTTCATCAGGAACACGCCGAACGGCCAGCCCACGATGGGGAAGATGACCGCCCAGATGGTGTTGTACAGGTTCAGTGCGCTCATCTCGCGCAGCAGGGGGATCAGGATGACCTGCTTGGGCAGCGCCATGGCGCAGACGATCAGGGTGAACAGCAGCTTGCGGCCCACAAAGCGCTTTTTGGCCAGCGCATAACCGGCCATGGCGGCGGTCAGGCAGGTAAGGATCATGGACATAACGGCCATGAACACGGTGTTGATCATCCAGCGGATGGCGGCGGGAGCCATGGGGCCTACCGAGAAGTAGACGGGCTCGCCGTTGGCGCTGAACTTGGAGCCGAAGGGCACAGCCAGCTGCCACAGCGGGGCACGCTTACCGGCAAACAGCTTCTGGTAGTTGGTCAGCACCCACTGGCTGGGCCCCCACTCCGGGGTGGTCGCGTTGCTGGCGGCACCGGTCTTGGAGGAGCCGGTGATGAGCCAGGACAGCGGGAAGGCGAACAGCACCGCCATAATGCTGATAAGGATAATCGCCAGAATGGCGTAGGCGCTCATCTTTTTCAGTTTACTGGGATGGCGCTCCAACGGTTTTTGCTTTTTTGCAGCAGTTGCACGCATTGTTCCGCACCTCCTTAATTATCCTTGTTGCCCAGCTTGAACTGGACAGCAGACAGAATGGCGATGATCACCGCCAGCACCACGCCCATGGCGTTGCCGTAGCCGTACTTGTACTGCTTGAAGGCGGTGTAGTAGATGTAGTACATAATGGTATCGGTCTTGTGGTTGGGGCCGCCGGAGGTCAGCAGCTGGATCAGTGCAAAGCACTGGAAGGAGTTGATGGTGGTGATGACCAGAATGTACAGGGTGGTGGGCATAATGGCCGGCCACTTGATCTTCCAGAAGCACTGGAAGTCGGTTGCGCCGTCCACCTCGGCAGCCTCCACAATGGACTGATCCACGTTGCCCAGTGCCGAGACATACAGCACGATGGGCTGACCCACGGAGGTAGTGAGCAAAATCAGGATGATACAGCCCAGTGCAAACCGCTCGTCACCCAGCCAGTTGATGTTTTTGTCCAGAATGCCAAGGCTCTTGCCCAGATAGTTGAAGATGCCGTAGTAGTTGTTGTACATCCACTTCCACACCACGGTAACGGCGACAGAGCCGGTGACCACGGGCAGGTAGAACACGCAGCGGAAAAGGCTGGTGGCCCACTCCGGCAGGTCTACGATGGCGGAGGACACCCACAGCGAGAAGATGCAGGTGATGGGCACCGACACAATGACAATGACGAAGGTATTCTTTAATGCACCAAGGAAAATGGGGTCGGCAAACAGGGTCTTGTAGTTTGCCATCCCCACAAAGATATCCGCGCGGTTCATGGTGGAGTCAAAGAAGCTGGTCACCACGCAGAGGATCATGGGGTAGATGACGAAGCCCAGAAAGAAGATCAGGCTGGGCAGCAGGAAGCAGTAGGAGGCGAAGGTTTCGCGCCGTACCAGCGCACTGCTGCGTTTGGGCTCTTTCATTGCCGTCTTTGCAGCCAAGAGGATCACCAGACCTTTCGTTTGAGAGTGTTTTTTCCGTAAAAGGGCCCCTCCCTCACCCGGAGGAAGGGGCCTTGCGGTTCAGCTGTAATGCAGTTCAGAGAAACTAGCGCTTATGCCTCGGCAGCAGCGGCTGCGTTTGCGTTGTCCACAAAGGTCTTGACGGCAGTCTCGACGGCCTCGCCGGAGCCCACGCGCTGCAGCATGTTCCACCACTCGGTACGGGCAGTGGTCCAGCCCGGGGTGATCTGGTAGTAGTCGCCCAGATAGCCCATGAACTTGCTGTACTCGCTCATGACCTCGTTGCCGGCGTAGATGTCGCCCACGCTGGTGCGGACGGGGAAGTAGGTGGAAGCCAGCACGCTGTCCTTGACCTGAGCGGGGTCGGCAGCGCTGAACTCGATAAAGGTCTTTGCAGCCTTGATCTTGGCCTCGGCGCCGTTATCAAAGATGCCGAAGCCCCAGATGCCGCCGCACAGCTTCGGGTCGCCGCTTTCGGTGGGGAATGCCATGGGGAAGATCTCGTCGCCGCTGATGGTCTGGCCTGCGGCAGCGGTGTCAGCGTTCAGCTGCTGTGCAATGTTCCAGCAGAAAGCCATCTGCAGGGTGCCGTTGCGGAACAGGGTGATCTCCTCGCCGCCGTTGATGGAGGGATCGAAGTTGACGCCCTTTGCATCGTACAGAGCCTGAATGGCCTTGATGTTCTCGGCAGAGTCGGCGGTGTACTTGGTGTGGGCTGCATCGGTAAAGGTGCCGCCGTACATATTGTTGATGATGGCGCGGGTGCCCTGGTCGCCGCCCTGACCGCTGCAGTAGATGGCTGCTACGTTCTCGTAGCCGCCCTTGTACAGTGCGTCCACAGTGTTCAGGAAGCCCTCGGTGCTCCAGGTGTGCTTGTCGGTATCAATGTACTTGTCCGCGCCCACTTCCTTGACCTTGGTCATGTTCACGGCCATGCAGTGTGCGGTCATGCACAGGGGGTACTCGTAGTAGTCGCCCTTCTCGTTGTGGCAGGCAGACTCCACAGAAGCGTAGATGTCCTTCTTGGCGTCGTCGGTCCACAGGTCGTTCAGCGGAGCCATAACGCCCTTGGCACCCCAGTTGGCCACCAGACGCTCGGGGCCTTCCATGACCAGATCGGGTGCGCTGCCGCCCTCGATGGCGGTGTTCACCTGATCGTCGCCGTTGGTGTAGTCCAGATACTCCACGGTCACCTTGATGTCGGGGTACTTTGCGTTGAAGCTGGAGACCAGGTTCTGGACAGTCTCGTCATTGCCCCAGCCGCCGATGGGGTATGTCCACAGCTTGATGCTTGCGCCGGTGCTGGCTGCACTTGCAGCAGCAGAGGAAGCGGTGGAGGAAGCAGCAGTGCTGGTGGAGGAGGAACCGCCGCAGGCGGCCAGTGCACCGGCAGCGCCCAGAATACCGGCAGCCTTCAGGAAGGAACGGCGGGAAATGCAGTTTTTCATGGTAGATTCTCCTTGTTCATCTTCTTCGATCCATCGGGGGATCGTACTCCGTTTTGCTCGTAGCGGCTGCTCGTGTCCGCAGCCGTTGTTTGTAGCCTAATTATAGAAAATTATTTTCATTTTGTCTATTCGTTCTTTTCATAAATTTTCATTTTCAAACCCAGCAGCCTGCACAAAATTGTGGGATATCAGAAAAAACACAATATTTTCATCCACTTTACTTGTCAAAACAGTTACAAAACGGTACACTTTCCCCCGTTGTTCTGAAAATCGCTTTCAGTTATAAAATTGTAAAAATGAAAAGCATTTTCACGATTTGGGCCGTTTTTTCCTTCAAAACTGTGCTCTCTGCACAGAACTGGCGGGTAAAATGTGGTCATTACGCCTCTTGCACAGCGGCGCGGTTTCTCTTATACTTTTATATAAGAAGGTAAGCACGAACACGGCACCGGCACCCACCGGCGGCCTAAGTCAGGAGAGAGAAGAATGTCTACAAATTTTTGGGAGCTGCTGCAGCAGCATCAGGGCGACCTGACAAAATCCGGCCGCACGGTGGCCGAATATCTGGTGCAGCACGCTGCGGAGGCACAGTATCTGTCCATATCATCGCTGGCCAGAGAGTGTCAGGTGGCCGAGGCCACGGTGTTCCGGTTCTGCCGGGCACTGGGCTTTGAGGGCTACCACGAAATGCGCATTGCGCTGGCGCAGGCCAACGCCACCGGTGTGCTGGTAAACCAGCAGGAGCCCGCCCCGGACGCCGACACCGCCACCCTGTGTGAGCACGCCTCGGCGCTGTTCATGACCGCCATCAACGGCACCCAGAATGCCCTTTCACCGCAGGCGGTGGATCAGGCTGTGGCGCTGCTGCACAGCGCCCGGCAGGTGTTCTGCATGGGACAGGGCGGCAGCATGGCCGCCGCCAAAGAGATCTGCGCCCGGTTCGCCTGCATCACCAACAAGTTCCGCGCCGTTGCCGACAGCCACATGCAGGTCATGGCTGCCAGCCTGATGACCGAGCAGGACGTGGTGCTGTTCGTCTCTTACTCCGGCGCTACCCGGGACCTGATGGAGACCCTGCGCACCGCCAAGGCCAACGGCGCAAAGATCATTCTGATCACCCACTACGAGGACTCCCCCGGCGCAAAGCTGGCAGACATCGTGCTGCTGTGCGGCGCACAGGAAAGCCCACTGGACTCCGGCAGCATCCCCATCAAGGTGGCGGTGCTGTATGTAGCCGAAGTGCTGGTGCTGCGGTACATTCTGGACGATAAGCCCGGCAGCACCGAAGCGCAGGAGCGCACCACCGAGGCGCTGGCTGTAAAGATGCTTTGAGCATCGAACTAAAATTTTAGGGATAACGGAGCATCCGGGAATGCTCCGTTATCCCTTTTTTACGCAAAAAAATCGGTCAGACCCGCAGGCCTGACCGATTTCCAGCTTATCAATGATGTTGCAGCGCTGTACGCTTAGTCGCGGCGGCGGCTATTCAGACCCAGCAGACGCACCACATACAGGAAGATGTTGATGAAGTCCAGATACAACGTCAGTGCGCCGTAGATGGAAGCCTTTTCCGCCAGTTCGCTGTCCCCTGCGTAGTAGGAGTACATCTGGCTCAGCTTCTGGGTGTCGTAGGCGGTCAGCAGCATGAACACCACCAGACCGATGCCGGAGTACAACACCGTGCTCATAAAGCCCATGCCGAACAGCACACCGACGAAGCCGGTGAGAACCAGCGCAAACAGCGCCATCATCAGCTTGGGGCCCCAGCCGGACAAGTCCTTGTGGGTGGTGGTGCCGTAAACTGCCATCAGGCCGAAATACAACGAGGTTGCAAGGAAGGCCAGCACCAGCGTACCCAGATCAAAGGCAAGGAAATAATAGCTCAGCACCATGCCGTTGAGCAGGGCATAGCCTAAGAACACCCCTCTTGCCGCGCCCACGGACATATTCTGCACCCGGGCGCTCAGCACGAACACCAGCGCCAGTTCGGCAAGGGTGAACAGCAGGTACAACGAGTTGACCACATAGAACAGCGGGGTGGTGGCGGTGACAAACGCCGCCGCAAAGGTGATCAGCAGTCCCAGCGCCATCCAGCGGTAGGTGCGGGTCATATAATCAGCCGAGGTCATTGTAGGCTCTGCATAGCCACGGTTGTAATTATTGTAACTCATCTGGGTTCCTCCAGTCTATTCTGTCGGAGCATTTCTCTCTTGCTCCGGTCTACAGAATATAGTATACTGCATAGAAATGAACGTTTCATGAAAAAGGCTGTGATATTGTATGTCCCTTGGACTTTATCTGCATATTCCCTACTGCTTTTCCAAATGCCGGTACTGCGATTTTTATTCCCACCCCGGGGAGCGGGGCGTGCCGGACGCCTATGTGGACGCGCTGCTGCGGGAACTGCACCGCTTTGCGCCAGATGCGCCATTGCGGCCGGATACCGTTTATTTCGGCGGCGGCACGCCCAGCCTGCTCACCCCGGCGCAGGCAGAGCGGCTCATCCGGGCAGCAGAGCCCGTGCCCGGTGCAGAGATCACCTTGGAGGCAAACCCCGAGACCATCACCGAGGAGAGTCTGCGGGGCTTCCGGGCAGCGGGGGTGAACCGCATCTCCTTCGGGGTGCAGTCCGCCCGGGACACCCAGCTGCGCACCCTTGGCCGCCCGCACAATGCCAAGCAGGCGCGGGCAGCCTTTGCCGCTGCCCGGCGCGCCGGGTTCGAGAATATCAGCGGCGACATCATGCTGGCATTGCCCCACTATACGCAGGCCGAGTTTGACGAGACACTGGAGCTGATTGAAAAAGGCGGTGCCACCCACATCTCGGCTTACCTTTTAAAAATCGAGCCGGACTCTGCCTTCGGCAAGCACCCGCCAGAGGGTCTGCCCACAAGCGATGAAGCCGCCGATTTCTACCTTTACGCCGTGGAGCAGCTGGAACACCACGGCTACCGCCAGTACGAGATCTCCAACTTTGCAAAGCCGGGCTACGAGGGGAAGCATAACCTCATCTACTGGGACTGCGGCGACTATCTGGGCCTTGGCCCTGCGGCACACTCCTGCATGGGCGGCAAGCGGTTCTGCTACGCGCCGGACACCGCCGCCTTTCTGCAGGACGCCGCCGCACCCATCATGGACGGCAGCTGCGGTGCAGAGGACTACCTGATCTTGCAGCTGCGGCTGCGCAAAGGGCTTGACCTCGAAGCCTACAAAGCCCTGTACGGCAAGCAGTTTTCCACCGCGCAGCTGGCCTTTGTGCAAAACTGCGTCCGCGCCGGGTATGCCACCTTCGACGGCCGCACCCTCGCCCTGACTCCCGCCGGGCTTATTGTGCAAAACAGTATTCTTGCACAGCTGCTCTGATGGGAGGGCGAAGCAGAAACAGCAGGAAAAAGTATCGTAAAACAAAACCGCAGCGTATTTTGATACGTTGCGGTTTTTTGGTGGGCGCGGGTGGATTAAAGGAACCCGGGTCGCGGCTCCCAGCGGCTGCATCGTGCCTTGGGCGGCACGCGCATCCTGCTGGCCGCAGCCCCAACAGCTCCTCCCGGTTTCTGCCGCGGGCAGCGGGCG
>SKEP01001189.1_pt1 | contig 14151 bp, 12 predicted proteins | sample 4826901 | NCBI WGS metagenome assembly SKEP01 (sample SAMN11008806, study PRJNA524170) | human gut metagenome | biome: Human fecal sample; material: Feces; isolation source: fecal sample from pouch patient p4, p43, p49, p54, p55 | host: Homo sapiens | place: Israel: Tel-Aviv | collected 2014-03-20
GGATCTGAAAATTGTAGTTGGCGATGACTGGAAAAGGAACAAAATGCTGTATTATACAAATGTGCGAAAGGAGGGAATTCAGATATGGCCTTAAATAGTTATTTTGATTTTGCAGAAAACGATTTTCAATATTTTAAGGCTTCTTATGATGCGGGGATAGTGGCAAATATGATGGGTGCCATGGCACAGGGAATATGCGAAAAATATATGAAACATCTGATCTCAGAATACTATAAACCGGATGATGCTATGCAACAGAAAGATTTTGAAAATATTTTGCGTACACATAGTCTGAACAGACTGATGAAATTTCTAAAAGCAAATATGGGAGCAGAGTTTTCAAAAAATACGCAGACACATATGAGAATGATAGATGGTTTCTATTTTTCAACCAGATATCCTGGTGACGATAGCATAGAGATAGATGGTGATGATGTGGAAACCTGTAATGATGCAATAGAATTGTGCAGAACAGAAGTTTTAGAGTTAGAACAAAAGTTAAAAAAGGGTGAGGCACTCAGAGATCATTTACAAATCTGGTGATTCTGCTGGCATCCTTTGGAATGCTGGCACTGACTGTATGGCTTTACGGAAAAGGAGAGATCGGATTCGAGGGAATCCTGACCTGTACCATTGCAATGATGGGTTCTTTCGGACCGGTGGTGGCACTGTCCAGTCTGTCCAACAATCTGAATCAGACGCTGGCAAGCGGAGAGAGGGTTCTGTCTTTATTGGAAGAAACACCCATGGTGGAAGAAATCTCCGGGAATGTGGATATAAGAACTGATTCTGATAATGAAATTTCAAATACATCTATTGTCTCAGAAAATACAGATAATGATATAAGAAATCAAAATAATAGTCCGGAAAAAGAAAAATATATTTTGAGAGGTATTTTAACAGGCAGAGCAAAGAACAGCGTAAATGTATTCTCAGGTGCAGAAGCACAGCATGTTACCTTTGCTTACGAAAATGAAACAATCCTGGATGATTATTCCCTGAAATTGGAGCCAGGCAAGATCACCGGTATCCACGGAGCCAGCGGTTCTGGCAAGTCTACACTCCTGAAACTGCTCATGCGTTTCTGGGATGTAAATCAGGGAAGTGTATCCGTAGATGGCGAAGATATAAGAAAAATCCAAACCAGACATCTGCGAGATATGGAAAGCTACGTAACACAGGAAACTCATCTGTTCCATGATTCCATTGCTAATAACATCGCAGTAGGTAGTCCGGGGGCTTCCAGAGAAGCAATCATCGAAGCAGCAAAGAAAGCTTCTATTCACGACTTTATAATGAAACTTCCGAAAGGCTACGACACAGAAGTCGGCGAATTGGGGGATACCTTATCCGGCGGGGAAAAACAGCGAATCGGAATCGCCAGGGCATTCTTACATGACAGTCCGTTGATCCTTATGGACGAACCAACATCCAATCTGGATTCCCTAAATGAAGGAATCATCCTGAAATCTCTGCGGGAAGCGTCAGAGAAAAAGACTGTAATACTTGTATCACATAGAAAATCTACTATGAATATCGTTGATACTGTATTTGAAATGAAAGATGGCAGGATTTCGTAATCCTAATATCAGAACTTATAGCAATCTTCTTAAATTCATTATTTATGAGGACTGCTTATAGAAGAGAGGCTGTTACACTAATTGCTTATGTAGTGTGACAGCTTTGTGTATTATGTCCTAAAAATTTGTTGCTGAAACGTAAGGAATAAATTTTCAAGAGCAGTGTTGATGTGTCGAAAACTATTGATTGACGGAACTGTATGTATTTGTTACACTGAATTTACATATTCGAGTTCCAGACCAGTCGGTCATCTATTTCCCTTTATGAAAGCATGTACGAAAGATAAGGAGTATCCTATTTATGATATTTGTGCAAATTGGGTATTCAAACATTGTTGCCGTATGTTAGAATAGAAGTGAGGTATCTAATGAATAATACGATATTTGATGATGTATTTCGTACAATGATTGAGAAAATGCCATATCTGGCAGTACCTTTGATTAATGAAGTGTTCCATACTTCTTATTCGGAGAATGTACCGATTGTGCAGTTGCGCAATGAACATCAGCAGGAAAACGGAGAGATTATCACGGATTCCTGTTTAAAGATTGCTGGTAAATTGTATCATATTGAATGTCAAAGTGTAGACGATACAACTATGGCAATTCGTATGATAGAATATGATTTCTCCATAGCAATTGAAAATGCACAGAAACAGGGACGCAAATACAGGATGGATTTTCCAAAGTCCTGCGTATTATATTTGAGAAGCGGAAAGAATACGCCGGATTTTCTGGAGATAGAGATGGTACTTTCGGATGAGAAAATAGTACATTATTGGGTTCCGACAATGAAATTGGAGACATATACGAGAAACAGTATTTTTGAAAAAAATTTACTGATGCTTCTGCCGTTTTATATTATGCGATATGAAAAGGATATTCATGAAATGAGTGAGAATCCGGAAATGTTCCAGAGTTTGCTAAATGACTATGAGGAAATCCGGATAAATCTGGAAAGAGAACTTTCAGGAGCAGATAAGACGGCTTTATACATGAATTTAAATAAACTGATCATAAAAATAGCGGACTATATATGCAGGAATGAAAAAACAGTCCGGAAAGGAATAGGTGAGATTATGGGTGGAAAAGTTCTTGAACTGGAATCTGAAAGGCTCGAACGGCTTCAAAAAGAGGCGGAAGCAGAGGCAAAAGCAATTGGAGAAGCAAGGGGTAGGGCAATTGGAGAAGCAAAGGGCATAGCGATTGGAGAAGCAATCGGCGAAGAACGATTAAGCACTTTGCTTAATCGTCTGATTATGGATGGAAGAAGTGCAGAAATACAGTCTGTTGTGACAAATGCAGAGACTCGAAAACGGTTATATAAGGAATATGGAATTTTACCAGAATAGGTATTAAATAAAACGACAGTATTACTTTTTATATATGAGTTAAGGGGTGAAATTTTAGAGATAAAATGAAACTTGACGAACGATATGAATGTGGATATAATAGGTTCAGAAATAAAAAAATTGGATTTTTTAACCGGATTTGACCGGTCCTGATATCGCTAAGGAGGAACATGTTATCATGAAAATCGGAAATGATATTTATTATGTAGGTGTAAATGATCATCAGGTAGATCTGTTTGAAGGCCAGTATGTAGTGCCAAACGGTATGTCCTATAACTCATATGTGATCATGGATGAAAAGATTGCAGTTATGGATACCGTAGATGCTAATTTCAAAGATGAATGGCTTGAAAATGTAGCTAGAGTTCTGGACGGTGCGAAACCGGATTATCTGGTAGTACAGCATATGGAGCCGGATCATGCCGCAAATATCGAGAACTTCATGAAAGCATATCCTGACACAACCGTAGTTGCAAATACCAAGACTTTCACTATGATGGGAAATTTCTTCAGAAACCTGAATCTGGACGGAAAGAAGCTGGTAGTTGCAAACGGTGACAGCCTGACACTTGGAAAACATGTACTGACTTTCGTATTTGCACCGATGGTTCACTGGCCGGAGGTTATGGTTACCTATGACAGCACTGATAAGGTTCTGTTCTCAGCAGACGGTTTCGGTAAATTCGGAGCACTTGACGTAGAAGAAGACTGGGACTGCGAAGCACGCCGTTACTATATCGGAATCGTTGGAAAATACGGTGCACAGGTTCAGAAGCTCCTGAAAGCTGCCGCAACTCTGGATATCCAGACAATCTGTCCGCTCCATGGACCAATCCTCACAGAGAACCTTGGACATTACCTTGAGAAATATGATATCTGGTCCTCCTACAAGGTAGAGAGCGAAGGTGTTGTGATCGCCTATACATCTGTATATGGAAACACAAAGAAAGCAGTAGAACTTCTGGCACAGAAACTGGAAGAAAAAGGATGCCCGAAAGTAACTGTATTTGACCTTGCAAGAGATGACATGGCAGAAGCAGTGGAAGAGGCTTTCCGTTACGGTAAACTGGTACTTGCCACAATTACATACAACGGAGATATTTTCCCGTTTATGCGTACCTACATTGAGAACCTTACAGAACGCAGCTACCAGAACCGTACCATCGGTCTCATCGAAAACGGAAGCTGGGCACCTGCAGCAGCAAGAATCATGCAGGGAATGTTCGAAAAGAGCAAAAATATCACATGGATTGAAAATAATGTAAAGATTACTTCTTCCTTAAGCGAAGCAAATGAGGCAGAGATTGAGGCTATGGCTGAGGAACTTTGCAAATAAAATCCTCAAATAAAAGCAAATAGCTTATAGATTCAAAATAAAAGGCAGCAGGATTAAAAGTTCTGCTGCTTTATGAATGTTCGGAATCAGCAACTAAACCAATACTGGAAAGCCGGGAGTCTGCGCGGTAAGCAGAAGGAGACTTTCCATATTCTTTCTTGAATGTTTTGGAAAATGCCATCTGATCATCAAATCCCAAAGAGCTGGAAATGGTAGATACAGGAAGTTCTGTCGTAGTTAAAAGACGGCAGGCTTTTTTTAATTACAGATCCATCAGATACTGCTTGGGAGAAACATTAAATTTCTCATGAAAGAAATGTTCAGTATTTCGTTATAGGAAGTGCTAAAAGTGCAGAAAGAAGAAAATAAAAAAGATATGAGGGGGAGTATGACCAGACTGTGATAGTTCCCTATAATGCAGGAAATCTGTAACTATACCAATGTTAAAAAAACAGGGAGGGTGCAACTTACTTGAAGTTGTACCCTCCCTGAAATTTTGGGGTGAATGAAATCGCAGATTAACAAAAACATAGATTTAAGTATATACCAAAGGCAAAAAATAGTTTTGAAGGATATGGCATAGTGGCTGCAAAAAAGTTTGGGACATTTCTTTCAGAAAGAATCCAGTTTTTCTTACAATGCGAGACTGCCACGTTGTGACCGTTTTTAAATTGACTAATTATCAATGTTTGGTTGACTAAATGACAACTATAATATATTATGATGTATAGCAGGGAATGAGAAACATTCCTTAAAAATCGCACTTTAAGTTTAGTAAATTAAAATTGGAAAGGAGAAGATATGAAGCCACAACTGAATATTAAAATCGGACCGTGCTGGAAGATGGGTTCCATTGCCTATATTGATTATGAGCTTACTTATCAGGATGTAAAGGCAACATCCGTTACACCAATGTTCTGTCGGTTTGATGAAGCATTTGGCGGATTATGCCCGTTCCCAGATATGAAATATCTGGAAGTTCAGGATGAACAGGGGATGATTGACTATGAAGAGAAGGAAATTCCATCGTTTAACAGTGGAATTAAGTGTTTTGGATATTTCCCTAAAAGGGAAATAAAAGGTATATTACGTTGGAGTTACAGGGCATTTCCAAGAGTATTGCCAGAAAATTACAGAAGTAGCCCGTACTATGATTTTAGAGCAGAGCCAGGTGGATTGAACGGATCAGGATTTTTTTCGCTGCTTTTGCCCGTAACAAATGAAGAATTGGGTGTCAGTCTGCACTGGGACCTGAACAGAATGCCGGAGGGAAGCCGCGCGATTTTTTCCTTTGGGGAAGGAGATGTGGAGAAGCCTATGACGGTTATAGAACTCGGTATGTCCTTGTTTGCCGTAGGTAAGATACATGCAATAGAGAATGAATCTTTTGGTGTATATTACTTGTCCGAACCTGATTTTGAGATTAATCGGATTGTAGAGCGCATCATTCCGATTTTTCAATATGAAAGAGAGTATTTCCATGATTATGACGCACACTTTAGAGTCTTTTTGAGAAGAGATCCATTTATGATAAGTAACGGCGGCTCTGCCTGCAGATATGCTTTTATTTCTGGATACAGTGCATTTGGTGGCTTTGATGCAGATAAATGGTTTAATACTTTGCTCCATGAGATGACACATACTTGGCCTTATATGGATGATAATAATGTGGGGGAAGGAACCTGGTTTACAGAAGGTGCTACGGAATATTACTGTACCTGGCTGCCTTATATCGGAGGCTTTCTGGATGATGAATTTACAGTGAAATGTTTAAATGAAAAGATTGGAAAGCGGTACTATCAGAATCCATTTAGGGAAATGCCAAATATGGAGTTACCGAAAATTCAGTGGAAAGAAAGGGCTGCACAAGAGTGTTCTTATGGAAGAGGATTTTTGTATCTGGCTAATACGGAGGCACAGCTTCGACGTGTTGGCAAAGGAAGTATTGATGATGTAATAAAGCAGTTTGGTTGGGATCGGCCTATGCATCCTTCAGACTGGAAAGTATTTCTTTTGGAACGGCTGGGAAAAGAGGCGGTCATGCAATTTGAAGAAATGACAGAAGGAAAATTGATGGAACCGGATCCTGATATTTTTGAAAATAAATTCAAGGTTGTAAAGGATGAAATTGAACTAAATGGCGAAATGACGATTGCTTATCATTTTGAGAAAAAATAAAAGGAGAAAATACATATGTTAGATAAAAGGATTCCATTAAAAACAAAAGTAGCACTTGGTGTAGCTGGATGGGCAAATAATCTGCTGATTCTTCTGAATACTTACTTTTTGCTATATTTTTATACGGATGTGATTGGTATATCCGGTGGAACTGCGGCAGTCATTATGTTGATTGCACGCGTGTGGGATGCGGTGAATGATCCGATGATGGGAGTTATTGTAGATAAGACAAAGTCAAAAGAGGGAAAATGTCGCTTCTGGCTAAAATATTTTTCTGTTCCTGCTGCTGTTATTTTGTTTCTTAGCTATTTTTGTCCTGCTGTATCAACACCGGGAAAGATTGCCTGGGTTACTGTCACTTATATTTTACAAGGTATGGCGTCCACGGTTCTTTCTGTAGCAGGTAATGCACTGGTTGCCCGTGTGACAGATCAGGCGGAAGAACGTGTGCTGATTCAGCAGATTGCATCTGTTGGAAGTATTGTTCTGTCTCTTACAATTCCTTCCGTTACACTGCCGATGGCGACAATGTTTGCGGGAAAAAGCCAAAATATGGTACAGGGTTTTGGTATTACCGTAGGAATCTATTCTGTTATTTATGCACTTCTTCGTTTGGCAGCGTGGAAAGGAACAAAAGGATATGACGTGGTCAGCGATGCAGATGAAGATGAAAAAGAGACACAGGATCAAGAACATGGCATTCTTGAATTATTCAGACAGACATTAAAAAATCATTATGCCCTGCTGGTATCGATGAGTTATATTTTTTATCTGTTGGTTTCAGCAACAATGGGAAGTACTTTGGTATTTTATTTTAAGTATAACCTGCAGAATACTTCTATGCTTAGTATTTATTCAGTAACAACTATGGTGGGATCAGTAATTGGAATTCTGTTAATGAAACCGATGTACCGGCTGATGGGAAATGCAAAATCCTGTGCTTTCTGCGGCGTTGTATGCGTTGTAGGATGTATAATGCGATGGATTACTATGGATAAGAATCTGATTATTTTCATTGTTGCCATGGTGATCATGGGCTTTGGAAGTGGTATGATAGGGTCCTTTTCTATACAGTGTATTCTGGATTCCTGTACCTATGCAAAACTGAAGGATGGTGCAGACAATCAGGCAACAGTCATGTCTATCTTCACTTTTTCCCAAAAACTTGGTCAGGCGTTAGGTGCTGTCATTGCAGGATGGCTGTTGCAGTTGGTTCCTTATCAAGCGAATGCAGCAATACAGAAGAGTTCTGTACTAAATCTGTTCTTTGCTGAAAATATCATTTTTCCGATGATTCTTTCTGGCTGTCTTGCAATTGGATTTCTACTCGTAGCACGTTATGAGAAGAATCTGAAAATACTTGTGAAGAACAAAGAACAGGAAAAAAATTTTTGAGAGTGTGTGTAATGATAGAATTTGCAAATAGAAAAAATATTGGAAATATGAAAGGGCAGATAGAGACAGAATTATCTGATGGAGAAATTTCGCTAAAAAAAGGCAATGAATTGATTTATCTGAGTGGTGCAGAGATGGATCTGAAAACTGCTCCGGTGATCAGAAAATGCCTTTCTGCCTTCGCGGAAAATGGTTTGTATGGATATACGATTCAGGATCATGCATACAACTATGCGGTATGCAGGTGGATGGAAAGAACACGTTCTTTAAAACTTGCTGAAGAGGATGTAGTGGTTGCTACGGGAACTGTATCCGCAGTCAATACGGCAATAAAAGCTTTTACTATGCCTGAGGATGGAATTGTAATCCAGGCTCCTTCCTATTATCGGTTTGACAGAACTATCAGAAATCAGGGAAGGAAAGTCATATATAATCTCATGATTTATGAAAATGGAACGTACCGGATCGACTTTGAAGATTTGAAACATTGCTGTGAGAAAGAGGAAAATAAGATGCTTTTGATCTGTAATCCTCATAATCCAACAGGACGTATTTTTACAAACGAAGAACTGAAAAATATGGTAAAAATTGCTCAGAAAAATAATATGATTATTTTTTGCGATGAAATTTTTGGGGAATTGGTACTGGGGGCAAAAACATTTTCTTCCCTGCTTACTGTTTCCAAGCAGGGAATCATCGTATCGACCTCTTTGGGAAAGAGTTTTAATTTTACTGGTGTCAATCAAGCCAATCTGCTGATTTGTGATCCTGCTGTTAAAGAGAGATTCTTACAGCAACAGAGGAAAGATCATATAGGAAGTATTGATCCGTTTTTTTATAATGCCCTTCATGCGGCTTATACAGAGGATGGATTTTCCTGGATCAGGAAGGTGTGTATCCTGGTGGAGAAAAATGACCAGTTGATCAGAGAGTTTTGTGAAAGTGAAATGCCTCTTATCAGACCGGTACCGCTTCAAGGAGGATTTATTTTGTGGATGGATATGTGCGCGCTGGGACTAGAAGATGCGGATCTTCAGTATTTTATGGAGCAGGAGGCGAATGTGATCGGTGATCCAGGAAGAGAGTATGGCGATTGTGGGAAAGGCTTTTACCGATTGCAAATTGCAACATCGGAAGAGAAAATCTATTCTATGCTCGTCCAAATAAAGAAAGCATACGATGAAAGAGGATTTGGAGTATGATATTAAATAATGTGAGATTAATAAAGGAATTATCTTCAGGCCTTAGTACAGAATGTGGATATGTAAGAGTTGAAAATGGGATAATCACAGAGGTGTCAGAGAAGCCTTATCCTGTAACTGAAGATAATAGAGAAGTGATTAAAGATTGTAAAAGAAAAACCTTGATTCCCGGTCTGATTGATTTACATACACATATAACTGTACTGAATCAGGTTGGTTTTGAATATTTACATTCAGATATGGAGCTTTTGACAGCAGCAGCACAACATGCAGCCAAGTACCTGGATATGGGATTTACGACAATTCGTGATTGTGGAAGTATTCACCGTGTGGCAAATGAGGTGAAACATATGGTGCAGATTGGACTGATAGAAGCTCCTGATTTAATTACTTGTGGAAGGGCTATCATGCCTACAGAGGGCAGTGAAAAGCATATGATGGCACAGCATGTCCATTTTGCAGATACAGTGGATGAGGTGAAAAAAGCAGCCAGACAGGAAATAGCAGAGGGGGCTGATTTTGTGAAAGTCTTTGCTTCTGGAGCGGCAGCAATTGCGACTGGTGTACCACAGCAGAGCATTATGTTTTTAGAAGAGATTGAAACAGCGGTAAAAACAGCAGAGCGAAAGGGTTGCTACGTTGCAGCACATTGTCATTCAGATGATGCAATCAGAAATTGTATCCATAGTGGCGTAAAAACTATTGAGCATGCGACTTTGATTTCGGAGGAGACCCTGACACTTGCAGTAGAAAGTGATTCGTATCTGGTTCCGACTTTGGCTGTTATGCATATCTCTGATGGTCCCCGAAAATCCTATTGGGAAAAGAGGTTGGGGCCTATGTTCCGTCATTGCACAGAAAAGATGGCAAAAGCCTATGAGATGGGAATGTATTTGGGATTTGGTACAGACTGTTCGGCAGGGGATTTTTGCTATGATAACGGAATTGAATTTAAATTCCGTAAGGAAAATTGTGGAATGAAAGATCTGGATATTCTGCTTCAGGCTACAAGAAATAACGCAGTGATTGCGGGAATAGAGGATAAGGTTGGACAAATCCGAAAGGGACTTATGGCAGATATGATCCTGATCGACGGAAAACCAGATCAGAATATCACATGCATGTATCATAAACCAGACTTTGTTATGAAGCGGGGAAAAATCGTACGTTGAATTTGAGGAAAGAGCTGGATGTCAGCAATCAGAATCCAGCTCTTTGATATATTTATAAATTGTATAAGTAGAAACGTTTAGTTTTTTGGCAACATAGGGAACACTTCTCTGAAGCTGGAAGTAATCTTGTTCCTTAAGAAGAGAAACTAATGAAAAGCGATCTTGTTTTTTCATATCGGAAACAGGAATCGCAATTTTGGACAATGCCTGAGTAAAAAGTTGCTCCAAGGGATTGGAAGCAGGTTCTTTATTACCTGACATAGTGCCAAACAGGTCACCACTACAGGAAGTGACAGAGCTTAGAAAATGTTCCATTTGCGTTAATACAGTAATTTCATAATTGATGCCCAATGCGTAGATATAATCCTCTCCGGTCAGAAAAAACGTAGAAGATTTAATGGTTCGTCCGTTTTTTAAATGAACCAGCTGGTTGACGATGTCATTTGTGCCGATTTCCTGGATCTGTTTTGTATCGACTAAAGAAGTATCAAGAATACCACATTGTGAGCCAACAGTACGACCACTGACTGAGCTGTTGTAGATTGCAACATTCGTCATTGTACCATCGGAAAAATCATGAATGATGGTTTCACAGCTTTCGCCAAAGATTAGCGCAATTCCCTGCGCCATACGGTCGAGAAAAAGAAAAGCCTCTGATTTTGTCATTGTAACTACCTCGTTGTATTATAAACATTATTATTGTAACACTGGGTTGATAATTTATCAATCTGTTTGGTGTTTAGAAAAGGAGAAAAATATGCTGGATTATAAGATGCTTATTAAAAAATATGAAAGGGATATGATTAGGAACAGACGATATTTACATCAACATCCGGAACTCGGTTTTGACTTGGATAATACAGTTCGTTATGTGAAAGAAGAGCTTATTGCAATGGGATGTGAACCAATGGATATTGGAAACCATGGAATAACAGCTGTAATCGGAAAAAAAGAAGGAAAGTGTATTCTCCTGCGTGCAGATATGGATGCTCTCCCTATGAAAGAGGAGAGTGGACTGCCTTTTGCATGCACATCTGATAATGCTGCGCATACTTGCGGACATGATCTTCATACAGCTATGCTTCTGACAGCGGCTAGAATTCTTAAGGAGATAGAGGATAAAATTCCCGGAACAGTGAAGCTGTTGTTTCAGCCGGCAGAGGAAATAGGATATGGTTGCCGCAATATGGTTGAGAGTGGAATTCTGGAGAATCCGAAGGTGGATGCCGCATTCGGCATTCATGTTATGTCCTGTTTTCCCAAAAAAACAGTTCTTTACGGTACAGGCTGTTTGTCTACAGGTGCTGATCTGTTTACGATTACTGTCCATGGAAAAGGAGGACATGGTTCTGTTCCACATACAACGATAGATCCGATTAATATTGCAAGCCATATCGTTATTAACCTGCAGACAGTTAATAGCCGTGAAGTGGATGCACAGGAAATGGTTGTCCTTAATTTTGGCGCGATGAATGCAGGATCTGCTGGCAATGTTATTCCTGAGACTGCGATATTAAAAGGGAATATTCGTACATTTCGCAATGATATCCGTAAACATGTGAAGAAACGCGTTGCTGAAATTGCAGAGCAGACAGCTGAAATGTTTGGTGGAAGTGCTGAAATAGAGTATTCTCTGGAAATGGCATCAGTTACTACAAATCCGGAAATTACCAAATTATGTGGAGAGGAGATTAAGAAGTACATAGATCCGGATAAACTGAATGACCATATTTTAAAACTGCCGTTTAGTGAGGATTTTTCCAGTATTAGTGAGTCGGTTCCAGCTACTTTTTTCCTGGTTGGAGCTGCCCCAGAGAACAGTGAAGTGGTTATGCAGCATAATCCTCGTATTATTTTTGACGAGGAATCTATGGAGACAGGCGTCCTCGTCTATGTAGCCGGAGCAATGGGATATCTAAATGGTATGGAGGAGAAAGAACATGTATGTAATTGAAGAGGAACAGGTAAGAAAATTTCTGACACCGGAGAAATGTATGTCGGTTATGAAGGAAACCCTTATGAGCCTGGAAGAGGGGAAATGTGTGATGCCACAGAGATTGATCTGCAAAATGCCTAATACAGCATCCTTTGGTTTTATGCCTGCTTATATAGGAGATTATTTTGGTGCCAAAGTAATTACGGCTTATGGACCGAATATGGGTACGGGATATCCCTCACATATCGGTTATGTGATGTTATTTGAAAGTGAGCACTGTACAGTTTGTGGCATGATTGAAGCTGGAAGCATTACGGAAATTCGTACTGGATGTGTATCAGCAGTGGCAACAGAGTTATTGTCTAGGAAGAATGCTCATAGGCTGGCAGTAATTGGAGCCGGTGCACAAGCAAGGAGCCATCTGGCTGCAATCCGACTTGTAAGAGATATCACAGAGGTTACGGTGTATGACAGGAACCCGGAAGCTTCAAAAAAATATGCAAGAGAAATGGAAGAGAAGTATGGAATCCAGGTGATTCCATGTGATAGTGTGGAAAGTGCTGTCGCATATGCAGATATTATCTGTACAGTATGTCCTGCAAAAGAAGCGTATCTTACCAGAAATATGGTAAAAGAAGGTGTACATATCAATGCGGTAGGTACTTTCTCTCCGGTAACCAGAGAGGTTGATTCTGATTTGATTGCAGTATCGAGACTTTACTCTGACTACACCCCTTCATGCAGAAAGGAAAGTGGAGAATATCTTATACCATTAGAAGAAGGAATGATTACAGAGAAACATATCATCGGCTCAATAGGTGAACTTCTTCTGGGAAAGGTACAGGGACGACTGAGTGATTGTGATATCACTGTTTTTGACGCGTTGGGACTTGCTGTTGAAGATGTGGCCAGTGCAAAGTTAGTTTATTTTGAAAATAGGGGTATTAAATTGATTTAGTGTTCATCAGATAGATGTTTCTGGTAGTTTCCTATATTGGCTCATAATAGATAATTATCAGAATTGATGAGAAGAAGCATAGTCTGGATTATGAGCATATCTGTATGCAACTGCTTTTTTTAATTCCAAACAGTATCGAATGGGCGAACATGAGCCTGTTAATTTTCAATGGAGAGAATCTGTAACTATATTAATATTAAAAAACAGGGAGAGTGCAACTTACTTGAAGTTGTACCCTCCCTGAAATTTTTTACCAGAATATTTGCCGGATAGAAAAGATAAAAAGTTTTTTGGTTCTCCCTGAAAAATATACGATGACACTCTATTGACAATAGTATGATTTCGTACTATCGTACTTTGGTACGAAATCATACTATGAAAGGAAAATAAAAATGTCAGAGATAATTCACGATAAAGTTAATCAAATAAACTGCCTGAACGAAGAAATTGATTCCTTGTATCATCAGGCGGCATTAAAACTGGGAGTATCGGACAGCGTTCTGTTTGTTCTTTATATGCTTCACACAAATGACGGGAAATGTCTGCTCTATGATATTTACAAATTATCGGGAATTAGCAAACAAACAGTCAATTCAGCAATTCGAAAACTGGAAAATGAAGAAATGGTATATCTGGAAAAATGTAATGGAAAATCGAAGATGGTATATCTTACTGAGAAAGGAAAAACATATACTTCTAAGACAGCTGCACGACTATTTGAGGCTGAATGTAAAGCGCTAAGCAATTGGACGGAGGAAGAAATTAACCTGTATCTTAAGCTGACTGAAAGATATCATGCTGATTTAAAGAATGAAATCGAATTTTTATAGAAAGTGGAAGAACTACTGGAATCTTTCAAATAAGCAGAGGAAAAACTTAAAGAAAATTATTATAAAATCTATAAAATCAAAGATTTTGGGACTTAACAACAGAGAAGGGAAAATATGAAAATGGAACAGACAATACAGCTTTCGGATCATTTCGGTTACAGACGACTGATCCGTTTTACAATACCGTCAATTCTTATGATGATCTTTACATC
>SKEP01001191.1_pt1 | contig 14147 bp, 10 predicted proteins | sample 4826901 | NCBI WGS metagenome assembly SKEP01 (sample SAMN11008806, study PRJNA524170) | human gut metagenome | biome: Human fecal sample; material: Feces; isolation source: fecal sample from pouch patient p4, p43, p49, p54, p55 | host: Homo sapiens | place: Israel: Tel-Aviv | collected 2014-03-20
AGATTCCGCCCAGGCGGCATTGGAAATTTTGCAGGAGGCAACAACACTTGCTGGATATGAGCCAGGAGAAGATATCTTTTTCGCGATGGATGCGGCGGCTTCTGAATTATATGATGAAAATACAAAGCGGTATTATTTTCCGGGAGAAAGCCGGATGCGGGAAAAAGAAATTTGCAGGAATGCAGAAGAAATGGTGCAGTATTATGAAGAACTTGTAGAACAGTTTCCATTAATTTCTATTGAAGATGGGCTGAGTGAAGAAGATTATGCTGGATGGAAAGTACTTACTTACCGTTTGGGTGAGAAAGTACAACTTGTCGGGGATGACCTGTTTGTAACTAATGTAAAGAGATTATCGGACGGTATTGAGAAGGGAATCGCCAATGCAATTTTAATAAAGCCAAACCAGATTGGCACATTATCAGAGACATTAGATGCGATTTTAATGGCACAGAAAGAGGGCTATCGCACGATTATTTCTCATCGGAGCGGAGATACCGAAGATACAACCATTGCAGATCTGGCGGTAGCAGTAAATGCCGGACAGATTAAGACAGGCGCACCGTGCCGTGCAGAACGTACCGCAAAGTATAATCAGTTAATGCGGATTGAAGAAGAACTTGGAAATAATGGAAGCTATGGCAGATAGGGAGAGAAAAAGGAAATAAAGAGAACGAAAGTTGTATTACAAAAGCTAAAAAATGAAGGAATTGTGAGAAAAAAATTATTTTCTGTCTATTTCGACTTTACTTCTGAAAAAATGTAGTCTAATATAGAAATGTATTTTTTCATAAGCAATAGATATAGGAGGAGAGAAAATGAAAAAATTACTGGCATTTATTTTAGCCGCTGTAATGACAGCATCACTTTGTGCCTGCGGATCTTCCAAAGGCGGAGCAGAAGGTTCCACATCAGCGAAAGGAAGTTCGGCAGCAGGAGAGGCAGTAGCCGCATCCGATATTAAGGTTGGATGTATCATGATTGGTGATGAGAATGAAGGTTACACTGAGGCACATTTAAAAGCAGTAGAAGAGATGAAGAAGAATCTTGGACTTTCTGATGATCAGGTAGTTATCAAGACAAACATCAAAGAAGACGAAGGCTGTTACGATGCAGCAGTTGACTTAGCAGAACAGGGATGTAACATCGTCATTGCAAACAGTTTTGGACATGAAAGTTATATTCTTCAGGCCGCAGCAGATTATCCGGACGTACAGTTCTGTCATGCAACAGGATATCAGGCAAAGAGCAGCGGACTTTCTAACATGCATAACTTCTTTACCAGAATCTATGAATCCCGTTATTTATCCGGTGTTGTTGCTGGTATGAAGTTAAATGAGATGATTAAAAATGGCGAAGTTTCAAAAGATAAATGTAAGATCGGTTATGTAGGGGCTTTCCCATATGCAGAGGTTATCAGTGGATCTACTTCTTTCTATCTTGGAGTAAAATCTGTTTGTGATTCCGCTACAATGGAAGTAAAATATACAAATAGCTGGGCATCTTTTGACCTTGAAAAAGAATGTGCAGAACAGTTAATCGCAGATGGCTGCGTACTTATCAGCCAGCATGCAGATACAACAGGAGCACCTACAGCTTGTGAAGCAAAGAAAGTTCCTTGTGTAGGATATAACATTGATATGATTCCTACAGCACCAGATGCAGCACTTACTTCTGCAACAATCAACTGGGGTCCTTATTACACATATGCAGTTCAGAGTGTTATTGATGGAACGGCCATCGAGACAGACTGGGCAAAAGGTGTAAAAGACGGAGCAGATGCAATCACAGAGCTTAACGATAAGACAGTTGCTGAGGGAACAAAGGAAGCAGTAGAAGAAGCACAGAAGGGAATCGAAGATGGAACTCTTCATGTATTTGATACTTCTAAGTTCACAGTTGGCGGTAAGACTCTTGAAGAACTCGTAGAATCTGGTGACAAGGACGCAACAAAATTAAAAGATTATATCAAAGATGGATATTTCCACGAATCTGATGTAGAAAGCGGAATGCCTTCAGCACCAGCATTCACATTTATCATTGATGGAATTAACTCCATTACAAAGTAATTTAACAATACAATCAATGACAAGGGCAGAGCGGTCATTATGGCGGCTCTGCCCGATTTTCAGTCATGGAATAAAACAGAATTTTTGTTTACAGTTAAATCAAAGAAGAAAGTAGCCAGTCTTTTTTGACTTGCCTATAAACAAATGCATGTACTCACGGAATAAGGAGTAAAAATATTTTTTGAGTACATAAAATCAGATAATGGAGGAATATAAAGTTGGAACAGACATATGCCATAGAATTAAAAAATATCACAAAACGATTTGGCAAAATTGTCGCAAATGATGGAATCAATCTCAAAGTAAAGCGGGGAGAGATTCTTTCATTGCTTGGAGAGAACGGAAGTGGAAAGACCACATTAATGAATATGATTTCTGGAATTTATTTCCCAGATGAAGGTCACATCTTAGTAGATGGAAAGGCAGTTTCCATTCGTTCTCCAAAAGATTCTTTTGATCTTGGAATCGGAATGATTCATCAGCATTTTAAATTGATTGATGTTATGACTGCTGCCGAAAATATTATTCTTGGCTTAAAAGGAAATGCAGTCCTTGATATGAAAAAGGTGCACAAAGATATTCAGGAACTTGTAGATAGATACGGTTTTGATCTTGATCCGGCACAGAAAGTATATACAATGTCTGTATCACAAAAACAGACCGTAGAAATCGTTAAAATGCTCTACCGCGGAGCAAATATTTTAATTCTTGACGAGCCGACAGCGGTACTGACTCCGCAGGAAGTAGATAAACTGTTTGAAGTTCTAAGAAATATGAGAGATGATGGCAGAGCAATTATTATTATCACACATAAGCTGAATGAAGTATTAGAGTTATCCGACCGTGTTGCCATTCTTAGAAAGGGAAAATATATTGGAACGCTGCAGACTTCAGAGGCAACGGTAGAATCCCTTACAGAGATGATGGTGGGAGAAAAAGTTTCTCTTGATATTAACCGTCCAATGCCACATGATTTGAAAAAACGTCTTACAATCAATAACATTACCTGCACGAATGAAGATGGGCTGCATGTCCTGGAGAATGTATCCTTTGAAGCATTTGGCGGGGAAGTGCTTGGAGTTGCCGGTATTTCCGGTAGTGGACAGAAAGAATTATTAGAGGCCATTGCTGGTCTTACAAAGCTTTCATCAGGAAGTGTCATTTTCCACTCACCAGAAGGAGAAGATATTGACCTTGCCAAATATGATGCGGCGCAGATTAATGAACTTGGTGTCCGCCATTCATTTGTTCCGGAAGACCGTCTTGGTATGGGACTTGTCGGCTCCATGGGTATGACAGGAAATATGCTGCTTCGTTCTTTTCGAAAGGGAAAAGGCTTCTTTACCAGCTTAAAAGCACCGAAGGAACTTGCCGAAAAGATTAAAGAAGATTTGGATGTTGTGACACCGGATATTGACTATCCAGTAAGAAGACTTTCTGGAGGTAACGTACAAAAGATTCTTGTCGGAAGAGAAATCGCATCTTCTCCGGCGGTTCTCTTAGTAGCCTATCCAGTACGTGGTCTTGATATTAACTCTTCCTATATGATTTATAACTTGTTAAATAAGCAGAAAGAAAGAGGAGTTTCAGTTGTCTGTGTCGCAGAGGACTTAGATATGCTTCTGGAATTTTGTGACAGAATCATGGTACTTTGTGATGGCAAGGTAACAGGAATCGTAGATGCGAGAAAGACAACAAAAGAAGAAGTGGGAAGATTGATGACATCCCATAAGGAGGAACAATAATGGATAATACAGTGAAAGAGCCACTGATACATCTTTCAAAAAGAGAGGATATGTCATTTGGAAAGAAATGGCTGGTAAGAATTATTGCGATTCTTCTTTCTCTTATTGTATGTGCAGGTTTTATTTTCATAATTATTAAAATGAATCCAGTAGAGGTCTATGAAGGAATTGTAGAAGGAGCGGTAGGAACGGGCAGACGTTTCTGGGTAACGGCAAGAGATGCATTAACTTTGCTCTGTGTTGCTGTTGCGGTAACTCCTGCCTTTAAAATGAAGTTTTGGAATATTGGTGCAGAGGGACAGATCCTTATGGGGTGTGTTGCTTCTGCGGCTATGATGATTTATGCGGGCAATGCCCTCCCAACAGGCTTACTGCTTGTACTTATGTTTGTATGTAGTTTTATTGCTGGAGGAATCTGGGGAATCATTCCTGCATTCTTTAAAGCAAGATGGAATACAAATGAGACATTATTTACCCTGATGTTAAATTATGTCGCAATGCAGGTCGTAACATTTTGCATTGTATACTGGGAGAACCCGGCAGGTTCTAATTCTGTTGGAATCATTAATGCGCCAACGAGAGCAGGCTGGCTTCCACAGCTGTTTGGCCTTGATTATGGATGGAATCTTGCTATAGTGTTATTACTGACAGTATTAATGTTTATCTACATGAAGAGAACAAAACACGGTTATGAAATCGCTGTTGTAGGTGAGAGTGAAAATACTGCGCGTTATGCAGGAATTAACGTAGGAAAGGTCATCGTCCGCACAGTTGGAATTTCTGGCGGAATCGCCGGAATTGCCGGATTTATTCTTGTAAGCGGTTCTTCCCACACAATTTCTACAAGTACAGCAGGCGGCCGTGGTTTTACTGCGATTATCGTAGCATGGCTTGCGAAGTTTAATGTGTGGGCGATGGCAGTCATTGCATTCCTTCTCGTATTTATGCAGCAGGGAGCAATCCAGATTGCAACACAGTATAACCTGAATGAAAATGCATCAGAGGTAATTACCGGAATTATTTTGTTCTTTGTAATCGGATGTGAATTTTTCATTAACTATAAACTGGAATTTCGTAAAAAGCACAGCGCATAAGGAGGGAGAATGAAATGTCAGTATTAATTACCTTTATACAAAAAGCGATTATGCAGGGAATTTGTATGCTCTTTGGCGCAGACGGAGAGATTCTCACGGAAAAGTCAGGAAACTTAAATCTTGGTGTTCCTGGAATGATGTACATGGGAGGAATTGCCGGATTGATGGCAGCCTTTTATTATGAAAAACTTGCCGCACATCCAAATGGCCTTGTGGGAATGATTCTTTCTCTCCTTGCTGCATTTTTGATGGCGGCGTTTGGCGGGCTGATTTTCAGTGTGCTGACAATTACATTAAGAGCAAACCAGAATGTTGCAGGGCTTGCGCTCACAACATTTGGTGTTGGATTTGGTAACTTCTTTGGTGGTTCTCTTTCCACACTTGCCGGTGGTGTTGGACAGATATCTGTAGCAATTACCGGAGATGCTTATCGTGCTAAAATCCCACTGTTGTCAAAGATTCCGGTTATCGGGGACATATTTTTTAATTATGGGTTCTTGACATATTTTGCAATTATTATTACACTACTTATGGCGTTTTTCTTAAAGAGAACCCGTTGGGGTCTTAATTTAAACGCTGTAGGAGAAAGTCCTGCGACAGCAGATGCAGCCGGAATTAACGTTACACTGTATAAATATCTTGCAACTGTGATCGGCGGAGGAATTGCCGGTCTTGGAGGTCTTTATTTTGTAATGGAATATTCTGGAGGAACCTGGACAAATAATGGGTTTGGTGACAGAGGATGGCTTGCGATAGCACTGGTTATCTTTGCTCTTTGGAAACCAATCAATGCAATCTGGGGTTCATTTCTTTTCGGGGGACTTTACATTTTATATCTTTATATACCAGGACTTGGAAGAAGTATGCAGGAAATCTTCAAGATGCTTCCATATCTGGTAACAATTATTGTGCTTATTATCACAAGTCTTCGTAAGAAGAAAGAGCAGCAGCCACCAGAAAGTCTGGGACTGGCTTACTTCAGGGAGGACCGTTAAGCACAGAAACGGAGGAATTGAAAACATGAGAAAACATATAGCAGTGATTATAGCGTTGGTAATGGCATTTTCCCTCTGCGGATGCGGAAGCAGTAAGTCTTTGTTTCCTGAGAATACAGGGAATAAGCAGCAGACAAAGACAGCAGATAGCGGAAGCATTAAAGTAGGATATCTGTTATCTTCTGATGGGGATGCGCCTGATACCGTTGCCCGTGTACAGGGAATCCGCAAAATGCAGGAAGAGACAGGTATTGCCGATGACCAGATTATTATTGCAGAAAGTGTGAAAAAGGCAGATTGTGAGAAGAAAGCCGCAGAGCTTGTCGAAAAAGGCTGTGACATTATTTTTGCAGAAAATCCGAATTTGGAAAGTATTTTAGAAGAAGCTGCGAAAAAATATCCTGATGTACAGTTTTGTCAGGAAGGTGGAAAGCTTGCAAAGAAAAGTGGTCTTTCAAACTTCCACAATTATGATACAAGAATTTATGAAGCATATCATGTAGCAGGTCTTGTAGCAGGTGTGAAATTAAATCATCTTTTAGACAAAGGAGATATTAGTGCTTCTGAGTGTGTCATTGGTTTTGTGGCCTATGATAAAACAGCAAAGACAACAAGCTGCATCAATGCATTTTATCTTGGGGTAGAAAGAGTTTGTTCTCAGTCTTCAATTTTAGTCCGTTATGTCGGCAAAAGAGGTGTTTATGATGCAGATGGTAAGGCGGCAAGACAGCTTATTGCAGCAGGTGTAAAGATGATGGCGCAGTACACATATACAACGGCAGTTGCGACTGTTTGTGCAGAAAATGATACACCACTTATCGGTAATGATGTGAACCTCATCTCTACTGCACCAAAAGATGCGCTGACTTCTGTTACATCTGACTGGAGTAAGTATTATACTTATGCAGTGAACAAGGTGTTAAATGGAAAAGAAATTGCAGCAGACTGGACAGCGGGTTATGCAGAAGATGCAGTCGTTATTTCCCAGTTAAATGATGAGCATGTAACGGATGGAACTGCAGCAAAGGCTGCAGAACTTGAGAAGAACTTAAGAGCCGGAAATGCAAAAGTATTTAATACAGAGAAGTTTACGATTGATGGATCTTCATTGGATACATTAGCAACAAGCAATACAAACTTTAAAAAATACAAAAAATATATTAAAAATGGTAATTTACAGGAGTCTATGACACAGTCGAAATCCATTTTTGATACATTTATTGATGGAATTACGGAAAGCACACAGGATTATTTAGCAGAACAGTCTGCAGACTCTGCAGAATCCACAACACAGTCGAATTAAAAGCTTGTTTTATGGAAAAAACTGTGCTATAATAATTTAGATTTTGTGTAGATGGCAGGAGGTGTGAATTTTGGCTAGAACATTAGTAACAATTATTTTTATGTTAATATGTCTTGTGATGATTATCGTGGTAATGATGCAGGAAAGCAAGAATTCAGGGTTCGGTGCGTTAAGCGGACAGGTTGATTCTGATTCTTATGTTAGAAAGAACCGTGGTCGGACTAAAGAAGGTAAGTTGGAGAGAATTACAGCAATTCTTGGATTTTTATTCTTTGTAGTAGCCATCGGCCTTTGCCTGAAGGTTTTCCAGTAATTTTAAAGCAGACTAATGATGCCGTCTCAATTCGCAAGCTGAACTGAGACGGCTTTTTTTGACAAAGTTTTGATAGGGGAAACTAGTATATGAAAGACAGATTATTATTTGAACAGCGTAAAAACAGTATCAGGGATATGATCTATGATCCGAATTATATCCCATTAAAGCTAAAAGAGATGGCATATCTTATGGACGTGCCACATAAAGACAGAGGGGCATTAAAAGAAGTGATGGATGCTCTTGTGGCAGACGGCAGTGTGGAACTTACCGCCAGAGGCAAGTATATCAAACCGGAGAATCAGAACGTGACGGGAGTGTTTACTGCGAATGCCCGTGGTTTTGGTTTTGTGACGGCTGAGGGAGAAGAAGAGGATATTTTCATTCCGGCAACGTATGTTAACGGAGCGCTTCACAAAGATGTTGTCAAAGTAAAGGTAACAAAGAAGACTGGCGGAGAAGGAAAACGCCGTGAAGGTATGATCTTAAAGATTTTAGAGCGTGGCTGTAAGACATTAGTCGGTACGTTCCAGAAGAATACAAGCTTTGGATTTGTTCTTCCCGATGACCGTCATTATGATAAAGATATTTTTATTTCCAAGAAGCACATCAATGGTGCAAAAGATGGAGATAAGGTTGTTGTTCGCCTGACAGACTTCGGTGGAGAGCGTAAGAAGCCAGAAGGAGCAGTTATTGAGATTCTCGGAGCGATGGATGACCCGGCAACGGATGTGACAAGTATTGTTCGTGCTTATGTAATCGAAGAAGAATTTCCGAAGTCTGTTATAAAGGACTCACAGGCTATCCCGCAGGAAATTACAGAACAGCCGGTTGGAAAGCGTGCGGATTTCCGTGACCTTCTTACCGTAACGATTGACGGCGAAGATGCCAGAGATTTAGATGATGCGATTACCCTTTCTAAAAAAGAGGATAAGTACTATCTTGGTGTACACATTGCGGATGTATCTCATTATGTAAAGGAAGATTCTCCATTGGACAAAGAAGCGTTAGAGAGAGCGACAAGTGTCTATCTTGCTGACCGGGTAATTCCAATGCTCCCAAAAGAACTTTCCAATGGAATCTGTTCCTTGAATGCTGGCGTGGAGCGTCTGGCAATGAGCTGCATGATGACTTTTGATGCGTCCGGCAATGTACTTGACCATACGATTACGGAATCTGTAATCTGTGTTGATGAGCGTATGAGCTATACAGGAGTAAAGGCAATCCTTGAAGGAGAAGCCCATCCAGAGGGCAAACGAGAGGACATTCGTGCCCTTTGTTTCTTAATGAAAGAAGCGGCAGCAATCTTAAAAGAAAAGCGTAGAAAGCGTGGAGCCATTGACTTTGACTTCCCAGAATCTAAGATTGTTGTGGACGAAAAAGGCTACCCAGTAGATATTCATCCATATGAGAGAAATGTTGCGACAGACATTATCGAGGACTTTATGCTTCTTGCGAATGAGACCGTTGCCGAAGATTATTTCTGGCAGGAAATTCCGTTCGTTTACCGTACTCATGAGGCACCGGACAGCGATAAGATCAAGAAGCTTGATACATTTATTCACAACTTTGGATATTATATGAAGACAGGAAGGGAGAGTTTTCATCCTAAAGAAATCCAGAAGCTTCTCTTTTCTTTAGAAGGAGAGCCGGAAGAACCGTTAATCAGCCGCCTTGCTCTTCGTTCCATGAAGCAGGCAAAGTACACCACATTAAATGTAGGACATTTTGGACTTTCCACACAGTACTATACCCATTTTACTTCACCAATCCGCCGTTATCCAGACTTACAGATTCATCGGATCATCAAGGAGAATATTCACGGTAAATTAAATCAGAAGCGGTTAGAACATTATGAGTCAATCCTTCCATCTGTAGCACAGCAGAGTTCTACAATGGAACGCCGTGCGCAGGACGCAGAGCGTGAAGTAGATAAGCTCAAAAAAGTAGAATATATGCAGCAGTATATCGGAGGAGTTTTCACAGGAGTTATCTCCGGAGTAACTTCCTGGGGATTTTTTGTAGAACTTGACAATACTATCGAGGGAATGGTGCCAATCAACAGCCTTCTTGATGATTTCTATGTATTTGACGAAGAAAGCTATAAACTGACCGGAGAGCATACCGGAAGAATCTTTACATTAGGACAAAAAGCAGAAATCGTAGTTCGCTCTGCCGATAAAATGGAGCGGACCATTGACTTTATATTAAAAGAATTCTCTCAGTATGGCGAGTATCCAGACCCAGATGATTACTATGGAGACGGAATGCCGTCAAGAAAGAAAGAGAATACAGAATCTGAAGATTTTGAGTTTGTGGACGGAGAATATCCAGCGAACCAGGAAGAATCCGAATTTGACGAAACAGGAGAGAGTCTTCCTGATAAAGACGGTATTCTTTTAAATGACTGGATTGACGATGAGGAAGCGGACCGTTTGCTGCATCTTTATAGTAAAAAGAAAATTGACGAAATCTAGAGCGGGTTTGAAAAATCATTCCTGCAATCTGCACGCCCCAATTTGCAAAAAGCATTTTTTAAATACACTCTAACAGGAAAGGGGAATCAATATGGCAAAATCAGAAGGTATTAAATTAATTGCCAAAAATAAAAAAGCATATCACGATTATTTTATCGATGAAAAATATGAGGCAGGTATCGCCCTCCACGGAACGGAAGTAAAGTCCCTGCGCATGGGCAGATGCAGTATCAAAGAATCCTTTGTAACAATAAGCAATAAGGGAGAAATCCTCATTAATCATATGCACATCAGCCCTTATGAAAAAGGAAATATCTTTAATAAAGATCCGCTGCGCGTAAGAAAGCTACTTCTTCATAAGTCAGAAATTAATAAACTTGCCGGACAGATTAAAATGAAAGGCTATACTTTAATGCCGTTAAAAGTCTACTTCAAAGGCAGCCTCGTGAAGGTGGAGATTGGTCTTGCACGCGGTAAGAAACTGTATGATAAGAGACAGGATATCGCGAAAAAGGACGCAAAACGAGAGGCGGAAAGAGACTTTAAAATCAGGAATCTGGGTTAAAAGCTTATTTTCGGCAGGCAAAGGGGATGCTGTCAAAGAGAGAAGAGCCCCTATATTTGTGACTCTGTCACTGTAGGTTGAATATTCGCTAAATGGCTTACATTCAATCCTCCACTAAGGCCACAGATATAGGGGCTCTTCTTTCTTTGGCAGCTGTTTTTTTGGGGCTGGGGATGAAATTACTGTTTTAATCCCAGATAATTGAGAAGTCCCACATAAATTCCATATGCGAACTGATAAGGTTCATTAATCATTCTCTGATTGTCTTCATAGTTCGTAATATACCCAAGTTCCACGAGAACAGCAGGCATTTTCGTGTTTTTTAAGACGTAGAGAGAAGGTCTGGAAAATACACCATTATATTTTGTACTGGTGCGACGCACGATTTCTGTGACAATATTTTGAGCCAGATACCAAGCTGCGGAATCTGTGGAAGAAACGTAAGCTTCTGTTCCATTTATGTCAGGATTTTCGCTGGCATTTGCATGAATACTGATAAAATAATCTGCTGGCCAGTTATTTGCCTGCGTCACACGTTCCCTCAAGCTGCTTGTATTGCTGTATCCTAAGGTGGTCTGTGGCGTAGGGCGTGAGAGGCGGGCCTCAAATCGGTCATCTTCTGATAGAATGTCATAGAGAAAACGTCCCACTTGATAAGTGACATCCTGCTCTCGTATTCCAAAACCTTCTGCTCCTGCATTAATTCCCTCCGGATTATGTCCCTGATCAATATAAATTTTGATTGCCAAGTGATTTCCTCATTTTTCTTTTAGTATATTCATAAATTAGATGGAAAATTCCTTTGTAAGAAATTCTACGCTATAAAATCGATAAAATCTGTGATATAGTAAGAGAAATATAAGGTAGGAGTATGTATATGAGTAATCAGGAAGATAGATTTGATTTTTCAGATAGTGAAAATCACGGGAATCAGGGGGAAAGATACAGAAAATCCTCTGAAGACAAGAATGATAATGGCAAGGCAGATGGTATAAACTGGGGAGATAAGATTTTTTCCATGATACAGGAATCTGCCGAATCTATGGATTTTGCAGAATTGAGTCATAATATTCAAAAGACAATTGATGTTGCCAGAGAAGAAACAATGAAACAGGTAGATAAGGCCAGGACAGAGGCCGCAAAGCAGATTGACCGTGCGAAAGAAGAAGCCGCCAGACAGGTGGATAAAGCAAAAGAGGAGGCCGCAAAACAGATTGATAAGGCAAGGGGATATCAAAGCAGCCAGGCATATGTGAATGTCGGACATGGAAGAAAGGTCATTGCCGGAAAGCTTAAGAAGAATCCGGGGCTTTACAGTGGACCGGCTGAAATTGCAGTAGGGGCTGCCGGACTTGGCGCTTTTGGTGGCGCAGGCATTGGTCTTGGAGCATTCCTGGGGGCAGTGGCATTTCCCATAGGTGCAGCAATTACATCCGCGGCAGTTATGATTCCATTTACTATTGTCAGTGCATTTTTACTTGGAAGAGGTATTCTTAACAGTAAAAGAGCAAGAAGAATAAGAAAATATGCAAGTATTTGGACAGGAAAGCCCTATGTTATGATAGAGGATCTTGAGAGCAGAGTAGGATGGGATAGGAAGAAAATTTTAAAAGATATTCATTTCCTTACAGATAGAGAATTGATTATCGGAGCGGAACTTGATGCGGGAGAAACGTGTCTCATGCTTACGGATGAGTCAAAGCAGCAATATGCAAGTGCTATGGCTGCAAAAAGACAGCGAGAGCAGGAAGAAGTGAAGGCAAGAGAGGCAGAAGAGGCACTAAAGGCTGCTCCATTTGAGCAAAGAGAAATCCATCGAATAAAAAAAGATGGGCAGGAGTATTTAGAGCAGCTCGCAGAGCTTAAGAAAGAGATTGTGTCTGATGAGATGCGCAGGAAGGTTGAGCAGATGGAAACGCTTACCGCCCGTATTTTTGTATGTGCATCGGAGCATCCAGAAAGTATTTCGCAGACGGACAGGCTGTTTAAATATTATTTTCCATCTGTATTAAAACTTCTTAAAGTATATGAAGATGTGGAGAAACAGCCGGTTCAGGGAGAGAATATCAGGAAAACAAAAAAAGAGATAGAAGATTCCTTAGATACGATGAATCAGGCTCTTGAAAAATTATTTGATGAGATGTTTCAGAATGTAGCCATGGATATCTCTTCAGATATTCAGGTATTAGAGGTTATGTTGAAGCAGGATGGCTTGACTGAAGACGGGATACATGCAGACCAGAAAGAGCCGATGTTGAAGTTATAAAATTTTAAGCAGCGGTGTTGGAGAATAAGTATGTCATGCATTGCATGACGCGCATCTCGCAGCAAGAATGCCGGGGCATTCTTGAAAGAATCTAAAAAAGTAGCAGAGGAAATAGCAAATAAACACTATATAAGGAGAATAAAGATATGGATATTGAAGAATTATTAAAAGAGGGGCCATCCCTTACTTTGACACCGGAAGCAGCACCGGAACTTCCAGCAGAGGAGAAAAAAGCAGAGCCGAAAGTTTATGAAGAAGAACAGTATTTGACAGAAGAAGAAAAGAAACAGGTGGATGCGTTTGTAGAACAGATTCAGCTAGAAGATTCCACATCCATTTTACAGTATGGTGCGGGAACACAGAAAAAGATGTCTGATTTTTCAGAAGGAACACTGGAAAAAGTACGTTCTAAAGATTTAGGAGAGATCGGTGATTTGTTAAATGGGGTTGTCGTGGAACTGAAAGGATTTGATGAGGAAGAAGAAAAAGGTATTGTCGGTTTCTTTAAGAAAAAGGCATCAAAAGCGCAGACATTGAAACTCCGCTATAGTAAAGCGGAGGGAAGCATCGACCAGATCTGTGAGAAGTTAGAGGGACATCAGGTGCAGCTTTTAAAGGATAGCGCTATGCTTGATCAGCTTTATGATTTAAATAAAGTATATTTCCGTGAGCTTACAATGTACATTCTTGCGGGAAAGAAAAAGCTTGAGAAAGAAACCAATGAGGTTCTTCCGGCACTTCGAAAAAAAGCGCAGGAAACGGGAAGTCAGGAAGATGCACAGGAAGTTAATGACAGAGAGGCACTTTGTAATCGTTTTGAAAAGAAGATTCATGATTTGGAGCTTACAAGAATGGTATCTTTACAGATGGCTCCACAGATTCGTATGGTACAGGCTAGTGACATTACAATGTCTGAGAAGATTCAGTCTACTCTTGTAAATACGATTCCTTTATGGAAGAGCCAGATGATTATCGCACTCGGTGTAGAACATTCCAGAGAAGCGGCAGAAGCGCAGAGAAAGGTTACGGATCTTACGAATGACCTTCTTAAGAAAAATGCAGAGAAGTTAAAAACAGCAACTATTGAAACTGCAAAGGAAAGCGAGAGGGGAATTATTGATATGGAAACTCTCGTGGCAACAAATGAGAGCCTTATGAGCACGATTGATGAAGTGATGAAGATTCAGCAGGAAGGCCGGGAAAAGAGAAGAGAAGCCGAGGGCAAGCTGGTAGAACTTGAAGATGAGTTAAAACAAAAACTGCTTTCCCAGAGTAAATAGTGTTTTAATTGTGGCTGAAAGGTCATGATTTGTTTACAGA